>OBUU01000003.1_pt1 | contig 307430 bp, 204 predicted proteins | sample 1475981 | NCBI WGS metagenome assembly OBUU01 (sample SAMEA2579966, study PRJEB22360) | human gut metagenome | biome: human gut; feature: human-associated habitat; material: faeces | place: Denmark | collected 2008/2010 | reverse complement strand
AATTACACATTTTATTGTTATTGAATGTGTCTACCTATATCAGCATAAGACAAAAAACCATAAATACTTATATATTAATATTTTATCTATATAAAGAAAGGAAGAAAAACGGACTGATTATATACGTAGAGTGTAGAAAATTCCTTTGATGGCATGGCAAAGACACTTACTAAAAGCGGGAAATGATGGTAGATAAAGACTTACTATTGTAGATGTTTTCCTATCTACAACAATAGGATAAATATTTTAAATTCAAATGATTATAAGGATAGTTGTAGATATTGTACATAATTTTGATTATTTACATATAATAGACCGGGCTTAGCTTTTATATCACTCAAGTCCGGCCTATCGGTTGAGACCTATCCCGCATTTGTTTGGATCAGAGTCCCAGCTTCTCAGAGATCTCCAACATCTTCTTGATCGGTTTGATGGCCTTCTTCTGTACCTCCTCGTCCACGAATATCTCCGGCATCTCGAACTTCAAGCAATTATATAGCTTCTCCATCGTGTTCAAGCGCATGAAATTACATTCGTTGCAAGCGCAAGTACTGTCGTTCGGAGGAGCCGGGATGAATTCCTTATCCGGACTCTGCTTGCGCATCTCGTGAATAACGCCACTTTCCGTCGCTACAATGAATTGTTTTGCGTCGGACTTAATGGTATGCTTCAGCAAAGCCGCGGTCGATCCTACGAAGTCTGAGACCTGTATAACCGGCTGCTTGCATTCCGGATGGGTGATCACTTCCGCGTTCGGGTACTGTTTCTTCAAAGATAAGATCTTCTCCAATGAGAATTGCTCATGCACGTGGCAAGCGCCATCCCAAAGCAACATATTACGTCCCGTGATGCTATTGATATAATTACCTAAGTTACGATCCGGACCGAAAATCATCGGTGTACCTTCCGGGAAGCTCTCCACGATCTGGCGGGCGTTCGTGGAAGTAACCACCACATCCGTGACCGCTTTCACGGCGGCGGTCGTATTCACGTAAGAGATTACCGTATGACCGGGATGTTGCTTGACGAACTCGGCGAACTCCGTAGCCGGACAACTATCCGCCAAGGAGCAACCGGCATTCAAGTCCGGTACCAGCACTTTCTTATCCGGACAGAGGATCTTCGCCGTCTCTCCCATAAAGTGAACCCCACAAAGCACGATGATATCCGCCTTCGTCTTAGCCGCCCATTGTGCCAAGGCCAGACTGTCTCCCACATAGTCCGCTATATCTTGTATATCGCCTGTTTGATAGTAATGCGCCAAAATAATCGCATTCTTCTCTTTACGTAACTTGTCGATCGCTTCCTTAAGGTCTAAATCCTTAGGAACGGGCGCATCCATGTACCCGATTGATTGGTTTGTCAACATAGCCTTATATATTAATGATTCCTGTTTCTACTGCTCCCAATAGGCTTTTCACTATATATAAACAATATTATCCACAGAAAGTATTACTGATAATCTTCATCTTATCTAGTTTATCAACCTATTGTTCACAAAGCACAAAGGTATAAACTTTCTTCATTTATAGAAATAACAAGAAAGATTCTTATCTTTGCTGTCGATGGATGAGCTGTCGTGAACCATCAAGAGTTATCCACAATCATTATATTATATTCTTATTAATCTTTAATTTTAAAAATAAATATGATGAATATGATAGGCTGTTGAAATGGTTAATACATTTTTGTTACAATCTTTGGTTATTGACTTATTAAAGTCTGTGAACGGTTTATCAAAAGGATACCAACAGCATGGATGTCTATCTATAGATTGTAATTCTTATAGTTATAGACTTTATGAATATTTAGCTGTTTATTGTTGATAACCTTGATTGTGAAAAAATAGATCCTCCAGCAAGGCTGTCAATAGGTGTATAAGGGCTGTTGATAGCGCGTAATAAATAAGTGGCTTATTCATTTGCTAATTTGAGAAAGGGGGGTGTATGGACAAGTATTTGAATAAAGCAAGAAATATTTTTCATTTTATGTCCACTACTTATTAATAGCTTTTCAACGGCATATCCACGGATATTCGCTACTTTTGCGGTCAAAGATATTTGTTATGCGAAAATTAAAAGTAACCGAATTGAACCGCCTGACTCCCGAGGCTTTTAAGGAAAGTAAGAAGATACCTTTAATCGTTGTTTTAGACCATGTTAGAAGTCTAAACAACGTGGGTTCCGTGTTTCGTACCTCCGATGCTTTCCGGGTAGAGGCTATTTATCTTTGTGGTATTACGGCTTGCCCTCCGAACGCGGAGATCCATAAGACCGCTTTAGGAGCGGAAGAAACCGTAGATTGGGAATATTTCAAGGATACCCCGGAGGCTGTTGATAAACTGCGCCAAGAGGGGTATACGGTATGTGCCGTAGAGCAAGCGGAAGGTAGTGTCATGTTAGATAACTTGCAGTTAGACAAAACAAAGAAATACGCTATCGTCATGGGTAACGAGGTAAAAGGCGTTCAACAAAATGTGGTTGATAACTGTGATATATGTATTGAAATACCTCAATACGGTACAAAGCATTCCTTGAACGTATCGGTTACTACCGGTATCGTGATCTGGGATTTCTTCAAGCAACTATCAGATTAAACCATTCTCAACCAATACGACGACCCGTTCGGTCATGGCATCTTTACCTTTCGGGTCGTATTCCGATTTCAGACTGGCTCCGAACATTCCGGCGAAGAAATTCCAAAAGCCCGCACGGAAACTTCCTAGATAGGCTTTCAATAAATTGTAACTGGATTGATTACATTCCCTATCGATCAGTTTGATAAGTAGCTTACCTTGCGAGAAGGATAATTTTTTTAGTTCCGGTTTATATTGGGCGAACAACTCTTTCTCCATCCGTTTCAAGTGGGCTTGGCGGGCCTTGTCATTCGGTAAGGTTTCCATGTATTCGTAGGTCTCTATCAACGTATCATACACCATCTTGGCATAGGGCAAAGTACGCTTTACGTCTCGTACCAACTTATTGTACTTCGCTTGTTCACGCTTATTCTTAAACTTAACTTGAGGATATATGAAAACTTCCCGAAGGTTGACGACAGCCATTGTATCACCTTCATACAGTTGAGCTTTCTGATAACCTTCCGGAACAATATTTGTCTTTACCGCCTGCGCCATCCCTTTAAAGCTACAGAGAGCGAGTAGAGCCAAAATACAATATATCCCTTTTCGTATCATATACCGCGAAAATATAAATACTGCGTGACTCTCAGCATCATTTATCTGTTAATAACTTGCTAAATGAATATAAAACATTACATTTGTGCAATTGACAACAACTTAAGAATATATTAACTATGAAGAAAGAAGAAATTACCGCCCTATTCGGAAAATTCGAATCCATTTCATGTGAGGTAGAAGGCATAGAATGCTGGAGTGCCAGAGAGTTACAACCCCTATTAGGATATGCCAAATGGGATAACTTTATCAATAATGTAGTGGTGAAAGCCAAAGAAGCGTGCCGGAATGCGGGAGAAAATATAGAGGATCACTTTCCCGATGTCGGGAAAGTGATTATTGTGGGGCATGGTGCTGAGCAACAAATAAATGACATCTTATTAACACGCTACGCATGCTATTTAATCGCACAAAATGGTGATAGCCGTAAACCACAAGTCGCTTTCGCACAGACTTATTTTGCGGTACAAACCCGTAAGGCCGAGGTGATTGAACAACGTCTATTGGATTGTGAACGCTTAAAGGCCAGGGAAAAATTGAGTCAGACTGAAAAACAATTATCTGGAATCTTATACGAAAGAGGTATTGATAATAAAGGATTCGCGATTATTCGTTCTAAGGGAGATCAAGCTTTATTCAATTTAAGTACACAGATGTTGAAAAAGAGAATGAACGTCCCCACGAATAGACCTATCGCTGATTTTTTACCGACTATAAGTATAAAAGCTAAAGACCTAGCGACTGAAATGACAAACGTAAATGTGCAAGCGAAGGATCTATATGGACAATCTCCTATTGAAAAAGAACATATTGATAACAATACTGCTGTACGTGATATGTTATTGCAAAGGGGGATTAAGCCTGAACAACTTTCTCCTAATGAGGATATTAAAAAGGTACAGCGTAGGATAAATAAGGATAATAAGAAAAACTTGAAGAATAAATAGAAACCATACAAAATCTTAACTATGAAATATCTATTGCTATCCCTGTTTGCGGGGGTATTTTCATTGTATGTACATGGTGTTGATAACTTACGTTTACCGGATGTTCGTAGCGTGGGAATGGGAGGGAATGTGGCGACGCAATCTATTTTATTCAATCCGGCCCTTATTGTCGATAAAGATAAAAAATCCATTCATTTAGAATACTTTAATCGGTACATGTTGAAAGAACTGGGTACGATGTCCGGTAGTTTTTATTATCCGAATCAACTATTATCCGCAGGTGTTGATATCTCTGTTTTCGGGTTTGATAAGTACAGGGAGATGATGGTTCGTGTGCTGGGAGGAAAACGCTTGGGGGATCAATGGGCGTTAGGGCTTGGAGTTCACTATAGTTTCTTGCAAACTGATCTATTGGAAAATACAAGATCCAGACTGTCAACAGACATTGGAATCACTTTTTTTCCTATTGATAAGTTGTTAATAGGAATGTTAATAATGAATTTTCCTTCTGTTTCTATAGGAGATAAAAATATTGAAATAGAAGATTTTAATTATTATTTAATTCAAATAAGTTTTCAATGGGAGATTATAAACAGTCTGTTAATTATAGGAAGTGTAGGAACGGAAAATGAAAACCTAGTTGTTGGGAACTTGGGTCTTGAATACACCGCTTTCGATTCTTTTTTTATTCGTGCCGGAATACAGACCGCTCCTCTCCTGCCCTCTTTAGGAATTGGTTATAACTTTTCTTGCTTTACGATAGATGTAGCCTCTATTTATCATCCGATTTTAGGGATGAGTACCGGTCTTGGTTTATCATTCTCTTTTTAAATGATACTTAGCTATGAAACGATTGTTTATAATCTTGTCGATAATCCTGTTGATAAATAGTTATTACGCTAATTCTCAGATAGAATATTCTGTTGATAAGTGGATGGAGTATGTAGAGGAACTAGCCTTGGAAACCGAGGATACGGAGCGTATCGAAAGTTTGTATGCCGATTTATCTTATTTAACTGAGCATCCTTTTGATTTGAATGCCGTGACGGAAGAACAACTGAAGCGATTACCTTTTCTATCCGATCGCCAAATTGAACAGCTCCTCTCCTATCGGAAACGATACGGAAATATGGTTAGCATCTATGAGTTGAAGAATATAGAGGATATCGATTTTCAGACGATATCTCTTCTCCTTCCATTTGTTTATATAGGTGATAATCTTGTTGAAAAACGGTTGCTTACGGTTAAGAACCTGTTGAAATATGGTCATAATGAATTACAAATCAGGTATGATCAATGTTTTCAACAGAAAAAGGGATATGGTGAACAAACGGACAGCATACTTTTGTTATATCCGAATCGTAAATATAGAGGAGAACCCTTCTATCACTCCTTACGTTATTCCTATACTTTCGAGGATCGTTTACAAGCAGGCTTCGTAGCCGAGAAAGATGCGGGCGAACCTTTTTGGAACGCATATCATAAAGGATATGACTTTTATTCCGCACATCTATTCCTAAAAGATATCAACTGGTTAAAAAGCTTGGCTATAGGGGATTATAAGATGTCTTTCGGACAAGGTCTGGTGATTAGCAATGACTTTTCTCCTAGTCGTACGGCAGTAGTCGCTCAAGCGGAGCGAAGGACAAATGGCTTCCGTAGGCACTTCTCAACCAATGAACAGGATTTCTTCTGCGGGGTGGCTAGTACGATCACGATTAAAAACTTGGATATAAGTGTTTTCTATTCGTACCGGAAAATGGATGCGGGCGTAGACAGCTTGACGTTCACCTCTTTAAAAACGGATGGACTTCATCGTTTACAACGGGATTGGGAAAAGAGGAAAATGATAACGATGCAGGTATATGGAGGAAATATCCGCTATGCTACATCTCATTTTCATGTAGGTTTAACGGCTCTCTCCTATTCATTCGGTAAGTTTAAGATGGACCCCGATCCAAAACCTTATAACCTGTTCTATTTCAGAGGTTCCAACAATTTCAACATCGGTGTTGACTATATGTTGAAAAGTAACCGTATTAAGTTTTATGGCGAAACTGCCCTTTCGAAAAACGGAGCTATTTCTACCTTGAATGCCTTGCAGTTAACACCCGCTTCTTATATATCTTTCTTGGTATTATACCGTTATTACGACCGCCGTTATCAAGCTTTGTTTGGAAATGCTTTCTCGCAAGGCTCTACGGTTCAGAACGAGCAAGGAGTTTATATGGGATTGCAATTAACCCCGATCGCTCACTGGAAATTATCCGTTTATGCGGACTTATTCCGTTTCCCTTGGTTGAAATACGGGATAGACGCTCCTTCCGGAGGACAGGAATATATGGCTCAGATAGATTATACCCCTAGTAGAAACTATTCAGCTTATCTTCGTTATAAATATCGACAAAAAGAAAAGAATGGAACTTTTGAAAATGATAATTTATTGAAAATCAATACTTATAAACAACATCGTATTGGTTTTCAACAGGTTTATAACTTTTCTTCTCCTTTTATTTTTAAGACTTCCTTAGATGGTATTCTATTCGATGATCCTATAAAGAAACTTAATAAAGGAATTATGATCTCCCAAAGTATAGGCTGGAAGCCCACTACCCTACCTCTTCAAATGGATGGTTATCTAGCGTGGTTTCATACGGATGATTACAATAGCCGGGTCAGTTCGTATGAGAAGAATATATTATATGCCTTTAATATGCCCTCTTTTTATGGCGATGGGATGCGGTTTGCCCTCACCTTTCGTCTGGATATTTGGAAACGTTTATCTTTATCCGCTAACCTGGCCCACACCCATTATTGGGACAGGGATTTGATAGGTACTGATACGGAGGAGATAAGCGGTTCTGATAAAACAGATCTTTATGCTTTGCTTCGCTGGAAATTTTAGAGTAGATTTGCGTGGGTAAAAACAAACAGCGCTATGTCTACAATTCTTTTTGATAAAATAGTATTTGGCCCGATACATAGTCGGCGTCTAGGTGTCTCTTTAGGGATGAATTTACTTCCTACAGACGGGAAATTATGCTCTTTTAATTGCATTTATTGCGAATGTGGATTGAATGAGAATCATAGGACCCATAGTAAACTGCCTACTCGTACGGAAGTGAGGGAAGCCTTAGAGCAAAAACTAAGTTCCATGAAAGCGGAAGGGATCGCTCCGGATGTAATTACGTTTGCCGGAAACGGAGAGCCTACGATACACCCGGAATTCGGTGGAATCATTGATGATACGGTCGCTATTCGGGATCGGTTTTTCCCTGACGCTAAAATCGCCGTACTTTCTAACTCTACGATGCTCCATAAAGAGGAAGTCTTTCAAGCCTTGAATAAAATAGAGGATAACATATTGAAACTGGATTCTGTATTAGACAGTCGGATTCGGCAGATAGATGTACCTAATTCTCCGGCGTTTAATTTCGAGTCTTTATTAAAACAATTATGTCGTTTTAACGGAAACTTGATTATACAGACCATGTTCTTGAAGGGGGAATTAAACGGGGAATCGGTTAATAATATGACAGAAGAGGAGATAGCGGGCTGGATTTCCGCCTTAAAACAAATCCGTCCGAAACAAGTCATGATTTATACGATAGATAGGGAGACCCCGGTTAAAGCTTTGAAAAAAGCTACTAAAGAAGAATTAGATGCGATTGCGGAACGGGCCCGGAAGGAGGGTTTTGACGTGACGGTATCTTATTAAACTAACTAATTTAGAGAAACACAATAAGTAGTATGAGAACATTCAGTAAAAAGAAAAAATTGCCTCGACTCTTGACGCTTTGTGGAGCGGTAGCGGTCTCAGCATTGCTAGGGGGATGTGGGCAGAGCGGTGTTCCGGCGGAATCTTTCGATCGGTCGGATTATTATACCAGAGGTATCGGTTCGTATCCGGGAGATCCGGGGGAGGATTTTTCTCCTTCATTACGTCCGGATCATTCCACGTATCGTAACATAGCTCTTTTGCGTAGCGCTTACAACTCATCCAGTTATGATTACAATCTAACGGCTCAACTGGTGACGGATGGTGTTATTAGCGATAAACAACCTCAGTATCTCGATCTCTCTACGCAAAATGGGGATATCGCTCGTCGTGAGCGTGAGTGGATGATCGATCAAGGTCCTTATTCTCGTAATGCGGTTACAGGCGAGGATGCCTATTTCCTGTTCACGCTGAATAACTGGAAAGAGAAAGCCGACAAGGTACAATTTCGCGGCAGCGTGGCTTATGACGAGAATAAGATTAAGGATGGATATGAGATTGTTTGCGAGGGATCGAATGATGGAAATACTTGGACGGAATTGGCTGCCTTAAAGGGTAAAGGTATGCCGGGTAAGGCCAGCAAGTATAAGGCCCATTCGGACCCGAATAAGAATAGCTGGGATCCGGGTACGTTGCCCACCCGTATGTTGAATGAGACTTTGACATTCGATCAACCGGGTGAATATGCTTATTATCGGATGCGATTGAAAATGGAAGGTGCCGCTTATTGGGCATTCTTCGAGATGAATTTCTATAACCAAGATAAGTTGATAGATTTGCTTCCTTCCAAATTCTTTAATAGCGCTTGGATGAGTGCCACGACAGGAGAGGAGTGGGTCTATGTGGACTTGGGTAGCCAATCCGAATTCGACAAAGTAAAATTGCATTGGATCAATAAAGCGATCAAGGGTAAGATTCAAGTTTCCGACGACGCGAAACAATGGGTTGACATAGCGAATCTTCCGGGTGGAGATGCTAATCTGGATGAGATCAAGCTAAAAGGAAAGGGCCGCTACGTACGGGTATGGATGGAGCAACCGGCTAATGACGGACGCTATATCTTAAGCGAGATAGAGGTGATGGGTAAAGGTGGCTTGCTTGCCCAACCGGCTGCTGCTCCGGCTTCTACAAAAGACGAGATCCGTTTGTCGGGCGGAAACTGGAAAGTACAACGAGCTTCCGAGGTAACCGCTTCTGGTGAGGAAATATCGAAACCTTCTTTCTCTCCGGAAAATTGGATCGTGGCGACCGTACCGGGAACGGTATTGAGCAGTTATAAGAATATCGGAGCTATCCCGAATCCGAATTACGCGGATAACTTGATGCAGATATCCGAGTCATTCTTCAACTCTAATTTCTGGTATAGGGATGAGTTTGAGGTACCCGAAGGATTCAAGCAAGATCGTTTGTTCTTGAATTTCGATGGTATCAACTGGAAAGCGAATGTATATTTGAACGGTAACAAGATCGGCCGTATCGAGGGAGCGTTTATCCGGGGTGTATTTGACGTTACAGACAGGGTCGTACCGGGTAAGAACGTTGTCGCGGTGGAGATCATCAAGAATGAGCATATCGGCGCTATCAAGGAGAAATGTGAGAAGAATACGGATTTCAACGGTGGTATCTTAGGCGCTGATAACCCGACCTTCCACGCTTCGATCGGTTGGGATTGGATCTCGACGATCCGTGGTCGTAATATCGGTATTTGGGATGATGTGTACTTGACTTCTACAGGCAAGGTAACGATTCAAGACCCGTTCGTACAGGTTGTGTTACCGTTGCCGGATACGACTTCCGCTACCTTGACTCCGGAAGTGATTGTGAAGAACCATGATGCCGCTCCCGTGAAGGGTATATTGACAGGAAAGATCGGTGATATCACTTTCGAGCAACCGGTGGAATTGGCCGCCAACGAGGAGAAGAGCGTTGCTTTCGACCCGAATACCTTTAGCCAATTGAAGGTTCAGAATCCACGTTTATGGTGGCCTAAAGGGTACGGATCTCCTTATTTATACGACGCTAATTTCACCTTTAAGGTAGGCGATAAGGTATCCGACTCTGAGGATTTCAAGGTAGGTATCCGACAAATGACCTTCAATGAGAATAATAGTATCTTGAGTCTCTTTATCAATGGTCGTCGTTTTATAGGCCGTGGCGGTAACTGGGGATTTGGTGAGTCTAATCTGAATTACCGGGGTCGTGAGTACGATATCGCCGTGGCTTACCATGCCGATATGAACTTTACGATGATGCGTAACTGGGTAGGACAGATTGGCGATAAAGAATTATATGAGGCTTGCGACCGTCATGGTATCATGATCTGGCAAGATTTCTGGTTGGCGAATCCTTCCGACGGACCCGATCCTTATGATCCGGAGATGTTTATCGCTAATGCTGAGGATTATGTGAAACGTTTCCGTAACCATGCCTCTATCGGTATTTATTGCGGGCGCAACGAGGGCTTCCCGCCGGAGCAGATCGACAAGGCTTTACGCCATATCGTGAAAGAGGATCATCCGGGCTTACATTATATCTCCAGCTCGGCGGATGAGGTGGTAAGTGGCCATGGCCCGTACCGTGCGCTTCCTGTTAAAGAATACTTTAGCTTGAAGAATGGTAGTGATAAGTTCCATAGTGAGCGGGGTATGCCTAACGTGATGAATTACGAGAGCTTGGTTCGTACTTTCTCTCCTGAAGCGCTTTGGCCGCAAAACGCTCAATGGGGACAACACGATTATACGATGGAAGGCGCCCAGTCTTGCGCTTCTTTCAACGCTATCATCGAAAAGGGCTTTGGCAAGCCGAACAACGCCAAGGAATTCGCCGATCTGGCTCAGTGGGTAAACTATGATGGTTACCGGGGTATGTTCGAATCGAGAAGCTTGAACCGTAAGGGATTATTGCTGTGGATGACGCATCCGGCATGGCCTTCTATGGTATGGCAGACCTATGACTATTATTTCGAGCCTACCGCCGCTTACTTTGGTTGCAAGAAGGCCTCCGAGCCTCTGCACATTCAATGGAATCCGGTTACGGACGAGATCGAGGTAGTGAACTATAGCGCCGGCGTACGTAATGGTTTGACGGCAAAGGCTCAAATCATCAATATGGACGGTTCTATTTCATGGGAAAACGAGGTTTCCGTGGATAGTAAGGAAGATACGACCAACAAATGTATGAAACTGGATTTCCCAGCTAGCGTATCCAGCGCTCATTTCGTCAAGTTGACGTTGACAGAGAATGGCAAGATCGTATCGGATAACTTCTATCTGCGTGGCGTAGAGGAAGGCAACTACCAAGCTTTGCGTGAGATGCCAAAGGTTACTTTACGATCCAACGTGGCAACCAATAAGGGTAATGACGGTACTTGGACCGCTACCGCTACCTTAGAGAATACTTCATCCACCCCGGCTCTAATGATTCGTGTGAATGTAGTGGGCGAGAAGGATGGCGAGCAATTCCTCCCGATGTTCTATAGCGACAACTATTTCTCCTTGCTTCCGGGCGAGAAGAAAGAGATCAACATCCATTGGAAAGATGTAGATACGAGAGGCGAGACCCCGAAGGTGGTTATCTCCGGTTATAACGTGAACTAGTCAGCTAGGCTGATACCTATAAAAAATCCAACCATTCTCCGATATGAATAGGAGAGTGGTTGGATTTTTTTTGCAATTCTAAATTTCAGATTTATCTTCAGTTTTATTGTTATTTTTAATACGTTTTACTGTATGTTTAAGTTTTACGGCCATAAGATTCAACTCTATGGTAGATTCCATTTCAGTTGTATCAGCATCATCTATCAACAGATCAGATAAGAGTTGGCCAGTTCGTTTCACAATACCTTTTTGTTTTATTAGGTCAGGTTCATTTTGAATTGCATCTACATTTCGGATAAGCTCACGTAGTTTTATGAAAGAATCTATTATAGCGATAGTTGTTTGTGTGGCTCTTGGACTTTTTAATATAGTAGCCAGCATATAAAGTCCTTTTTCAGTGAAAGCTTTAGGTTCTACTGTTGATTTTTTTAAGTTTTCCATCCGGTGGAAATTTTCCACCACATACTGTTTCTCAGAGGGTTTCAATGTGAAAAAATAACCACTGGGGAACTTTTCAGGATTATTTCTCACGGCTTTGTTTATATCCCTTGTTTCTGTTTTATATAATTCTGCTACATCTCTATCTAGTAGTATTTTTTGTCCTCTTAACTCAATAATACGTTCCTCTACTTCTTTCGTTCCAATAACTTGAAGTTCATTTTCCATAGTTAAATTATTAATTTGATTTTTGTATTTATTTTTTGTATTTAGAAGGGTGTAACCAACTGCATATAATGAGAAATATTTATAAATAAGTCGTTGATTATCAGCGATGTTTGAATTTTAACACTTCACAGTCAGTTTTTGGTGCTTCGACATTTTCCGTATAATTTTGTGACGTATTTCTATCGCGGTGAATGTACGGGGCTTTATTTTTGCCACAAAATTCAAGTCTGGCGACAATGGTTGACAACGGTTCACAGACAGAGACAAAAGGCTGGGCAAAATGCGAAAGTTGTCACAAAGGTTAAACAGGATGACGACAGGTGACAATAATTGACTTCCGTTCACTTCCCGATGGAATACACAGAAAAGAGTGTAAAACATTAAAATAAGGGAAGAATGAAGAAGACAAGAAGATGCGCATTTTGCGGCAGGGAGTTCACCGCCAACAGCGGAATGCAGAAGTATTGCTCCGTCAGTTGTGCCGACGAAGCCAAGAAAGAGAGAAAGAAAAGGAATGAAGATTTCCTCAAGGCAGTAGAACCAGTTATAGGACTGAGGCAGCAGGAGTACCTCACCTTCTCCAAGGCGGCTGTCATAATGGGATGCTCGCGCCAGTACATTTATAAGCTCGTGTCACAGGGCAAGCTGAAAGCCTCACGCATCAGCAGCCGCATGGCTATCATCCGCCGTGCTGACATCGAGTCCATGCTGGAGGGCAACCCTTATAATAAGGTAGTGTTCGGCAACCGACCGAAACCAACAATTCTTAAGCAGCGTCAGAAGAAGCAAGAAACCGCACCCGCTTCTGACGAGCCTTTGACCTATCTCTCCGGCGAGGAGGTGATGTCCATTTATAAGGTAAAGCAGATGTGGCTTTACACCACAGCTAAGCGAAATCAGATACCCATGTGTCGCATTGCTGGAAAGAACTATTACAGCAAAAGCCATGTGGAGGAATGTCTCGGTCTGACCGTTGACACCTCTATTATTACCGAATGGCTCACAACAGACGAAGTGTTCGAGGAGTTCGGCATGAAAGCTACCGCCATTCGTGCCTACGCATACCGCCACAGCATTCCCACGAAGAAGGAATACGGCATCACCTATTATTCAAAGACACATCTTGCGGAACTGCGACAGATGGACATGATGGCAGATGAACGGTATTGCACCGTTAATGAGGTGTCAGAGAAATACGGACTGTCCAAAGCCAACATTCACCATATCACCAAAGTTCATGGCATAGAGAAGAAGAAAGTGGGTGTAAGAAATCTACTACTTCGTGCCGATGTAGAGCGTGCGATGGTGGAAAGAGCCGCAAAGGGACTGTAAATTTCGTTCATTTTCCATTGATAACACGATTATCTGTCAATTATCATCATTAACTGCCATCAACGGCATATCATTCAGTTCCTTTGCATCGTGGAGATAGTCTCCACCAAGTAACATTCATAAATAACAAAAGAAAAGACTATGAGTAATATCTGTAAGACCGTGAACCTTTACACGCGGAAAATCAAGGGCGGCAAGATGCTGTCCTACTTCCTCGACTATTATCCCGGCTACCGTGACGAGACCACCAACAAGGTGCTGCGCCATGAATCGCTCGGCATCTACATCTACGCTCACCCGAAGACACAGCGCGAGAAAGACTACAACGCACGGCTGTCGGAGAAAGCCGAGGCTCTGCGCTGCCGTAGATACGAGGAAATTATAAATGAGCGTTACGAGTTCTTCGACCGCAACAAACTCAACGGCAGTTTCATTGACTACTTCAAGAAGTATGCCGGGAAAAAGAACTCACGCTATGAGCAGACGTTCCTGCACTTCAACCGTTTTACAGGCGGCAAATGCACCTTTGCCGAAATCACTGTGGAGCTGTGCAACAAGTTCCTTGAATACCTGCGCACCACGCATCAGGTAATCCACACCAAACGCAAGCTGCACACCAATACTATAGCCAGCTATTGGTCCGCGTTTCTCGGCACGCTCCATGCCGCCCACCGTGACAGGGAGATAAAGGAGAATCCATGTCCATATCTGGAACGTGCCGAAAGCATTCCGACCGATAAAGTTGGACTGTCAGCGGAGGAACTCATACGGCTGTCGGAAACACCTTGTGAAGTTCCAGTTCTGAAAACCGCCTTCCTTTTCTCCTGCCTTACAGGGCTGAGAAAGAGCGATGTCAAGACATTCTCTTGGGATATGATACAGCCCGAAGCAGACGGGACGCTCTATATCACCACCCGTATGCAGAAGACAAAACAGATTGTCCACAATCCCATCGGGGACGAGGCGCTGGCTTTGATAGATAGCGACACAAGAGAGGGGCTTGTATTCCCCGGTTTCAAGGATAACATGACACAGACACCACTCAAGCAATGGCTGAAGACGGCAGGCATCACCAAAAATATCACCTACCATTCAAGCAGGCATACATATTGTACCCTGCAACTGGAGGCAGGAACGGATTCCCGAACCGTACAGGAACTTGTCGGGCATAAGAACCTCGCTACCACGCAGCAGTATCTTGACAGCGTTGACAGCAGGAAGAAGGAGGCGGCAAACCGAATCACATTAAAACGCATGACAGAATAGCATAGGATGTTGTTTTGCAGTCTTACAAGCGATTGGAGTATGATTCTGAGTATGAAATCATACTCCAATATTAATTTGTCCTAAATCACTGCATTTATCTGCGACTATTTTCGCATATACCCAAACTGTCGAAGTAACTTTGCTGTAAATAACCGTCAACAAGACGTAATATCGAACAATAAAACAAATATAACACATGAGAAATTTGACTACGATTATCAACAAAGAGACCTGCCTTTTCTATGGTCTTCCCGGCACAGCCATCCTTGCCGTGTCGCTCATCCTGTCCTGCAAAGTCGGCAATGACTTCGGAGGAAGCACGTTTGTAAACACCGTTTCCTTCTTTGGCTGCAATGCCCTGTTATGGCTGTTGTATCTGGTATTGTTTCAGTATCTGCCTGTTGACTTGATGAGGGTTTGGTCGTCAAAGACGAGACCTAATGTCACAGAAGCAGTTGGAACGAGAATCGCTAAGGAGCAGGTTAAACATCCTGTTGCCACCGTTCAACCGATGACTGCCGAAGAATACAAAGCCCACTGTGTCGAGTTTGAGCGCAAGAAACAGGAGGAACATCAAAGACTTGTCAATCCTATCATAGATTATGTAGGTAGGGTGATGTCACCATTCATGGAGGAAAACGAGCTTGACCTGCTCCGCAATGAAATCCGGGCATGGTGTGATAATCCGAACCATGAGCCTAAACCTGTCAAGTTAAAAACGATTCATGACTACAAGGACAAATTGAAGACAGTCTCTTTCAAGCATTTCATCTGGAACATAGCCGCAAGGCTTGGCTTTGAAAACGGATATTCCGGGAAGATACAGGCCGATTTCATCAAGTCACTGTTCCCCAACGAACTGAAGGACGTAGAATCCAAGTCGTTGGAAAGAAGTCTGACCTGCTCACCTGATGACGGACACATCAAACTTGACAGACCAAAGCATACGGACAATTATATTTTCCACTTTTAACTACAACCATCTTATTCTAATACTTACAACTATAATGCAGGGAGGCTCTTACGGGCTTCCCTCTTTTCGTTATATGTCATTGTGTCCTGCTGTTGTTGATTGGTTGCAATACAGCTCCTGCTTTATTTCCTTATTCCCTACTTTTTCCCCTCCTTTTTACACCCTGTTCCTTGATTGTACAGTTATCTTAGGATTATCAACCGATTATCATCAATAGTCTGTATCACAGGTATATCATTCAGTTCCTTTGCCGCAACTTAATTTTCAAAAGTATGACAAACGAACTTACATTCAACGACCTCCCGCAGGTCGTGGCCGAGCTTCGGGATGAGGTAATCGGCATGAGACAAATGCTCACCAGTCTGCAAAAGGATAACGGACAACGCAAGGAGAACACCCACCACCCCATGTCGGTGGAAGATGCTGCCGGGTATCTGAAGATACCGCTACGTACCCTTTATATGAAATTGGGCAACGGTACCATTCCTGCCACCAAGCCAGGCAAGAGGTACGTTCTCTATCAGGATGAGCTTGACAAATGGCTGGAGTGCAACCGCAAGAATCCCGTTCCTCTGACCGATGAGGAACAGAACGCAGCCATTCTTGCAGCCAATAGGCGCAAGCCAAACAAAGCGGACTGGAGGTGAGTATGGAGAACTGTTACAATTTCTCGTTTTTCCGTGCCCCGATCCAGAACACGGTTCCTGATGTAGCCTTCAGCATCCTTGATGCCTACCGCTACATCTCGGAGCCGATTGCCAAAGAACGGACGGAACAATTGCGTACCATGGCCTCACAGGATGAAGCCAGACTTTTCAAGGCACGGCACTTTGATTACTGCACTTTCTCAGGACTGTTCGAATCCCGCTCCTCTTCACATCTCATACAACATTCAGGGTTGGTCTGTGTGGACTTTGACCATGTGGAGGATATTCCTGCGCTAAAACAGCAGTTGCTGGAGCATGAGTATTTCGATACGATCCTGATGTTCACCTCACCTTCGGGAAACGGAGTGAAATGGATTGTTGAGGTTGACCTGCAAGGTTGGGAGCACTCCCGTTTCTTCAAGTCCATGATAAACTGTCTGAAAGCGACAGGACTTCCTCCTGTTGATATTTCGGGCAGTGATATTGCCAGAGCCTGTTTCCTCCCATACGACCCAAATGTTTATATCCATCCAAAATTTCAAGACGATGCCAAAGAAACATTTTATACCCCAGCAGTGGGAAGCATGCTCAGATGAGAATTGTATTCCTATATGCAATAAGGTGTATTCTAGCGATTGTGGCAACGATAGAGTCAATGATGTGGAACGTATCGTTTCCTTGATTGAACAACAGGGTGCAGACATCGCACCATCCTATGAAAACTGGGTAAAACTCGGCTTTGCATTGGTGGATGGCTATGGCGAGAATGGACGAGACTACTTCATGCGCCTAAGCTCCCTTCACGCAGGGTGTACCCCGGAAGCGGCAGAATCCCAATATGACAAATGTCTCCGCTCCGGTAATTCGGGAATCACCATATCCACCTTCTTCCATCTGGCAAAACAGGCCGAAATATCCATTTCCATACCGAATGGTAAAATGGCAATTTGGCAAAATGGTAATTTGAGAGACCATGCGGATAAACAAAATAACTCTGAAATATCCAAAAGTCCCAATTGCCAAGATGGTAATATGGAAATATCAGAGGAAAAAGAGGCAGTAAAAGTCCAAAATACCAAATATCCATATTGCCAGAACGGTAAAACGGACATTTCTGCCAAATGGATATTTGAGGAAGATGAGCTGCCGCTTTTCCCAGAAGAGGTATATGCCCATCTCCCTCCTTTTCTTGACAGCGTGATGAGAAGTGCCATATCACCGTCGGACAGGGACATGTTGTTGATTGGGGCAATTACGGTTCTCTCTTCCACACTGGACAAGGTGAGCGGAGTCTATGACGAGCGCATTGTCTATCCCAACCTGTATCTGTTTGTTTCCGCAGATGCTGGCATGGGCAAGGGTGCATTGACTCTGTGCCGTGAACTGGTTGCGCCCATTAATACGGAATTGCGTACTGCTGCCAGACTGCAATTGGCAGACTCGGACAGCAGCAAAGAGAAGGATATGCCCATGCTCGCCCTTATCATTCCGGCCAACAGCAGTGCCAGCGCGTTCATCAAGACATTGGCGGACAATAACGGTACCGGGCTGATGTTCGAGACGGAAGGCGACACGCTCAGCCAAACATTGAAGTCCGACTACGGGAACTATTCCGACACGTTGCGCAAGGCGTTCCACCATGAGCCAGTGTCACTGTGCCGCCGCAAGGACAGGGAGTTCCTTGAACTGGACTGTCCCAAACTGAGTGTCGTGCTTGCCGGGACACCCGGACAGGTCCGTAACCTCATACAGGATTCTGAGAACGGGTTGTTCAGCCGTTTCATGTTCTTCAATATAAAGTTCGAGAGGAACATCCGAAACGTGTTTGTCGTAACTGATTCCAAGAAGTCCAAGACGGAGACCTTCCGTCAATTGGGTGAGCAATATAAGGAACTGTCAGGAAAGATTCAACGGGAGGCTTCGGCATACGAAGTGAGCATCCCACCATTCCTGCACGCTCATTTCATGGACCACTACAACCAGCTGAACAACGAATGCTGCGAAGCCATCGGCAACAGGATGCAGGGTGTGGTGAGAAGAAACGGACTGATGGCATTCCGCATCATGATGGTGCTGACGCTTGTCCGGCATCTGACGGATGAGTGCTACCATCCGATGCCGGAGGGACAATCTCTGAGACTGGAATGTTCTGACGAGGATTATCACACATCACTCACTATTGCCGAGACAATGCTGTATCATTCCGCATATATGTTCCGTCAGTTGGAGAAGCCTTCCTCCCCCGCATCAGCATTCAACAGGAATGACAGAAGAGAAATACTGTACATGATGTTGCCCGACAGTTTTACCAAACAGGAGTATCTGGCTGTTGTCCGTCAACTGGAGTATAGCGAGAGTACCTGCAATAAATGGATTGACCGGTATATAGAGGAAAACCGCCTCCGGCATTGCGGGCACTCCAAGTATGAAAAGGTGCAGAGAACTTCACCTGATACTCTTTCTTCAACAGCTCCGCCATAACAGTATCGTCCACTCCATGAGCTTGCTCTTATACAGACTTTGCAAAAGTCCTAAACTCAATAAGGACTTTTTGCCCGAGAGCAAGAAAGTCCCATGAGGCAGGGAGCGTCTATGCCGCACATTGTCCCTGCACCCCGATAGCGAGCAAGCTCTTTTCATCCTCTTTTATAGAAATGTTGAAACTCAAAAATACAGAAAAAGATTATGGTACAAGAACAGAAACAAGCCCTGCATATAGAGAACGGAAAATCATTCAGCCGGAGTGAGGCCAACGAGAATGAAAGACGTTGGGATGACCGGAAGATAAACCAGCTTAACAGAGACCCTGCCAACAATTACGACAGGACACGGATGCATCTGAACTTTGAGATTGGCAGTGACGGAAAGATTCATCCGTTAGGCTATATGGACAAGCGGTTGGATGAGAGGATACAGGAACGGCTGGACGAACTGGAATATCATCCGTTCAAGGCTGACAGCAAGATTCAGCCGAACATCTGCGCCAAACTAATCATCGGAGGAAATCACGAGCGGACGCTTGAGATGGCTTTCGGGAGCCAGACCGTGAATATGAACAAGGGAGCTGACAACAGTCATCTGCACCGTTGCCGTGAGGTGGAGGACTGGGCGATGGATTCATACAGGTGGTGTTGCGAACAGTTCGGCAAGGAAAATGTCATCGGCTTTCAGGTGCATCTGGACGAAAAATCACCTCATTGCCATGCACTTGTTATTCCCGTAGGTAGAAAAGGCAAGGAGAAAAAGGAACGGGTGATGTGGTCTGCAAAGTTCGGGAAGAACGGCGGAGAGTATAAGGCTATTCTTCATGCAATGCACACCTCGCTGTATGAGACAGTTGGCAAGAAGTACGGGCTTGAACGTGGCGATAGTGTAAAAGACCGCAATGTGCGCCATTTAGATAAGCATGAGTTCTACCGTGAGCAACTGAAATTGGAGAAGGCAATCAAAGGGCTTACAACGATGAAAGAGAATCTTGAAAGTTCCATTTCCAGACTTCAGAATGAGATACAGACTGTCCGCTTCCGTCTTTCTGACCGTAAGATAACGTTGCATGAGGCTGACAGTAAAGTGCATCGGCTGGAGAATGAAATATCAGCCTTGCAGGAGAAGCTATCGGACAAGGCTGGTAAGCTACAGGAAAAACAACAGGAACTAAACCGCTTGATGAAAGATGTCGGCAATGTGCATCAGATTATCACCCCATTCAAGAATCACCGCATTGGTTTTACCGCTCCCCAAATCACGGAAGTACCGCCTACGTTCGGGCGTGAGAAATGGATGGAGAAACAGAACAAGCGGATAGAGACCATGTTCAATAAGGTTGTTGCTGAGATTGAGAGGTTGTATATGACAGAAGCTGAAAAGCAAGTAAAATCTGCCCAACAGAATCAACTGATAGACTACAAGAAGTATCACCGATATAGGAATGAGAGCGGGCAACTACGTCAATATATCCGGGACATAACCGAAGAGAACGGCAAACTCAATGAAACACTCTGCGGATTATTGGATGTCTTAGCCATTCCTGATTTTCGGGAGAAGTTTTTTGCTATTGCCGATGCGCTGATTGGTGGTCGTCCTATTCCGACATCATCCGGTGGCGGAGGTGAAACATCCGACCTTCGTTGGGATGGACGCAATCCCGATGAAGATGACCAGAGTTATAGACGCAGATGTATGATAGCGGCAGCGGGAATAGTAATAAGCAGGAATAGGACAAAAGGATTTAGAAGATAATTATGGCATCAATAAAGATAAAGTTCAGACCCTCCACAGTAGAAGGTAAGGAAGGAGGACTATATTTTCAGATTATACAGAACAGGGTAATTCGTCAAATGAACACGGACTATAAAATCTATGCATACGAATGGGATGCAGAAATAGAAAGCGTTGTGGTCAGTGGCGCACGTGCCAATATCCTATGCAGCATTAGGGAGCGTATGGAATGGGACTTGTCAAGATTTGAAAGGATTGTACGCCAGTTAGAGCAGGAAAGACGCAAATATACGGCAGATGATGTAATTACACTATTCCATAAAGTGACCAAAGAGACATCCTTGTTTTCCTTTATGCATAGTGTAATTATTCAACTGCGACAATTGGGAAAGATACGCACTTCCGAGACTTATACGGCAACTCTTAAAAGTTTCATGGAATTTCGTGAAGAACATGACGTTCCGCTTGACGGTGTTAACTCTGACCTTATGCTTTTATACGAAGCTCATCTGAAAGCGAAAGGAGTACGCATGAATACCATATCATTCTATATGCGTATTCTTCGGGCAGTATATAACCGAGCAGTGGAAAAAGAACTTACGCCACAGAAGTATCCGTTCCGTCATGTCTATACCGGAGTGGACAAGACTGTTAAGCGTGCTGTTCCTGTTAAAGTCATCAAGGCCTTGAAAGAACTGAATCTGTCAATGAAGTCTTCGTTGGATTTTGCGCGTGATATGTTCATGTTCAGTTTTTACACAAGAGGGATGTCCTTTGTTGATATGGCATACCTTAAAAAGACGGATTTACAGAACGGAATCCTGACCTATTGCAGGCGAAAGACCGGACAGCGGCTTACCGTCAAATGGGAGAAATGTATGGAGGAAATCATCAAGAAATATCCATCAAACAGTTCTACCTATTTATTGCCGATTATCAAGGAGCAAGGGAATGAGCGGAAGCAGTATGACAATGCCCTGCATCTGGTCAATTATCGGTTGAAAGACCTGTCGGGAATGCTGAAACTTCAACGGCCTTTGACAATGTATGTGGCGCGCCATTCATGGGCGAGTGTGGCCAAGGTAAGAAATGTTCCGTTGTCAGTCATTAGTGAGGGCATGGGGCATGATTCTGAAAAGACAACACAGATTTACCTTGCTTCTCTCGAAGCATCGGTGGTTGACAAGGCAAACAAGATGATTTTGGAATTGCTGTAGGCAAGAAGTTGTTTAGCAAAAATCTCAATCTCTTCGTAAGAGACGGATATTTGATGCAAAGATACTCATTTTCAGTCAAAATTCAGCTTATTTAAGAGAAAAACTGCTATTTGTGCCATCAAATTTTCATGTTGTTTTACAAAACATATTCATTTTCGACAGAATGGGCGGAATATCAAGACTTTCCTATTTTCTTCGTCTCTTACGAAGAGACGAACTTATTTTGCTCGACAAAGACCACCGCCAATAGGCAAAAGAAATAATGGAACTCCCTCGTAGTGTAAAAAGGGCTTGGTCGCCCGTCGAGACACTATGCAGGGAGTTCTTGTGTTAAATATGGAACTACCGAAGCAATTCGACAATATCACCCAGAGGGTCATTGACGACTTGAAGGCCACGCTGCAAAAGGGTTCAAAGGTGTCAATGGCAGCCGCCTCTTTCTCCATCTATGCTTTTGAGGCACTTCAAAAGGAACTGGAGAAGATAGACGAATTGCGTTTCATCTTTACCTCGCCCACATTTAACAAAGAGCGTTCCAAGAAACAGAAGCGTGAATTCTATATTCCTAAACTTAACCGTGAGCGCACGCTGTATGGCTCGGACTTTGAAATAAAGCTCCGTAACAACCTTACGCAAAGGGCTATTGCCAAGGAGTGTGCCGATTGGATTCGCAGAAAAGTCCGCTTCAAGACCAATGTGTCACAGATGAACATGCCCGGTTTCTTGAACGTGAAGAACGGGGAGGGGCTGTTTACCTATATGCCTTTCAATGAGTTCACCACAACGGAACTCGGTTGCGAGCGTGGCAACAACATTTTCCAACTCATTCAGCGTATGCCATCACCCATCAGCGATGCCTACCTCAAGAACTTCAATGACTTCTGGCAAGACAAAGAGAACTTTACTGATGTTACGGATGCCATAATCGAAAACATTGAGAATGTCTATCGTGAGAATGCTCCTGACTTCATCTACTTCGTCACGCTATATAATATCTTCAACGAGTTTCTTTCCGACATCAGCGAAGATGTACTGCCAAACGAGGCAACAGGTTTCAAGTCATCGCAAGTATGGAACAAGCTCTATAATTTCCAGAAGGATGCCGCCCTTGCCATCATCAATAAACTGGAGACTTACAACGGCTGCATCCTTGCCGACAGTGTCGGTTTAGGAAAGACCTTCACTGCTCTGTCAGTTATCAAGTATTACGAGAACCGCAACAAGTCGGTGTTGGTGCTTTGTCCCAAGAAACTCTATGACAACTGGAATACCTACAAGAGCAACTACCGCAACAATCCGCTGGAGAAAGACCGTTTGCGTTATGACGTGTTGTTTCATACCGACCTTTCGCGCGACCATGGCACAAGCAACGGCATTGACCTCGCCTTGCTCAACTGGGGAAACTATGACCTTATTGTGATAGATGAAAGCCACAACTTTCGCAATGGTGGTAAGGTCACTACCGATGAGGAAGACGAGAACCCGCGTGAAAACCGTTATCTCCGTCTGATGAACCGTGTGATTCGTGCCGGAGTGAAGACAAAGGTGCTGATGCTTTCAGCTACTCCTGTCAACAACCGTTTCAACGATTTGAAGAACCAGTTGCAGTTGGCATACGAGGGCGAGCAGTCGCTTATCAATGACAAACTGGATGTTGACCGTCCCATTGAGGATATCTTCCGCTCGGCACAGGCGCAATACAACATTTGGGTGCATCTTGAAGACCCGAAGGAACGCACGGCAGAACGATTGCTGGATATGCTTTCGTTTGACTTCTTCCAAGTTCTGGATGCCGTCACCATTGCCCGAAGCCGCAAGCATATAGAAAAATACTATGACACAGCAGATATTGGCAAGTTCCCGACACGCTTGAAACCTATATCCAAGCGTCCACACCTCACTGACCTTGACGAAGCCATTACCTATAGGGACATTGCCTCCCAGCTTGATGAGCTTAACCTGAGTGTCTATGCGCCGTCAGATTATATTCTGCCTTCCATGCGCAGTAAGTATGAGATTGACAAGGATGACAGCGGAGGGCATCTTGGAATGTCGGGTCGTGAAAAGGGTTTGAAGAAACTCATGGCAATCAACCTGCTCAAACGTCTGGAGTCTTCGGTAAACTCGTTCCGCTTGACGCTGGAGCGTATGAAGTCGCAGGTTGACGAGACTTTGAAAGCTATCGACACTTTTATGGAGACACGGCAGGATACACGCCTCTCCCTTCAGACATTGGAGAGTATGCTCGACGGCGATGACAGTGAGAATGACTTTCTTGTCGGAGGAAAGAAAACGCGCGTATCGCTTGCCGATATGGATTGCCGTTCATGGAAACGTGACTTGGCGGCAGACCAATATATCATAGACCTGTTGCTGGTTATGCTCCGCGACATAACACCCGAACATGACAGCAAATTGCAAATGCTTATAGAGAACTTGCGTGAGAAGTTTGCACATCCGATAAACGGTGACAACAAGAAAGTGCTTATCTTCACTGCTTTCAGTGATACGGCTGAATATCTTTATGACAATCTGGCTCCAGCCATTATGGAGAACGCTGGGCTGCATACCGGATTGGTTACAGGAAATGAAGTCGCTTCAACCATCAAGGGGCTTCGCGCTGACTTTAACAGCATCCTTACGCTCTTTTCTCCCATATCAAAAGAGGCAGACAAGTTGTTGCCTGACACAAAGGAACGGATAGATGTTCTTATCGCCACTGACTGTATCAGCGAGGGACAGAACCTTCAGGATTGCGACTACTTGATCAATTATGACATACACTGGAACCCCGTCCGCATTATCCAGAGATTTGGGCGTGTGGACCGCATCGGCTCACGCAATGACGTGATTCAGTTAGTAAACTATTGGCCGGACATAGAACTGGACGACTACCTCCGTCTGAAAGGACGTGTGGAGGCACGCATGACAGGTGTCAATATCACAGGTGCGGGCAATAGCAATGTTCTTCTTTCCGATGAGGAACAGGCAGACCTCGACTATCGCAAGAACCAACTGCAACGCTTACAGGAAGAGGTGGTTGACCTTGAAGATATGGACACGGGCATCAACATCATGGATTTGGGACTCAACGAGTTCCGAATGGACTTGTTGGCATATATGCACGAGCATCCAGACATTGAGCATACGCCTTTGGGCATGAGTGCAGTGGTGCCTGCTTCAGAAGTTGTTAAGCCTGGTGTCATATTCATCTTAAAGAACCGAAACAATGCGGTGAACATAGGCAGGCAGAACTTATTGCATCCGTTTTATATGGTTTATCTGTCTGACGGGGGCGAACCGATTATCAATCATCTTTCGCCAAAACGGTTGCTCGACATCATGCGCCTTTCGTGCAAGGGACGTACTGAACCCATCAAGGAACTGTGCCATGCGTTCAACAAGGAGACTGCCGATGGACGGAAAATGCAGCATTATAGTGAACTGCTGCAAAAGGCGGTGGGCACTATTGTGGAGCAGAAAGAGGAAAGCGACCTTGAAAGCCTTTTCTCTTTTGGCGAGACAACTGCCCTTGTGAATGACATTAAAGGGCTGGATGATTTTGAGCTGATTTGCTTTCTTGTGATAAAGGAAGGAGGTGACCGTGGATAATATTTTGAAATATCCGCAAAATACCATCGTCAATCGCGTAGTGCCAAAGACAATGTTCTATAAGTTCATGGAGGTAAATCCTCGCATGAAGACACGCTTCGTGAATGATGTGGTCAACATCACATGGCTATACAAGTTAGCGGCATCCACGCTGAATGTTACCGATACGGAACAGATGAAGGAGATAGAGGTGTTTGTGGTGAATCTTAAACAAGCGGACTGTCCGACAGACCTGTTTTCATTCATCGACATTAACATGCCCCATCACATAGTCTTTATACTTGTGCATGACAATCATGCCATGCTGCTTATCAACTATAAGGATTGGACAGATGATACACATATAAAGTTCTGTATCACGCAGACCTTTGCCTCATCATGGGTGGCATTAGACGACTTGCATCTGCAAATTGACGGCCAGTCTTTGCCACGAATCTACGACAACTTCATAGCTCAGGTCAGTGGCATCGGTGAGCACAAAGCCGGCAGTATGGCAGACATCGTTGCATTGAAGAAGCAAATAGCGGCAGCCGAAGCGGAACTGAAAAGTTTGGAGAAGCGAATGCGCAAAGAACCGCAACTGGACAGGCAAATGCAGATGAATAAGCAGGTGAAAGCCACGCGGAAAGAACTGAAAGAATTGAAAAATAAATTAGAAGAACTGAAATAATGGAAAAGATAAAATTGACAAAGAGAGGTAAAAAGATTCTTTTGTTGTTGAAAGAAGGTAAATATAAACCCGAAAAGTCAGATTTCAATGAACTAAATCTTTTGACGATTGAGGGCTTAGGACAGGGGATAAGAGGACTTTGCGACTCCTTTATAACCTATCAATTAACAGACAAAGGTAAAGCATATCTGCTTTCAAATCCGAAATTAAAGAATCCATCAATCTTTGATGACAAGAAGTATATCGTGACAACAATTATCTCAATTATAGCTCTAATTCTCTCTATAATAAAATAATATATGGAACAGCCGAAATATATAGATATACAAACGCCTGATGGCGCAGAACTGAATCTTGATGCCCTCTATAAGATTGCCCCTTCGTGCTTCACGGAAGCAAAGGGTGATGATGGGGAAGTACGTCGTGTAGTTGATTTCAACAAACTCCGTTTGCTTCTCGGTGATAATGCCGTAGAGGATACTCCCGAAGTGTATGATTTCACTTGGGTAGGTAAGCGAGCAGCATTGCAAGAGGCGGTAGCACCTATCAATAAAACTTTGCGTCCTTGCCCCGAAGAAAGTGTTGACTGGGACAAGACACAGAATCTCTACATAGAAGGTGACAACCTTGAAGTGTTGAAGCTGCTCCAAAACTCTTATATGGGTAAGGTCAAGATGATTTATATTGACCCGCCTTATAATACGGGGAATGATTTTGTGTATCATGATGATTTTACACAGTCTGCGGAAGAATATGATGAGAGTAACCGTGATGAAGAAGGGAATCGCTACCGTAGAAATACTGACTCAAACGGACGTTTCCACTCAGATTGGTGCTCTATGATTTATACACGCCTAATGGTCGCAAGAAGTTTACTTACAGATAATGGTGTTATTTTTATTAGCATTGATGAGAATGAGATCCAAAATATGCGTAAGATAACTGACGAAGTGTTTGGAGAGTCAAATTTTATATCGCAGTTGGGATGGCAAAAGGTTTATTCGCCCAAAAACCAAGCACGCTACTTTTCTAACGATTACGAGTTTGTCCTTTGCTATTGCAAGAACATTTCCAGTTTCAGTATAAACTTGCTTCCTAGGACTGAAGCTATGAATGCAAGATATAAAAATCCGGATAATGATCCTCGTGGTGATTGGAAAGCGGGAGACTGTGTTGGTAATGGTGTACGCTCACAAGGATATTATGACGTGGTAAGTCCAAAAACAGGAAAAGTATTCAATGTGCCACAAGGAAAACATTGGGTTTATGCACGTGATAATATGATGAAAATGATAGAGGACAATCGTATCTGGTTTGGAAAGGATGGTAACTCATTCCCTGCGGTTAAACAATTTCTATCTGACGTTACAGGCAGAAGGCCTTCAAGCCTTTTGATGTATGAAGATTATGGTCATACAGATATGGCTAAAAAGGATTTAATCAAACTGTTTAAGGATTTAGAAAACGTTCCTTTTGATACGCCAAAGCCCGTCAAACTTATAAAAATGCTTTCTATAATCGGTAGTGATAAAGAGGATATAGTACTGGATTTTTTTTCAGGTTCCGCAACTACCGCCCAGGCCATTATGGAACTTAATGAAGAAACACAAAGCAACCGTAAGTTTATTCTTGTTCAAATGCCAGAGATTATTGACGACAATCCGGGAGCGATTAAAATAGGTTTGAATAATATAGCCGAAGTTGGCAAGGAGCGTATCCGCCGTGCTGGAAAGACAATAAAAGAAGAGAATCCATTGACGGCCCAAGATCTTGACACAGGCTTCCGTGTGTTCAAATGTGACAGCAGTAACTATAAAGATGTGGCTTTTGCTCCGAAAGATTATACTCAGGACATGCTTGCAGGACTGCTTGACAACATCAAGGAAGACCGCACCGACCTTGACTTGCTGTTTGACTGTATGCTTCGCTGGGGCGTGGAACTGTCTTTGCCTTTGAGCACAACAAAAGTTGATGGCTGCACGATACACAATGTGAACGATGGCGACCTTGTGGCTTGTTTCGATGGTAATGTGACGGAAGCGGTGATTGATGCTATTGCCGACTTGTCACCTTTACGTGTGGTATTCCGTGACAGCAGTTTCAACGAAGCGGCACAGAAGATGAACCTCTTTGAACTCTTCAAGCAGAAGTGTGACTGGACGGACGAGGAAGTGAAGAACAATGTGCGTGTCATCTAAAAACATTCAGTGAACTATGGCAAAAAAACTGACACTGAAATTCAAGAATCAACAGTTCCAGACGGATGCGGCTCGGGCTGTGACCGATGTGTTCCGTGGGCAGCGCAACCAGTCGATGGTGGAGTTTACCCATGACATGGGACGTTCGTCAGACGGTTCACAAGACCTCTTTGATGTAGTGGGCTTCCGCAATCAACCGCTTACTGTCCCCGCAGGACAGATATTGGAAAACATCCGACAGATACAAATGGCGGCACAACTGCGGCCATCGGAAACAATAGATACTGCAGACCTACGCCTGACCATCGAAATGGAGACGGGAACGGGCAAAACCTATACTTACATCAAGACCATGTATGAGTTGAACAAGCTCTATGGTTGGAGCAAGTTCATCATTGTGGTGCCAAGTATTGCCATTCGTGAAGGTGTATGCCGCTCCTTTGAGATAATGAGCGAACACTTTGCAGCAGAGTACGGCAAGCGCATACAGTCGTTCATATATGACTCGAAACAACTGACTAAGATTGACCAGTTTGCCAGCGACTCGAATATGCACGTGATGATAATCAACACGCAGGCGTTTGCCGCCCGTGGGGAGGATGCCCGTCGCATCTATATGAAGTTGGATGCCTTCCGCTCACGCAAGCCTATTGATGTGATAGCCGCCACAAAGCCTATCCTGATTATTGACGAACCGCAATCGGTATTGGGAGCCGACAAGAAGAACGCTACACGTGAAAAGCTGAAAGAGTTTAAGCCGCTCTTCACCTTATTATATAGTGCCACGCACAGAGCTGACGACATAGTAAATATGGTTTATCGTCTGGATGCAATGGATGCCTACAACAAGAAATTAGTGAAGAAAATCTCGGTGAAGGGTATCAATCAGCATGGTTCTACAGCCACCAACGGTTATCTCTATCTGGAGAGTATCGAACTGTCGAAAGGCAATCCGCGTGCCCGTATAGGTTTCGACAAGAAGGGGGTAAGTGGAGTAAAGCAAGTGACGCAGTTGGTGAGTGACGGATTTGACATCTATCAGCAGTCGGGCAGACTGGAGGAATACGCCAACGATTATCGTATAGAAAGCATAGACGGCTACAACCGTTGCATACGCTTGTTGAACAACACTGTTCTATACGAGGGTGATATGATTGGACGTGTGAACGACATTTATGTGCGCCGCCACCAGATACGTGAGACCATCCTATCACATATCAACAAGGAGCGTCAGCTGTTCAAGATGGGCATCAAGTGTCTCTCGCTCTTCTTTATAGACCATGTGGATAACTACCGTATCTACAACCAGGGAGGCGGCACAAGCAAGGGGCAGTTTGCAGAAATCTTTGAAGAGGAATACCACAACATTATGGGTGCATTGCAACTGCAAACTGATGATTCGCAAGAATATATAGACTACTTGAAACGATGGAAAGCGGAAGAGGTACACAACGGCTATTTCTCCCGTGACAAGAAAGGGCACTTTGTGCAACCTTCAAAGACAGAGCTAAAGAACGAGAGCAGCAATGACACCTCTGCGTATGACCTCATCATGAAAGACAAGGAGAAGCTACTGTCGTTTGATGAACCAACACGCTTTATCTTTTCGCACTCTGCCTTGAAAGAAGGTTGGGATAATCCGAATGTGTTCCAGATATGTACACTGAAGGACAGCGACAACCAGACAAAGAAACGGCAAGAAGTGGGGCGTGGTATGCGCTTGTGCGTAAACAGCCAAGGTGAACGGCAGGATGAGACCGTGTTGCACGGACGAGTGTTTGAAGTAAACGAACTGACTGTCATTGCCAGCGAAAGCTATGATGATTTTGCCAAGAAATTGCAAACAGAAATTGCCGATGCTGTTGGCGACCGTCCTATTAAGGTACAGCCTACTTTATTTGTGGATATGGTTGTCACCAATGCAAATGGAGAGCAGAAAAGACTGGATGAACTGGAAGCAAGTTTCTTGTTTTCAGCATTGGTTACTCATGGCTATGTTAACCGGCAAGGACAACTCACCCAACAGTTCCACGACCACAAGCAGCAGGGAACGCTTGATTTCGGTGAGGATTACAACGAATATAAGGCAGACATCGTAAAACGGTTGGATGCTGTATTCAATCCCAATGCTGTCAAGCCAGACAATGCCAGACAGACACGTGAAGCAAAGTTTGACTCGCAGAAGTTTGAGCGCAAAGAGTTTCAAGAACTATGGCGGAAGATTAACCATCAAACTTACTACACTGTTAACTTCAAGACAGAAGACCTAATCCAACGTGCCGTCATTGAACTGGACAACCACCTGAGAGTGTCGGAAATAAACATTCAAGTAACGACTGGCACGCTCAATGAAATAAAGAACAAACAGGAACTTACGGAAGGCATTGCCATGAAAGTGACAGGCACAGACACACACGCTGTCAAGGAACTGGTAAATGAGAATGTAAAGTATGACCTAATCGGGAAATTAGTGGAAGCCACCGGACTGACACGCCGTGTCATTGTGACCATCTTGCAAAAGATAAGCCCTAACACCTTCTATATGTTCAAGGCTAATCCCGAAGAGTTTATCATCAAGGCAGGTAACATCATCAATCAATGCAAGGCCATTGCCGTAATCGAACACGTTGCATATCATAAACTTGACAAGACCTTTAATTCTGACATATTCAGCACATCAGCCTTAAAGGGCAAACTGGGCGTCAATGCCATGGAGTCGCAAAAATCCCTTTACGACCTTGTAGTGGTAGATTCACAAGGCATCGAGATGAACTTCGCTCAAGCACTGGAGCATCAGAATGAAGTCATAGTCTATACAAAACTGCCCGGCGGCTTCTATATTAACACTCCTGCCGGACACTATAATCCCGACTGGGCAATAGTGTTCAAAGAAGGCACCGACATCAAACACGTCTATTTCGTTGCTGAAACCAAAGGCTATAGTGATGACGAAGTACTGGACTATCGCAGTGCTGAAAGCGTAAAGATAGAATGTGCCCGTCGTCACTTCGCCACAATCTCGAATTCTACTGTCACATACAAAGTGGTGAATAGCTATGCCGATTTGAGGAATGTGATAACGAAGTAGGAAAGACTACCTTCTATATAATCGGACGGAATTTTGTAACTTATAAACTTCCGCCCGATTGTGGTTTCGTTTTTGCCCACACTTGTTTTACACAATCTTAGGTACTACCTCTACAAATTTCTTACCATTATATACACAAATATGGAAAGTTTGTGTTCCAACTATAATCATCAATAATAATGGTACAACAAGCAATGCTGTATGATAATTGTTCTTAATAGAATTATAATCAACAGCAGATGGCTTTGGTTTGTCCTCTGGATGTGTATGCCATTCACCAATATAAAAACGGGTATGCTCTGACCGTTCGTAATCGGCTTCAATAAATTTATTCGCTATTGTTGCATCACGTTCACACCCACAACGAGTGTGTGCTTTAACACATGGTGGCGAAATTTTACAAATTCTGTAACAATTCTTACCAACTTGCGTACCTGTTAACACTCCACACATTTCGTTGCCTTCATGTTGGACATAACTCTTAAGGGTCTCTATTACTTCTTCTTTTATCTCGAAGTGACAATCGGCAATATTTATACAGGAAGTTCTTGCAAATCGTTTTTTAAGAATTCTGATGTTGGATGCAGGTTGATGTTTTTCTTTGTTGCTATTCCTATATTTCCTACCCATCGGTAACATTTTGACTCTGAAGGTTGTTCTAATAATTGGTCTATAATGGGGAACATTGTAGAAAGAAACATAGTTACATCATTGGCAGAATACTGTGCATAACTACCATTGCATCCTGCATCGCGTTTCGTAAGTTTCTCTTCATTTGTATATTCTTCCCTCTTTATCAAGCAAAAATCTATGAAACTATCATTTGCTTTATCTCTTAGCCGTTTAACAGACTCCATATCTTCTGGATTTACATATATCATGATGCCAGATATGCCATAAGGTTCCAACCAAAGTATAAAAGCCGGTTTTCTTACAAATCCTTCTAACATTTGGTTAATCAGCCATTTCTCAGACATAACATCACCTGTACAAATAAACATCGCACTAGCTTCGTTGATTGCTTCTTTTTTAAGTTGTTGTAAGTTCATTTGTAAGGTTTGTATTTTTCTATCTGGTCTGTATTGCTGTAGGTAGTGTGCTATGGCATATGACTTATATTGGTTGATGTATTCAAAACCAAGTAGATGCCGCCCGATATTATCTACCGTTAGCCAATCCCTATCTGTTAAGACAAACGCAGCATTGTTGTAACCGTTAAGATAGTAACATAAGTTACTACCTACACTACCAAGTCCAGCTATTAAAAAACGTCTATCCTTCATTATCTCACCTGCAGTTCGTTCTGCAATTCGCTGGTCTGAATATATTGAGACATGGAGTCTATCAAGTTTTTTATTCTTATTTTCAAAAGATGTCAAAACTTTGAACGAAGTCAGTGCTCCCTTCCGATAGCCATTCCTATTCACTTTCAGGTCGTGTATATATATGCCACCTACAGCATAATTCAATCCTATAGAAAAGAATACATTCACATTCCCGAAATGATTAAGGTATTTCTTGAACGTCTTCCTGTCTTCATTGTCACTTATCCTATCTATCACCTCTTGCCCCGTCATGCTAAATGGTGGCTCATTGGGGATTTTTAAAGAAGCAATATAGAGAACAGTAATCTCTCTTGTCTTATGCCTGAGTTTGATACTTGCTAATGCCTTGTCGTTCTCATCAGATGCAACAACATTCATCACATGCATACTACCATCTTTAAGGTTTTTACCAACATATGCAACACCTGTCATTTCACAAGTTTCTGTCGGTATATTACCTAACAAAATCCAATGGTCATCTACACTATTCTCTCCGTCATATTGTTCATTCCAATAATTTCTGATTTCTTTAGCATATTCATTGGAGTTGTCTCGACCGTAATAATTCTCAATCCACCTTCTTGTTCTGTCGATATTGTCACGTATTAGTCCTTCAATATTTTTCGCGTCATAAACCTCGCCATCCTCATATAAACACAACTTGCGTGTTTTTACAGATATATGGGGCAGGTATCTGAACCTATCATCTGGTATAATCACACATGGCATTGAGTAGGGAAAGTCTTTTGGAAATAGAATGTAAACTTCTACATCTTCGGCTTTATCCAATACCAATGCAGGTATCTGAACTTTCCAAATGTGAGTTCGTATTTTTTTCTCAAATCGCGGAATGCTATCAACCTCTTCTATATCGTATTCTTTTGAAAGTTCAATAAAACAGGTCTCCAATACGGTTTCAACATCAGGCATACTGGCTGTTTTTATTTATTGTACCTGAGAATCTCTGCTGTGAGGCATCTTCGTCAACATCTTTGGCCGTAGAACAACTGAACCTATCACCGAAATGTTTTTGCCATCTAACACATCCGTCATGTTGATTCTTGCTGGCTATAGCCTTCTCTGCGTCCTCTTTAAATGATTTCAATTCTTTTAAGAAGGCATCTTTCTTGCTTTTTGTATAATTGTCAAACAAGTCTTCATAAGGAGCTACAGGTCTCCAGCAATGGAAGTTTCCTTCAATACTAAGTTCGTCATATATATTCTTCAGTATATCTCGCATAGCAACATCATAACGATTTTCATCATTCCACTGATAATGTTTAGATACAAGCATTGACATGATGCAACCACTCGGCATCTTTGTACCTTCATTGCGCTTGTTTTCACACCATGCCTTCATGAAACGAACGAGTTCTCGTAATTTTGTTTTATCGTTACATTCTTTGCTAAACCAATCTATCATTTCATCAGGATTGGATTCATGCCACGGTTCAGCTCTGTGTGCAAGCATAGTCTTGTCATTAGCAGTGTCTAAAAAATAGATAGCTAAATCTATATGATGCCCATCCGCATATTGTACCCTAACACAAGGATTTATGTCATCTGCCCCGTTGGTTGTATGGTCCTTAACGGCCTCATATACTTCCCTATGATACCAGTTGATAGATTTACGGTCATTGATGTTGTCACTTTCGAAATATATTCCATCATCAAGGTCGTAAGCTCCTAAACCATTTTCATCTTTAATGGGATTTAGTAATGTGTGCATAGCGTAAGACCCCTGCCAATAAAAAGTAGGTTGGATATAATCGCTATGATTATCTTTGAAGTACTTTCTTATTTTAGCTCTCAATGCATCTCGATTCGTCTTGAGAGTCTTACGGCGCGTTGAAGTAGCTTTTATAACATCGTGAAACGCCTTAAATTGTTCATGATTATTTGCCATATTAATATTCTTTTGGATTTAAAGTCTTTTTTGTTTGAAAAAAATGAGCTATCTCTGGACGCATTTTTTCGTTCATAGCCGTGTTGTCCGCAATCTTTATAAGAAGTCTCAGAGAATCCTCACTTGCATTGTCCATGTCAATTATTTTATCCTGTTCTGGAGATAAAGGCATGTTTTCAATTCTGTGAAAGTCGAAGGGAAATGACAAATACCCCTTCAAGTTTGACATCAAAAACATTGCCGATTTTGATTGGCTAATAGAATAAGCATCAAAGAGCGTATCCTTCCAACTGACAAAAGCCCTATTCAGCTTATGATGTTTCTCTCCTTTTGTTTTCTGACAACTACTTATCGAAAGGATTTCAAGACCACAAAAACGTTGGTCTTGTGCGAACTTATATAAAAACTCTGTCAAAGCTACAAGAATTGGATTATTTGCCCACAAACCTCCGTCAACAAATTGATCATCTTCTATTTCCATAACGGGTAAATATGTAGGAGCTGCAGAAGTAGCCAATGCAACATCTACATAGGTCTTCCGATCATCCTCTGTGAATTTGTCAAAATCCTTTTTAAAGACTCTCGGATTAGAGGTTAATGTATTATAGGCAGGAATGCAAAGAAAATTATTACTTTCTGCAATTGTTCGATTTCCAAAGACACTTTCAAGAGCAGAACGCAATTTTTTTGCAGAATATTTCCCGCCAAATGCCACTTGTTTCGCACCTAGATAAATACGACCACCTGGCATACATTTAACTCTCTCGTTGAAAATAGACGGTCCCTTCTCTCTATAGAATTTTACAACACTGCTCATAGGAATTTTGAGCGATGCTGCAAGGGCTATAATACCTCCCGTAGAAGTACCACAAAGCATATCAAAACAGTCAGAAACAACACATCCGAAAACTTCTTCGAATTTTGCTAAAAGTTCAGCTGAATAGATGCCCTTTATGCCACCACCATCAATACATAGGATTTTAAAATGTCTAGCTTCCATGCAATTAACTTTTTATGGATATTAGTAATGTTTTATGTCGATTTTTCTAATTAGTTTTATTCATCACACTCTCAGCCAACAGGTACACTCGTGTCCCGATTGTTTGTGGCCAGCGGTCTGCAGGATTCTTGTCTAACGCTTTTGCTCGTGCTATTGCATCCTCAACATAGGCTATCAACATTTGCGCATCGTAGGCAGACTCGTGATAGGAACCCATCTCTTGACGCAACTGTACCTTCAGATATGGGTCAGCATTCTTTGACTTTCTACGGTTCTCCATCCATTGTTGTTGCTCTTCCGGCGTCAGCAAAGTTGCATCTACCAAATGCAGCAATAACCAAAGTTCGAAGCAAGGATTACTTAGAGCCACGTGCAGATAATCATCTTGTGCACATTCTTTAGCCACATGCGACAACATCGCATCGGTCCAACGGTCTCTGTCTATAACCAACCAAAGTTCGTCATCAGATTCCAGGTCATATTGTCCTTTGTAATCGTTCAGCTGTTTTAATACATGCTCGGGACTTGAGTTATTCTGCTCGTTCTCGTGCCTTTCTAATATATGTACGTGCACACGTGGATTGGTATATTCTTTGGCTAATGCCTTGAAATATATCCGCTCCGTATCTTTGCCCTCAGAGGCTATGACTATCAGGCGAGCATCGCGAAATGCCTCACGGCGCTCACGTATCAAACTATTCCTGTTTCGCATCCCAATGAATATTATCTAATTCTCCAAAGAAAGGAATTGCACCATAGCGGCCGTTTAGATAACCTTTCTGAACATTCTCTCTTGGTTTGTATTCACAGAGTGAGGATAAATGACTTTCCCCTTTTTTGTCTTTCTCCACAAACCATATCTCATCTTGACGGACTGGTGCAGTGGAAAGTAGATTTGATTCATGGGTGGTGCATATCAACTGCATTTGCGAATCACTCCTAAGCAGACTGTTGTACATCTCCAACAACTTCAATGTCAGCATAGGGTGCAAACTTCTATCGACTTCGTCAATCACATAGACGGCGTCGTTGGCACGCATATCAATAAGCATGGGTATGAAGTCGAAAAGGCGTGATGTTCCATCAGACTCTTCGAACATTTCGAATATATAATCTGAGTTAGAACCGTCCTTTTTGTGGATTGTTTTCAACTCATACCACTTCAAATTCTTAGACTCGTCTTTTTCGGCAAAGATAAAACGACTCTCATTGTGGATTACCACACCCATCTTCTCATCTTTTCCTTCAAGATTTTCCTCGATTTTTTGTCTGATTTCATCCGGAATGTTCAGCTCTTCGGGCTTCGCTTCCACACGACAAAGATCTGAAATACCTGTACCAAAATATCCCAGCAGATCACGCATCACAGTCCTGAACTGATTGTCGCTCACTACTCGGAACGGGAAGTCCGTCCGATGGGTTTCCGGGAAGATGATATTTAGATTCTCGAACCACTTTCTCGCTAACTTGATAACATCGATACCTTTTCCGTTACGTTCAATATACTCACTCAGGAAAGTGCCCTTTGTAGGTGTACCGTCAATCAAGTATTTAAGGAATTGCCCGTTCTCATCCTTTAGGAACTGAGGTGCAATCACATTCCCCCAATCATTACCAGAACGTTTGCGCTCAAAAATCATAGTATCATTCCGACTACCGGTCTTGTATAACCATTCCTCCAGCAAACCACCCTTCGAGAACGCCACGCCGTAAGCAAGAAATTGGTCATTCACTTTAAACTCCAATTCAATACTTGAACGCTCCTGCGGATTGTCCGTCATCTTGAAATAGTTGTACTTACGGTTGCTCCAGCCATTCAAAGCAAATGCTTTGATGATAGCCAAACATTTTATAATGTTGGACTTTCCAGAAGCATTGGCTCCATATATAAGTCCCATGCGAAGCACTGAGATGTCATCACGTTTCTCTGCGCGTGACACATGCAGCGGCAACAAATCGCTCTTGCTGGCCGTAAACAAGATACGTGTTTCCTCGTTAAATGAGTAGATGTTTTCAAATTTTGCAGATACCAACATAATATCACATCGAATATTTAGTAAATAATCGGTGCAAAGGTAATAAAAATATTTCTATTATGTCACATTTATACGAAAAGATTGTAACCAACTGACATAATTTTAACTTTAATTTACTAAATAGTCAAACTTTTGCGACAAATTGTCGTATATCTGACTTTGGCGTAAATTTTGCAAGAACAGAAGTGTGCTATGGCATATATGTCAAAACTGAGCACAGAAAGGAGGTGTAATAGATGAGTAAGAATCAACATGTAGTTCCGGTAGGAGATAAGTGGGGAATCAAGGGCGAAGGTAATTCGAGATTAACTTCCACATTCGATAGGCAGTCTGACGCAATTGCCGCTGCTCGTCAAATTTCCAGAAATCAGCATTCCGAGCTGTTCATTCATGGTCACAATGGTCAAATTCGAGAAAGAGATTCCCATGGAAACGATCCATTTCCTCCAAGAGGTTGAGAGCCTCAGCATTCTTTCCGCTTAGTGAAGAGTCCTAATACTACAGGGGCAGGTTGTAGTAGAGTAAGTAACCTTCAAATTAGAATCGAATGGGAATTTATAGAGTTCATAATTTGAAAGAAGGTGGTAGAAGTGGCAATTGGTTGGAATACTGGAAAAGAGCAACTGGGAAGAATGCCTATTTGTGCCATAAAGTTGATTGTTACCAACTTGCAACAGATGGGGCACATGTTCAATTGGACGCTCCTAATGACAACCGATGGTATATCGTACCACTTTGCCATAGATGTAACTGCCAATTTGGTGAGCATTTTATGGTTGAAGGACCGCTGGTATCTGTGACAGACCCAAGCGTAATCCTTTGGTAAAACAGGGATGTGCCATAGCGGGTAATCTCGCTATGGCTTTTTCTTACTTCTCACAGTTTTACGGACAATCATCCTTCTTATTGTATCATTTCCCTCATTTCGCAACCTCAAACTCGCATTTTTCCTGTAAAATCAAGTTAAATACGTTAAATCTTGGTTTTCTTCCATATGCAAGTAAAAAGCACATCCACTTTTCTACCGTATTAACTACAAATAACTGATAACCAATAATATCCACATACATGCTTTGTATATAGAGCAAATATAGTGATTTTTTGTTCTATATACAGAGCATAGATCATTTCTTTTTACAACTTGATATAAATCTTCTTCTTATACAAGAAATATCCCGGTATCCAGTTTAATACCACGAAGAAGATAGCCCAAGCCAGCGATCCTCCGAAATCGCCGAATATCGGCCTGAACAGATCCATATACATAAAGGCGGAGATACCGCTCATCCCCAGCAATACGGCCAATATATCCCCTTGTACATACAGATACAACGGGTTGATACCGAACGACTCAAAGAATAACGTCCATTTCTTCTTCCCGTTTATATCGATGATCCAGATTAATAAAGCGAGGAATAAGGAGGCAAATCCGCAAGTAACCAATACGAACGTACTACTCCATATCTTTTTATTGATAGGGCAACCATAGCTTAGCAAGAAACCGGCAAAAAGAATAATCGTACCGAAAATGAAGATATTACGGATAATCAACTCATTGTTCTTTTTACAATCCTGTATTACCTTTCCTACGTAGAAACCGAGTAATACATGCGCTATGCTACCGATGCAGCTCAAGAGCCCTTCCGGATCAAAGGCGATCCGTGTACCATCTGCCATATCATCGTGATACATATGCGATGTACCGAATAAAGCCTTGTCCACGATTGCTATAATGCTATCCTCCGACATTTCCATACTATGCGTGAAACCTAGTAATGCCCAGTAAAATATCAATATACCAGCGGCTACTTGCAAAATATACTTATGATTAATCGCTAATCCTATCAACGACCCGAAGCCGTATGCGAGCGCCAACCTTTGCATCACCCCAAGGATACGTAAATTCTGGAAATCGGTAAATCCATTGTAGCAAACATGCCCGAACAGATTCAGCCCTAATCCCACGAGGAATATCAATACCGTGCGTCTCAATACTTTCGTCACGCTTTCTTTCGACAGCTTGAAGTTATATTTCCGAAGCGAGAAAAACATGGAGACCCCCATGATGAACATAAAGAACGGAAATACCAAATCGGTGGGAGTGAGGCCGTTCCAACGTGCATGCTCTAAAGGCGTATATACATACTTCCATGACCCGGGGTTATTTACCAAAATCATCCCCGCAATCGTAATTCCCCTCATCACGTCGAGGGATAGCAATCTTCCGGATTGTTGTGCCATATCGATAGTAGATTAAAAAGTTACCAATGAAAGTCCAAAGATAATTGAATTTCCTACAATATCCCTGCCTTCGGGAATACTGTTTTTAGTATATTGAAAATCAGATGTATAAAAACATGTACATGTTTTCGGAAAAACACGTACGTCTTTTTTCGGAAACACGTACGAGAATTTATGAAAACACGTACGTGTTTTTCCAAAAAGATGATGGAGATATCCAAGCGATAAGAATTTTATACAATAAGCCTAATAATCAATTATTCTTTAAGGTTTGATGAAAAATATGCCTATCTTGCGCATAGAATCTAAAGATAGGAACCAATGAGGCATTTGCTTATTTTGATATCGCTATTATCCACACTCTCATTTATAGGTTGTCGAGATGAGAGCGATGCCATATACCTAATCGATCGTGCGGAATCCTTGTTGAAATCCGATCCGGATAGTTCCCATATCCTATTGGATAGCATAGCCGTGCCCGATAATTTGAGTGATAAATTATTGGCTCGTTGGTGTATGCTATCCGGTAAAGTGGCGGACACGTTATATACGGATCTGCCCTATGTACAACAATTGCTACGTGCGCAAGCCTATTATAAGTCACACGGGACAAAGCAAGAACAAGCGAAGATTGGTTTGTATTTGGGGCGTTCGTATGTGGAAGATAAAGAGAACGAGAAAGCGATGAAGGTTTATTTGCAAGCTTTGGATATCGCTTTACGCAGTGAAGACTATAATCAAGCCGGATATATTTGTAGCTATATGGGAGATCTGTATGATTTCGAGGGTAATTATCTGTTAGGAAAGGACAAATATAAGGAAGCGGAATCTTATTTTCGAAAAGCGGGTAATATGCGAAGTTCGGCTTTCGCCTTGCGGGATGTGGGAAGAATGTATGCGTTTTCGGATTCTTTGGATATAGCGTTAATTTTTTTGTTGAAAGCGGATACTATTATAGTTGAAGTAGGTGACTCTTCTGATATAGGGACTATATATAATGGAATAGGAAATATTTATAATATGTTAGGTAATAAAGAGTTAGCTAAATTGTATTTGTGGAAAAATGTCAATATGTCAGATTTTGATGACGCACCAAGTTACAGGACATTGGCTGGTATATATATAGAAGAAGGCGATTTTAAGAATGCACGTATTTGTTTGGAGAAAGCAAGTGTACCTAGTTTTAATGATATGACCCGTTTTTCGGTACTTTATGGTTATTCTTTGTTAGAGAAAGCGGAGGGTAATTGGGAAAAGGCTTGGTTTTACTTGGATGAATATAACAGTGCCTCAGATTCGATCTTGACGATACGAAATAGGGAAAACATAATAAAAATAGAAAAGGAATATGAGCATTTAAAAATATCATTGGAAAATATGCGATTAAAATCGGATAAACAAAAGTATTTTATCTATTGGGTAATATCTGTATCTATTCTTTTAATATTATTATGGGTCTTTCAAATACGAATTGATAGAAAAAATAAAAGACTTCTTAAGCAGGAAATCGATTTGTCGAATAAGAGTAATGAATTATTCAGACTACGGGATAATTTACGTAACAAACAAGATAGATTAGAGGCTTTATCTATTCAATTGTCTGAAAAAAATGAAAAACTGAATGAACTTGATTCAAGAGAGAAACTGGAGAAAGAATATGAACAAATAAAAAAAGAAGAGGAAACCCTCGTCCTTCGGATAGCGGAACGGCGTAAGGATCTATTCTTATCATCCGCTATAGCCAAGAAAGTAATCAAGCTATCCCAAAAAGTAGTACCGGGAGCTACCAAATCTCCACTATCAGAAAAAGACTGGCAAAATATTATTACGCAAGTGAATGAGGTTTATCCTTTTTTAGCGGATCGACTCGCTGCGTTTAATTTATCTGCCGCCGAATTGCGTTATTGTTATTTGAGCTTGTTGGGTTTGGATTCGATAGGTGAATCTATCCTGTTACATATCCAGCCGGATTCGGTAAACAAGCGTCGGCAGCGTGTACGCCAAAGGCTGGGAATCATAGCGAAAGAGCTTGATTTATGTGCTTATCTTATTAATAGTGTACAATAGATTGATAAACAATAGCTTCTATTAATATTGGCTTTACCCTTTGTCCTGCTAGTTGATTTATAATCAATTAAATATTAGTTGATTATGAATTTCGTTTGTCGCTTATTATTTAGCGTTATATTTGCTTGTTTCTTCTATAGGCTTGATCTTTACGTTGAAAAAATAAAAACGAAATGAGACAGCTTAAATTGTTATTAGCGGCAATAGCTTTATTATGGGCTATGCCATGCTGGGGTAAGCCTATAGATCTACATGGTAAATGGGAACATAAGAAAAAATCCATTCCAATAGGTTTGCCAATGGATGCATCGATTGAGGAGGCTAATAGAGAACTGATAGTAAACTTTCACGAGGATCTTGGTGATGTATGTGTTATCGTCACTAGTTCTACGGGAGAAGTGATCTATAATGAAAAGGTACAAACGAGTACTATGCCATATTTAGTAATACCTCTAAAAGTAAGAGATCAAGAAAAAGGAGTATTACATATAATGAATGATTATAATCATGTATTTGGGGATTTTTAAATTTAAACTTTTGTATTTGTAAATGATATAGGAGTAAAAATATAATTTTCTATTGTTTTACCTTTTAAAAAGTAGTATTATGAAAAAGGTGTATTTATTATTTATTTGCTTAGTTTTTATATCATCTTGTAATGATGATTTAGTGATGGAAAGAAATGATATATTATCTACAAATAATATAGAAATTTCTATTCATGATTCTCTTCTAATGAATAAAGACTTAGTTTTGAAAAAAGATTTTGCTAAAGCATTATCAAAAGTTTTTAATGAAAGCCTAATGGCTAGAAATTTGATTAAAAACGAGGCTTTAAAAATGATTGATAATGATTATGATGTTCTTTATCAATTAGTAAAAGATGAGATGCTGGAAGATAATATTACATTTGAACAGTATATAGGGAAATATATTGAAATGGATAAATTATTATCTATTAATGAAAAGTTTCCTACTCTAACAATTTTTGTTCCAGAATTACCTAAGAATTCGTTCTCTGCTGCTCTTTGGAATACTGATAAAGAAATACCAGTTGTTGCTGTTAGAACTTGTATCAGTAACGATGTTCCTATATATGATAAGGATGGGGAAGAAAAAATTATAAAATCAGATCTCATTCCTATGTATCCTATTGTTGTATTAAAGGATAATGAAAGAATCGTAGCGAATGAATATAGTAATTTGTCTAGAAGTAATTTTAGTAGTACTAATTTTACTTTTTCTTCTAAATCGGGAATAACTTATTCTTTTCTTGGAGAATCTTTTAATAATATGAAACAAAAAAACATTTTAAGATCTCGAAATGTAAATAAAAGTATGAAAGATAGATTACAAAAATCAGTTGATGCATATAATATTTATAAAAATAAGGATGGATGGCATAGGGACTATATATATTATGATATGGTTCCAGGTTCAGATAAAGGTGTATTTGTTTATGATTATAAAGAAACACTATATTCTTTCCAAATGAAAGGGGATCCAAATATAGCTTTCCAAAAGATATCAGATCAAACAGGAGATGCACAGTTAGATTATGATCAAATATTTAATCCTAGGCAATCTTATAAAGCTACTCCTTGGACTGATGGTAAATTTGATTTTTTAGTTAAAGTATATGTTGGAACAAAAAGTCCTATAGGGACAGAACAAACTTTTTCTTTTGGCGTAAAACCAGAAGATCTATTTAGAGTATCTTACAAAGATATAGGAGGAGGTAATTCTAAAGTTGATGGTGTAAAAGAATGCCTAGTTGTTCCTCTTGATTTACCTCTGTTTGAATGGAATATAGAAAATTTTAGTTGTGTAATAAAAATTTCTATAGAAGAAATTGATGGTACAGAAACTCAAAGGACGCTTAGCCAAACTACTGCTGAATTTGCAGGAAATTTTGAACTTAATCCTGTAAAAGGAGTTTTTGAAAAAGTAGGATTGAAATTTGGTGCAAGTGCGAAAAAGACAATTACGACTACATTTGAAAAAACATTTACATTGGGTAATGATGAATTGGGGGATGTTATTGTTAATTTTTATGATCCTGTTGTTCTTTCTGGTGATTGGATTGAATATGCAGGACGTAGAGATACGGCATATTCAATTCCATTAAATAGTAAATATTATAATGGTTATTATAAAATAGAGTTGGCTCCTTTGAAAATGTATTAATGGATATGCTTATATGAATAAGCTAAATATGAAGTAAATAGTTTATAAATAACTATTTACTTCATATCTTAAATATAATTAGTAATAAAATGTAATAGTTTCTTTTATTTGATTTTGACGGTTTGACCAATATGAGTGAGAAATCATATTACTATTAGTGTCATGGATGAAAACTGTAATAGAATGAATAGTTTCTTCTGGTTTTATTTCTAGATAGCCATCTATATTTGTTCTTTTTACTTGATTAGGTATAATTGTATTTTTACCATTAGAGTATATACCATTCCCTTTATCTGTGTAATTTGCGAGATCAATAGGTGCTATATCATAATAAATGTATGCTATTGCATTATAAATAGGTGTTTTTGTGTTATCTTTGCTAATTCTAAGCACTTTTATTTCAATATATGATTCACTAATCTCTTCTATGCCATTATCTTTATTACAAGAAGATAGAATTACTATAATAAATAGTAAAATGCTAAGTTTATTAAATGATGATTTTTGCATGGCTTATATTTTATGTTGATTAATATTTCAAATGTAGTGAATATATTGTAATAGGCTATATGTAAAAATATAATTAATGTCTTTTTGTGTAAAATAGAAATAATAGAATACGGTTTACTTTATTGTGATCTTTTATATACATTGAGGATAGGGGTATTTGATGGTTTCCTGTCTTATAAGAAAACAATAGTCATTATGGAATCAACAACTGAAAAACGGAATATCTCTATGCTTTACTGGGATGAAGCTAAAAAAGGAATGATGGCAGGTTTCATCTTTTCTTTATTCATTCTTTTACTATTCTCATTCGTTTCTTGTGACAAGGATGAGGATACTTCTTTTGAAGAAACTCCTTACTATTTGGGGTACTTTGAAGGAAAGGTGAATAGTCAAGATATTTCTATAGCTAATCAGTCGAACTCTCATTCTTTCATTGATCATGGAAATTTTTGGCAGGAGGTAAATACCGATTTAAGCGGTTTCTATTGGGAGATACCATTAGGAGTGCATATCTCTGACTATCCTTATCCTATGCTGAGGATCTCATTGATTCCATTGAGAGAAGGAGAATATCTGATCGATAAGGGTAAATTATTGAATGAAGAGATAGAATCTACTGTTAGGATCACGAAAGATGACGCTAAAATAGTGTATCATCCACTGAAATCTTCATTTCGGATACAAGTGGATAGTATTCGTTTTCATGAGGGAAGTGGTACCCCTTATATTGAAGGGAAGATGGAAGGTATTTTATATAATATAGAGAATTCGGAAGATTCGATCGTCATAAAAGACGCTATATTCGGAATACACTAACTTGGAGCCGAATAATGATATAGAAGCAATATTTAGATTGAATGGGAGTTCTATATCATGATATGTCGAACTTTTATTCAATCTAAATATTAATATTAATACCTTGTAAGTAATGAAGAAGTTGTTTGTTCTGTTAATATTGCTTTTATCTTTTGGTCGATCGCAGGCCGCTGATATAGAAGCTCGTACCGGAATACTAGGAGGAGATGGATGGGGGCTTCAGACGGGGGCGTATATAAACTTTCCACAATCACGGTTGTTTTCTATACAAACGGGATTGTTGCTGCATACCGCAGGGAATTCGTTTTCATATGGAGATGATTGGAATATTGATTTTTTTGTACCCGTGTATGCTTCTTTTCATATTCCGTTGAGCGATAAAGTGAATCTCCGATTAAATGCGGGTGCTTACACCGGTAGTGGTGAATATTGGAATCTGGGAGCTACGGCGGCGGCCGGTATAGAGGTAAAAAGATTTTATGTGGGAGTGAACTATTTCCAGAATTGTGTCAATGACCGGGATTTGAAATTGGGGTTGTCGGTTGGATATAAATTCACATTATTTTAATCTTTTATATATTTTGAGGATAGGGGTATTTGAGCGTTTCCTGTCTTACGATAAAAACAACGAGAATTATGGAGTCAACAAGTAAAAAACAGAATACCCCTAAACTTTGGTACTGGGGGGAACCTAAAGGAGGAATGAGCCTTGAGGATTGTGAGAAAATAGTAAAAGAGATCCCGCATTTTGACAGGAAAACCCGGCTTGCGGATATGTATATAGCTTTTGTTTGACAGCAAGGGTTTCATTGTGGCATTTAACATAAGGAAGAGAGCCTGTTTTTATACATCGCTCTCTTTTTTTTATAACTTAGCCCCCAATTACTAAATCGAAGAACATGAAAAAGACTTTTTTATTAGCGATAGCCTTGTTGTGCTTTTGTGCCCCGATGAGCTTATTCGCGCAAAAACAGCTTGCTTTCAAGGATGGGAAATTCAAGATCGTCCAATTTACAGACATTCATTGGGATCAGAAATCATCTAAATGCGCTAAGACAGTCGCTACGATACAATCCGTATTAAAGGCGGAGAATCCGGATGTGGCAATGCTGACGGGCGACGTGGTGACAGCAAACCCCGGTTTGGAAGGATGGAAGTCGGTGATCGGGATCTTTGAGGAGGCCAAGATACCGTTTACGGTCATGATGGGAAATCATGACGCGGAGATCGTCTCCAAGGACGAGATTTATGCCATGCTTAGTAAATCACCTTATTTTATGGGCGAGAAGGGACCGGGTGATATCCATGGAGCCGGAAACTATGTGGTACCGGTCTACAGTTCGGACGGAAAGAAACCGGCGGCCTTATTGTATTGTATCGACTCCAACGATTATCCTACGCTGAAGGATTATGGCACGTATGATTGGATTCATTTCGACCAGATCCATTGGTATCGTGAGCAAAGTATGCGCTATACCAAGGAAAATGGCGGCAAACCGTTGCCAGCCTTGGCTTTTTTCCATATTCCTCTGTTGGAATATAATGAGATCGTTGGGGCGGAGACTACATTAGGACAGAAAGAAGAGGGAATCGCCTCTCCTAAGATCAACACGGGCTTCTTCGCTTCCTTGGTGGAAATGAAGGATGTGATGGCTACTTTCGCCGGGCACGATCATGATAACGATTATATAGGAATGTTATATAACGTGGGGCTAGCTTTCGGGCGTGTATCCGGATGGGACGCTTATGGAGATTTCGAGCGGGGTGGCCGTATCATTGAATTGCGTGAGGGCAAGTTTGAGTTTGATTCATGGATTCGTACCTCGTCCGGAAAGGAATATACGTATTATTATCCGTCTGGCCTGACCTCTAAGGATGAGGAAACGATGGAATTCTTACCCGCCAAAACGGTAAAACCTAAAAAGCACGGGGTAGCTTATACCTATTATGAAGGCAAGTTTAAACATACGGATCAGATCGCTTCCGGGACAAAAGTGAAAGAGGGTACGATGAAAAATATCTCCATTCAGGAGGCTCCGGCCAAGGATCATTTCGCTTATGAGTTCCGTACGTTGATAAATATCCCTGAAAAAGGTGTATATCGCTTTTATACGTATTCGGATGATGGTTCCAAACTATTTATAGACGGTAAAGCTATTGTTGATAATGATGGCTCTCATAATGCTCGTATAGCGAAAGGAAAGGTAGCGTTAGACGCTGGTTTCCACGAATTACGTGTTTTGTATTTCGAGGATTATATGGGCGAGGCCTTGGAGGTCGGGGTTTCCTGCCGTAAAATAAAGGAAGCTGTCTTACCAGAGGACTGGTATTATTTACCGGAATAAATATCCAGTTGTAGAGACGCAGCATGCTGCGTCTCCCACTGTCTGATAGTATCTTAGTCTTGTACGGCAGCTTTCGCTTTCTCTACCGCCTCATTGATATTACTGCAAATATTTTCTGCGCCAATCTTCTTATCGAATCCGGATTTTGTCAATACACGGTGTACATGTTCATTGACCCCGGAAAGTATCATATGGATATGCTCTGCCTCGGAAAGACGGAAAAGACTTTCCAAGTTATGCAGACCGGTAGAATCTATGAACGAAACCTTACGCATACGGATGATGCGGACTTTCGGTTTATCTCCCATACTTTTCATGATGCCGTCGAACTTATTCGCTACGCCGAAAAAGAACGGACCATCGATCTCGTATACCTCTACACCTTTAGGCAGGGAGAGGACTTCCTCGTCATGATGAATCTCGCCCTCGTCGGAAAGATCGATCTCATCCGTGGTGACGGATACATGCGTGGTCTCGGCCACACGGCGCATAAAGAATAACATGGCGATCAAAAGACCGATCTCGATAGCGATCGTAAGATCAAAGATAACCGTCAGGAAGAAAGTCACCAACAAGACGGATACGTCGCTTTTCGGGTTTTTCATCAAGGAACGGAACGTACGCCACTCACTCATATTATAGGATACGATGATCAATACGCCAGCCAGACAAGCCATTGGAATGTGTTTGGTAAGCGGTCCGAGGAAAAGCAAGATCAATAATAATACGATGGCGTGAATAATACCGGCAACCGGAGTTCGTCCACCATTATTTATATTGGTCATTGTGCGGGCGATGGCGCCGGTCACGGGAATACCGCCAAAAATAGGAACGATGATATTCGCCGCGCCTTGGGCGATTAGTTCCGTATTCGAATTATGCTTGTCGCCTGTCACACCATCCGCTACCGTAGCGGATAATAAAGACTCGATAGCCCCAAGGATAGCGATCGTAAAGGCGGAGGGAAGCAATAAGTTGATAGTTTCCATATTAAACGTGATCGGAGCCGGGGCTGGCAAGGAAGCGTTAATAGTAAACCGGTCTCCAATCGTCTCGATACCTGTAATACCCAAATGATTACGCATAATGTAAACAACGATCGTCATGATGACGATAGCGATCAAGGAACCCGGAATTTTCTTCGTTAGCCTCGGACTTAACGTAATGATCAGGATACTAATGATACCGATAACGAATGCCCAAGGGTTAACCGTATCGAACGCCCCGAAATATGCGATCCATTTAGAGATGAAATCGGCGGGGACTTTATCCATAGTCAATCCAAATAAGTCTTTCATTTGTGTCGTGAAGATAGTGATAGCGATACCACTCGTGAAACCTACGACAATCGGGTAGGGGATAAACTTAATCACGGTACCGAGCTTCAACACGCCCATCAATACCAGAATAATACCCGCTATGACGGTAGCGATGGCAAGCCCTTCGATACCGAAGTTCTGTATAATGCCATAAACGATCACGATAAACGCTCCGGTAGGTCCGCCGATCTGTACGTTGCAGCCTCCTAAAAGGGAGACAATGAATCCACCGATAATAGCCGTGATCAACCCTTTCTCCGGACTTACCCCGGAGGCGATACCAAAAGCGATGGCGAGTGGTAGGGCAACTATGCCGACAATTATACCCGCCATGAGATCCGTCATGAACCTCTCTTTGGAATAATTTCTCAGCGCCGTAAAGAGTTTGGGCTGAAAATCAAATTTGTTCTTCATTTTTCTTCTTGCCTGTTTGATTTGAGGATGCAAAGTTAATAAAATAAAGAAGATGCAAAAAATCTAAAGACGCATTCCGGTTTTGTGTAAACAATTTAGGAGGATTTGTTGTTTCATAGTATAAAGGAGGAGAAGTTTTTCCTTGATAAATAAGTGATATCTATTGAGAGATAGATATTATTTAATGTTTGCGTAATCGATGTTTGGAAACAAATTCTTACTTTTGATCGGTCATAAGAAAAACGATATACAAAACAGACTCATTAATTTACTACATAAAATTAGCATTATGGAAAAAAGTATTAAAGGTACACGTACCGAGCAGAATTTATTGAAATCATTCGCCGGAGAATCTCAGGCAAGAAGTCGTTACACATTTTTCGCTAGCGTAGCCAAGAAAGAAGGTTACGAGCAAATCGCAGGTGTTTTCATGGAAACAGCCGAGCAAGAGAAGGAACACGCTAAACGTTTCTTTAAATTCTTGGAAGGTGGAATGGTTGAGATTACCGCTTCTTATCCTGCGGGCGTAATCGGAACAACCGCTGAGAACTTGGCAGCCGCGGCAGCTGGTGAGAATGAGGAGTGGGCTGAATTGTATCCTGAGTTCGCTAAGATCGCAGAGGAAGAAGGTTTCCCCGCTATCGCTGTAGCTTTCAAGATGATCGCTAAGGTAGAGGCAGAGCATGAGAATCGTTACCGTAAGTTATTGAATAATGTAGAAACAGGTACGGTATTTGAGAAAGCTGAGGCTATCTTGTGGCAATGTCGCAACTGTGGTTTCGTATTCGAGGGCAAGAAAGCTCCGGTTAACTGTCCGGCATGCGCTCATCCGCAAGCTTATTTCGAACCGATGAAACAGAACTATTGATAATTAAAAGTTGAGAATTGAAAATTGAGAATTAACATAGTTAGTAATTCTCAATTTTCAATTCTCAATTTTCAATTATTTAATCGGTGGGTAATCAATCGTATAATGTAATCCCCGGCTCTCTTTCCGTTCCATCGCTTGACGAGTGATCAAATAACCTACATTGATCATATTACGCAACTCGCATAATTCACGGGATGCTTTACAACGTTTGAAAAGGCTCTCTGTCTCCTCATATAAAATATCCAGACGGTTCCACGCACGGATCAAACGTGTGTTACTACGAACGATACCTACATACGCTTCCATGATCTGGTTTACCTCTTTCATGCTTTGGGTGATCAATACACGCTCTTCATTGGTGATCGTTCCCTCATCGTTCCATTCCGGTACATCTTGGTTAAACTCATAGCGATCCATGACGCTTAATGAGTGTTTCGCCGCGGCGTCGGCATATACAACTGCCTCGATCAATGAGTTTGAAGCTAAGCGGTTACCACCGTGCAGGCCGGTACAAGAACATTCTCCGATCGCATATAGGCGACGGATGCTGGATTGCCCGTTTAAGTCTACCTTGATACCTCCACATAAATAATGGGCCGCAGGGGCTACCGGGATGTAATCTTTCGTGATATCGATCCCTAAGCTGAGGCATTTCTTATAGATATTGGGGAAATGTTTCTTCGTCTCTTCCGGATCTTTGTGCGTCACGTCCAAATAGACATGGTCTTCACCCCGTTGTTTCATCTCGCTATCGATCGCACGGGCTACGATATCACGGGGAGCCAAGGAAAGACGGGGATCATATTTATGCATGAACTCCTCGCCGCCAAGGTTTCTCAATACAGCTCCATATCCGCGCATCGCCTCGGTGATGAGGAAAGAGGGACGGTCGCCCGGATGATACAAGGCGGTCGGGTGGAACTGGATAAACTCCATATCTTTTACGGAGCCTTTCGCGCGGTAAACCATGGCGATACCGTCTCCGGTAGCTACCAGCGGGTTTGTCGTATTCCGGTAAACGGCCTCGCAACCGCCTGTCGCCATAACGGTTATCTTTGACAAGAAAGTATGTACCTCGCCCGTATCCTCGTTCAATACATAGGCACCGAAACATTTGATACCGGGGGTATGGCGGGTGACGATAATGCCCATATGGTGCTGGGTGATAATCTCTACCGCATAATGGTTCGTGAATACGGCGATGTTGGGATGGTTGTTTACCGTTTCTATCAAGCTCGTCTGTATCTCGGCTCCCGTATTGTCGGCATGGTGCAGGATACGAAACTCGGAGTGTCCTCCTTCTTTATGCAGATCGAATTCTCCGCTTTCTTTCTTATCGAAATTAACTCCCCATCGGATAAGCGCCTCGATCTGGGCAGGGGCCTCGCGCACGACTTTCTCCACGGCTGCCCGGTCGCTGATCCAATCGCCGGCGATCATCGTGTCTTCTATGTGCTTCTCGAAATTATCTACTTTCAAGTTGGTTACGGAAGCGATACCTCCTTGCGCGAAATATGTGTTGGCTTCTTCTTGTCCGGCTTTACAGATAAGTGCTACGCTCTTGCCTTCATTGGCTACTTTCAGAGCGAAACTCATACCGGCGATTCCTGAGCCTATCACTAAGTAATCGAATCTTTGTACCATGTTTTCTACTGTTTAGGCTCACAAAGTTAGGAATTAACTGATTAGGTTGTTCCTTTTGCGCTTGCTTTTCGTACAAAATAAATATTGACTACAGGTTTCCCGGATAGAGCCTTGCGGGTTGTGTTACTGCAACCCGGCTTGCAGTGGAGGTCTTTAGAATTGGACGGATAATCCCAGCGTGAAGGTACGGGCTACAGGATAGATGGAAGTGGTCTCGATACCGGGTTCTACGCCATTCACGTTGATATTAGCGGGATCGCCTCCGGTATATCCGGTAAGCGTAAATACATTATTTACCGAGAAATAGCAGCGTAACGATTGAATCCATTTATTGTCTGGGAGAGGAATTTTATATCCCAAGGTCAATTCTTCTAATTTCAGGAAATTACCGTTCTCAAGAAAATAATCGCAATAGATCTTGTCTCCCTTGATGGCGTCGTTACGGGTATAAGCGTCTTCTAAAAGATTGGTAACCGGTACGTTTTGTAGCCCGTAGTACATTTGTTTCAGATTCAACAGGTCGTACCCCAGCCAAGAGGTGAAAAACAATCGTAAATCAAAATTCTTCCAAGTAAACGTATGGCTGAAAGAGAGCTGCACTTTCGGTACGCCGTTGCCGGTAAAATTCTTGTCTTCCTCGGTTCGTTCCGTGGTCGGGATCTTTCTCCCGTCTTTGCTCCATACCAAGATATTACCCTCGGCGTCGGTTCCGGCATAGCGCCAACCGAAAAAGGAGCCGATTGGCTTTCCCTCCTCCAAGCGGATAGCCGGGCCGGGTAATCCGGGGGTGGGAAGATCATACAGATAGGTATAGCCTAGCTTGAACTGGTTGTTGGAAAGGCTTTTCAGCGTACTGCTCAATAGGCTACCGGTGAGGCTTGCCGAATATTGAAAGTTCTTGGTACGCACGGGTAGCCAGTTCATTTCCCATTCCAATCCCTTGGAGTCGATAGTACCTACGTTTGTCGTGATATTGTCATGGATCATGGGAGGCTTGATCGCGTTGTAAACAAACAGGAGATCTTTTGTCGTACGTTTGAATAGATTCAAGGAGAGCATGAGGCGGGAGTTGAATAAGATCGCCTCGGCGCCTATGTTGGTATGCAGGCTTTTTTCCCAGCGTAAATCCGGATTGGGGTTATTGCTAGGTCCGAATACTTGTATCCATTTGCCATCTACCATGACTTTACCCGCTCCGGCGTACGTCTCTAGCGATTGGTAAGGGGAGAAATTATGGCGGCCCGATACTCCGTAACCAACCCTGAATTTAAGATCGTCCAACCATTCCGTTTGGAAGGCGGGTAACTCGCTCAAGCGTATACCACCCGAAAGGGCAGGGAAGTTGCCCCATTTATGATTCGCCCCGAATTTACTGGAACCTTCCCTGCGAAACGAAGCGGAAAGCATCAATAAGTCCCGGTAGGAATAATTAAACCGGGCAAAGACACTGATCAACTTGCTGGAATTCTTGAATGAGCTTAAAGTCGCTTTTCCATCGGTAAGGTAAGAACCGGTGCCTATGTTGTTCCATGTGAAGAAGTCGGTAGGAAAGTCGGCATTTCCGGCGTTCATTCCCGAATGATCCCAACGTTGGAATGAATAGCCTATCATCGCTTTGACCGTGTGCTGGTCCCACGCTTTATCGTAATGATTCGTCCAGTCTAGCGTCCGGTTTACATATTTGGAAGAGGTACGATCCGCTCGCCCTTTCCGGTTATTGTCTACGGATTCTTTGGCCCGTGAGGTCCAATAGACATTTTCCTCACTCTCTTCCCGGTTCTCGGCGAGCATAATGGTGGAGTAAAAAGGTTTGCTCCAGTTGATCCGTGCGGTTAGCGAGCCGGTCATAAACTGGTTCTCTTGTTGCCGGTTTTCCTCTTTTAGTGAGGCTACGGGATTATCCCGCTCGAAACCGGAAGGATAGAGATACTCCGTCTCCTCCTCATCGGTATAGATCGGGGCGGTAGGATTGGCTAGCATCGCCTGTTGGAAAGCTGTATGGTTACCTAGGCGCAAATGTTGTTTTTTGTAAGCGAGCGATACGGTTAACTCCAGATAGCCGGAGAGGAGGTTTTGGCTGATATGGGTACGTAAGGCGTACTCCCGGCGGGAGGATACGATGTCTAACCCTTGTCCGTCCCTGTAATTCATGGAGATACGGAACGCCCCGCTTTTCCATCCGTTTTGAATGGATAAATCATGATTTTGTTCCAAGGGGCAGGAACGTATCAAAGCGGCTTGCCAATCCGTATGGTACCCTAGATCAGCGTCTCTCCCGGCTGCTACAAAGGCTTCGGGCGAAAGGACACGAGGTCTATTATATTCGTGAGCGGCCGCTAGGTAGGTTTGGTAATTGGCCTGCAACTTATCCGAGCTTTTACCGCTTTTGGTCGTTATCAAGATCACTCCGTTAGCCCCGTTCGATCCGTAAATGGCGGCGGAAGATCCGTCTTTTAATACCGATATGGAGGCGATTTCGGCTAGTGATAAACTATTCAAGGATACTCCGGGTACCCCATCTACCACGACTAGCGGATTGTTTCCGGCCAAAATAGACCCGGCGCCCCGTATCTGTATATCCGGTATCGAGTTTATATCGGACAAGGAAGATCCCGAGATGCTCATTCCGGCGATCAATCCTTTGATGCCTTGGATGGGATTGTTGACCTTCCCGGATAAGAACCGTTCCGAGGATACATAACCCACGGCTGATGTCAGCTCCTTGCGTGCCAAGGTTCCGTAGCCGATCGCTACTACCTCGTCCAAATTAAAGACGGCCGGTATCAATTGGATCTGTAAATGACGGTTATCGGGCCCTACCGTCCTTAGCTCCGGCTTATAGGCCAGATGGGAGATTTGTAGCCGGCACGAATCCTTATCCGTAAAGAAGCGGAAATACCCTTCCTCATTCGTTAGTCCTCCTTTACCGGAAAGAAGGTCGATTACCGAGACAAATTCCATGGGAGACCCTTTCTCATCCGTGATATAACCCGTAACCGGGACTGGATAGGGCTTGGGCTTCCCTGTATCGATCTTAGGCATCAACAAGATTTGTACGTCCATGATCTCATAGCGTATCCCGATCGGTCCGCATAGCCGGTCTAGTATTTTACGGATATCCGGCGAGGTTATTTTCTCATTGATTTTCTGTTTCATATCCAACTGAGTCTCGTTGTATAGGAAAAGATAAGGGGATTGTTGCTCTATTTTCCGCAATACATCCCTTAATTGAGTCCCATGTTCATTCAAGGTGATGGGAACCTCGATCTCTTGGGCCCGTGTATGCGGGACGCAAAGGAACAGAGCCGTTATTAAGAATGATATGTATATCTTGATTTGCATAGGGTGAATTAAACGGTTAATAGATATATCCTTCCGAGCGTTTCAATAAGGGATTGGCCGATATCGCCCGGGCAGGTATCGGATAGAACCGGCGATAACTATCGGAGGGTTGCTTATCCCACCAGATACCGGTCGTGAATAGGCCGAACCGGTTTAAATCGGTACGTCTTCGTTTCTCCGCTAGAAATTCACGTCCCCATTCATCCAATAATTCCTGTGCGGTAAGGACGGAGCCATCTTCCGGATAGCGTACTTGTTCCCAGTCTTCCGGCGCATAGTATCGTTTGCGTATCTGGTTCAAGATCGCCTCGGCCTTGGCTGGATTACCCAGACGAAAGGAAACTTCCGCCAGCGTATAATAAACCTCTGTTAGCCGTAACACTACCAGATTATTCGCCATCAGCCCCACGTCTCCGGATGGATAAAGCGGATATTTCACGATACGGATACCTGTATTCTCCTCGCCGGTCTTGATATTGGATGCGAGGGAGGTGAATCTTTTATCTTGTATGATCCACGGCGTATCGGAAGATAATTGTTTATCTGTGAGCGCTTTCTTTTCCGTATCGGATAGATGGTCGGAATAACGTGCTACTTGATCTATGAAAATGAGGGGGTAGTTTCCCCATTCCTCGGCGCCATACTGAAGCTGGTCGCTATTGTATATCTGTTGGGGTCCGAAGAGGAATAATCCCTCGTAAATGCCTTGTGAGAGTACCTTGAAGTTCTTCTTCCGGAGATCCGTATCAGGAAATTTGGAAAACGTGCGTCCTAACGTATAAGGGTAGGGCTTGCCGGATGGATCGTAAGAGGGACTGAGGTGACAACCATTATAGGCCGCCGGCAAATCCTTGCCACAGCCGAATCGTTCGGGCGCTTGGTAGTGCATAAAAAACAGATAGTAAAAATCGTCATATCCTACTTGCCGGGACTGGGGATAAGACCAGATTAATTCCGGACAATCTTGATTGCCTGCGTTCCATAAATCGGTCCATTCCGAGGTGAGAGAGTAAGTGCCGAACTCTCCGTTGATAATCCGTTCGCAAAGCGCTCCGGTCTGTTCCCACATCGGTATATTGATGTACCAAGACGCGTTAAAATAGAGCCTCATCAATAATACGGCCGCCGCTCCTTGGGTGATACGTCCCTCGTAATTCTTAGAGGGTGCCTTGGGTAAATCGGGGATGGCGTTTAATAAGCTCTCTTCTATAAAGTGGAAATTTTCTTGTGGGGTAGCCGAACCGACCTCTTCCTCTGTCGTGAGGGAGATCGCGGGGATGCGGAACGCATCCAGAAGTAAAAGTTGGAAATAAGCCCGTAAAGCGGTAAGCTCGGCGATATGCTGCCGCTTGTCGGACTCTGCGAGTCCGAAGTTATCATATGATAACTCTTGGATATCCGCCAATGTATTATTACAATATCCGATACCTCCGTAGCAAGCGTTCCACATTTGCTCGCTGTTTTTCTCGTACGTGTCCCATGTATGTTGGTGGATCATACGCCATACGCCCCCGTCTTCCCAATGCTCTCGTTTTTGGGTGATCACGAGCTGATCCGCCGATAACTCTTGCAGCCAGAAAGAGAAATTAGTCTCCGCCCATTTCGCATGCTCATAAGGACGGAGTACGGAGGCCATTAAGGATTCATAATCCGTATAATAATCCTCTTTCTCCAGCTGGTCGTATAGGTCTTCTTCCAGATCGAAGCAGGAGAAGAGCAGCGGGAGAAAAAGAAAGGTTAACAGCAGTGGCGCGTATCTCTTCATTGAATAAGAATCAAGTTCGTACCCGTGAGTTTATTGGTTTGTTGTAATACGGTTTCTAATTTTTGTGTCTTTAGAAAAGCGCCGGAGAAACGTTGATCATCGTTTTCCGGACGTGTGTATATGAGTGAGACCTTATAGGTTTGTTCGATCAAGCGTACGATTTCATCTAGGGAAGCGTTATCATAAAAGATGATCCCTTTTCTCCACGAGGTAAGCCGTTCACTATCAACTTCCGTTACCGTATAATGTTCGTCATTCACGAAATAATCGGCTTTTTGGTTCGGATGCAACTGTACCAATTCTTTCTCATGCGCGTTATTCAGGCTCACCTTTCCTTCTACCAAGATCACGGAGATCTCGTTTCCTTGATCGGAGGTCTGTACGCTGAAAGAGGTTCCCAGTACCTTGACCGATAAGCCGGAAGCATCAACTATAAAAGGCTGCTCGCTATTGGGAGTGACCTCAAAAAAGGCTTCTCCTTTGATTTTGACCTCTCGTACGGAAGAGGCGAAGACCTCCGGATAGCTTAGCTCGGAATTCTCTCTCAAATAAACGGAACTACCATTGGGTAAAAGGATCGAACGATCCTCTTGCGCAGCTATAATCGTTTGCCATTCGGCATTTCCTGTTCCCGCTTTTCCGCCTTGATTCAAGAAATAGACGGTAACTCCGGATACAAGCAATAGTAAGACCACCGCTGCTATCGAGAACCATATTCTTCGGGAAGAAGTTGAGACCAAGGAAATAACCGGTGCCTCTTCGGTTTGCGATTGAGATTCCGAGGGCGTGATGATCGAAGCGATCCGATTCCATTTCCGGTCCGTTTCCGGATCGGCTTCAGTCTCTTCCAAAGGATTCCATTCGGCGGTTCGCTTCCGGAAAGCGGCCTCCCATTCCTTTGAGGCATGGATGGCTTGAAGCAACTCCGCTTCTTCCTCCGGGGTCGCCTTGCCTTTCAGATACCGTGTAATTATATGTTCGAATCGTTTATTCTCCATTTTCCTGTTTTACTAAATCTTTATTACCATTTCCAAAGACTAAGGAGCGTTCCCAGTAATAAGGCATAACGCCTTAATCCATCCCGGAATCGTTTCAAGGCACGGGTAATGTGTTTCTCCACCACTTTCTCCGTAATAGCCATATGTTCCGCTATCTCCCGGTTTTTCAAGCCGTTCAGACGGCTGAGAACGAACGCTTCCTTGCATTTGGGCGGTAGTTCCTCCATAATCTGATCGATCGAGTCGGACAGTTCCTTTTGGATCAGCAAGGAAGAAGGGTCAGGTACGAAATCCGCCGCGTATAATCGCTCGGCAGTCTCGGCATCCGGTATCCGTTGCTGTACCGAATCGGCTATCTGACGGTGTTTTAAATAGTTTAGACAACTATTCCTTACCATCATGAAAAGAAAAGAGGTCAGCGAGATGTTATCCAGCAACTCCCTTCTTTCCCATAATTTCAAGAATACATCCTGTACGATATCCTCCGCCTCGTTTGTATCGTTGGTGTATTTCTGGGCAAATGCCTCTAAACGGGGAGAGAACTTGCGAAAAGCGTATTCGAACGCCTTTGCGTTGCCCCCTCTGATCTTATCGAAAAGAAGACGATCATCCGTTAGATACAATTGCTCACACATACCACTTTAGATAAAAGATTGAGGCAAATGTAACAAAAGTATTCTATTTTATGATCAAATCAATTTATTATATAACAACTAGGCCCGCTTTTACCCGCCCTTTATTCCTGTAAGATTATTTTATGTCCGAGAAGGGGGGGATTCCCCCTCTTGGTTGTTTTATCAAGCAAACGAAATAAATAAAATTAATTTAGTAATCTTAAATTGTAAAGCATGAAAAAGCATTTCTTCTCTTTGCGGGAAAGAGGTTTGTTCCTACTTCTTTTGGGACTTTTTCTTTCCTTTAGCAGTTATGCTCAAGACATTACCGTAAAAGGTGTAGTGAAAGACTCTAAATTCGGCGATCCGATTATTGGAGCTAGTGTCCTTGTGAAAGGAACAACGAATGGTACGATTTCCGATATGGACGGAAATTTCACGTTGGCAGCTCCGAAAGACGGGACTCTGACCATCTCTTATATCGGTTATAAATCACAAGAGATCCCGGTAAATGGACAGCAGAACCTGAATATCATTCTGGACGAGGATGTAGAGGCGTTGGACGAGGTGGTAGTAGTAGGTTACGCTACCGGTAGCAAGCGTACGATCTCCGGTGCGGTAGAGCGTATCAAGAAAGAGGATATGAACCAAGGTGTGGTGAATACGCCGTTGGAATCCTTGAAAGGTAAGGTTGCCGGTGTGGTAATCTCCAAGACGGGTGGCGACCCTGCCTCTAAGCCTTCTATCCGTGTACGTGGTACGACCTCTTTGTCCGGTGGTAATGATCCCTTGGTGATTATCGATGGCGTATTCGGAGATTTGAGCATGTTGGACGCGATCGCTCCCGCCGACATCGAGACGTTCACGATCTTGAAGGACGCTTCCGAGACCGCTCAGTACGGCTCACGTGGTGCCGCCGGTGTAATCGTAGTGACTACGGTGAAAGGTAAGAACGGTATGAAGACGTTGAGTTATAACGGCAACTTCGGTATCAGTAACGTTTATAAGAACTTGAAGATGTTATCCGCCGATGAGTTCCGCTCTACGGCGAAGGCGTTAGGCATGACTCCGCTGGATATGGGAGGTAATACGAATTTCTTCGACGAGATCGAGCAGTTGGGTTATACGCAGAACCATAACATCTCTTTCGGCGCGGGTAACGACGATTCGAACTATCGTGCTTCTGTAGGCGTGATCGATCAACAGGGTATTATCAAGAATAGCGGTATGAAGAATTATACGGCTAAACTGGACGCTTCCCAGAATATGTTCAACAATAAGTTGAAAATCGAGTTCGGTATGTTCGGTTCCTTGAAACAAGTGGATTATACGAACGATTATGAGAAAACTTTCTATTCGGCCGCCACTTACAACCCAACCTTCCCTACGCATAAGAATGAGGATGGCAAATGGGATGAGGATCCCTATGCGAACGAGATCCAGAACCCGCTGGGACGCCTTGAGATACAGGATCGTGAGAAGAACGCTTACGTGAACGTACACGGTAAATTGACTTGGACGATTCTGGACGGGTTGAAACTGAGCGCATTCGGCTCTTATACGTATAACGTGAAGGAGAACATGAAGTATATCCCGAAAGATTTGAAGGCGATTACGCAAACTTCCGACGCTCATGGTTACCGTGCGGATAATAAGCAGAATATCTTGATGGGTAATATCCAGTTATCCTATAATAAGGATTTGAATGAGAAACATCATATCGACGCTTTGGCCTTGGTAGAGGGACAAAAATATCATTATACGGGATTTAGCGCCGGTGCCCGTGGCTTTGAGACGGATTACTTCGGTTATAACAATCTGAAAGCGGGTGGTACGGTGAAATACGGAGACGTGACTTCTTTCCAAAACGAGAATCGTCTGGCCTCATTCATGGGTCGTTTCAATTATATGTATGACAACCGTTTTATCGCCACCGTGAACTTACGTGCGGACGGTTCCTCTAAATTGGGTATGAATAATAAATGGGGCTTCTTCCCTTCCGCTTCCGCCGCTTGGGTGTTGAATGAGGAGGCTTTCTTGAAAGACGTGGATTGGCTGAGCCAGTTGAAACTACGTGCGGGTTATGGTCTGACCGGTAACCAAGATGCTATCGAGGCTTATAACTCGTTGGCTTTGATGAGCCCGAACGGTGTGACTTCCGTCAATGGAAATTCTACCGCTACCTATGGCTTTACACGTAACTCGAACCCGGACTTGCGTTGGGAGGTGAAAAAGACATTCGATGTGGGTGTGGACGCTGGTATTCTCGATGGCCGCTTTACGTTGACCGCCGATTGGTATACTTCCAAGACTACGGATCTGTTGTATAAATATGCGGTTCCGGTTCCTCCGTTCGTATATCCGGAATTATTGGCGAACTTGGGAGAGATGACCAACTCCGGCGTGGAATTGGCTGTAAGCGGTGGTATCGTGAAGACCAAAGACTTCGACTTCAACATGGGCGTGAATTTCTCTTACCAGAAGAATAAATTGAACTCCTTGAGCGGTTCTTATATGGGACAAGAGTTGCAGGCGAAACAATATATGGATCTGTCCAGTATGAGTGGTGCCGGTTTCGTAGGAAACAACCGTGTGGTTTATCAGATGGTAGGCCAGCCTGTCGGAGTGTTCTACATTCCTCGTTGCTTGGGCTTGACTCCGGCTTTGGATGAGAATGGAAACGCTATCGAAGGCCGCTATATCTACAACTTGGATCAGACGATCGATGGAAAAGAGGGTTTGGATACCAATGATGGTGGCGACCGTTATATCGCCGGCCAAGCCATGCCGAAATATTATCTGGGAATGAACTTCAGCTTCCGCTACAAACGCTTTGACTTGATGACGCAGATGAACGGCGCTTTCGGTCATAAGATCTTCAACGGTACATCGCTAGCTTATATGAACTTGAGCCAGTTCCCTACATACAACGCGTTGGCTAAGGCTCCGGAAAGCAAGATCTACGACCAGTCGATCTCTGATTATTGGTTGGAAAAGGGTAATTATTTGAATATCGATTATATTACGTTGGGTTACAACATCGATTGCAAGAAGATCGAGAAATACGTGAAGAATATCCGTGTGACATTCTCGGTGAACAACGTAGCTACGATCACGGGTTACTCCGGTTTGTCTCCGATGATTAACAGTACGACGGTCGATAAAGATAATAATGACCTAGGTATGGATAACAAACGTTTCTATCCGTTATCCCGTACGTATTCATTAGGTTTGAGTGTTAACTTCTAAATCCATTTAAAGAGTCATGAAAAAGAAATTTATATATAGCTTTATGATAGCCGCTGCCGCCGCGGCATTTTCTTCCTGTTCTAATTTTTTGGAAGAGCGTCCTACGGATGCGTTTGATGAGGAGACGGCGTTTCAAAGCCCTACGTTGGTCTATGTAAACACGGTTGCGAGCCTGTACAATAATATGTTCAAGATCATGGGTAACGACCGTCATGTATATGACTTGAATACTTTCTCCAGCGATGAGGCTATGCTTCCTTGCCGTATTGGCGACTGGGAAGATGGCGGTTTATGGCAGAATATTTTCTTACACCGTTGGGGCACGATGAATGATTTGACCAAGAACTCTTGGGATTTCTTGTATGAACAGATTGGAAAATGCAACCAGAGTGTTGATAAGTTGCAAGCCTTTGCCGAGGAACAACCGGACGTGGAATATTTCAAGGTTTATCTGGAAGAGGTCCGTGCGGTCCGTGCGTTTTTCTATTATGAGTTGTTGGATTTGTTCGCTCGTGTTCCGTTGGTAACTTCCTCTACGACACCGATGTCTGAGGTAAAGCAATCTGAGCGTAGCGTTGTATTTAACTTTGTCCGTTCGGAGTTGGAGGAGGCGTTGCCTTATCTTTCAGATAACCGCAGTAACCAAAAAGGTGAGTATTACGGACGTATTACCAAGCCGGTGGCTTATATGATCTTGGCTAAGTTGGCGTTGAACGCGGAGGTTTATGCGGACGACAATTGGACGGACGGCAATCGTCCGGCTGGAAAGAACATCAAGTTTACCGTTGACGGTAAAGAGATGAACGCTTGGGAAGCTACGATCGCTTATGTGGATAAGCTGGAGGCTTTGGGCTATAAATTGCAGGGAAACTTCTCGGAGAATTTTGCCGTAGCGAACGAGACCTCGGTTGAGAATATTTTCACGGTTCCTATGGACCCGGTCGCTTATCCGGACGCTAAGGACTATAACGTGGTACGTACCCGCCATTATGATCATGCTACGGCTTACGGCCAATCCGGATGGAATGGCTCTTGCGCTACGGTGAAGGCGATGAACGTGTTTAAGTTCGGTACGGCGGATGAGGATCCTCGTTGTAAGCTTACTTATTTTACGGGCGAGGTGACCGGCCCGGATGGAAAGACGATCTATACGGAATGGGACGGACAGAAAGTGCCTTTGAAATATGAGCCGAACGCCCCGAAGGTATATATGGATGCCTCCGATGGTTTGTTGGTGAAGACCGCCGGTGCCCGCATGGCTAAATATGAGTTCGACCAGAATGCTCAGGATGGTGGAAACTTGCATGGAAATGACTGCGTGATCTTCCGTTTCGCCGACGCGTTGCTGATGAAGGCGGAAGCCAAGATTCGTCTGGGACAGAATGGAGACGATGAGGTGAACCAAGTTCGTAACCGTGTAGGCGCTAAACCGCTACAAAACGTAACGCTGGATACGCTATTAGACGAGCGTATGCTTGAATTAGCGTGGGAAGGCGTACGCCGGCAGGATTTGATCCGTTTCGGTAAGTTTACCGAGGCTACGGTAGACCGTTATGTAGGCGTGAAACATTCCGCCAGCTCACTGGATTATCAAGAGGATAAGACGGGATATACAACGGTATTCTCCATCTATGCCGATATCCTTAGCCTGAATCCTAACTTGACACAGAATCCGGGATATTAATACGATTCATTTTAATCTTTAAGGCTTTATCAGGGGGCTGTCCGTTATTGGGCAGCCCTTTCTTCTTTTTGCTTGATTTTCCCTAGTATCTTCGGGAATTTCCATATAAATAACAACGTACAGCAAATAGCGGCCGTGGCATCCGATACGGCTTCTGCCGCGTATACGCCGGTTACCCCCATAAAATGAGGTAATAGTAATGCCAAAGGAATCAAGAGGATTACTTTACGAAGCAAGGCGATAAAGATAGATATCTTAGCTTGTCCCAACGCTACGAACATATTCTGGCAAGCTCGTTGTAAGCCAAAAATCGTCATACCCGCCAAGAAGATGGGCATGACCCAACGGACGGTATCGATCAACTCCTCGTCGCTTGTAAAAGCGGAGGCTACGGTTGAGGGGAATAAGATCATGAATAGCATGAGTATCAAGTTGAAAGAGAACATAACGATTAGCACGATACGAAAACAATCTTTCACCCGCTGTTTGTCTCCATGTCCGTAATTATAGCTTATGATCGGTACGAATCCTTGGGCGAAACCGGTCAGCGGTACGCTAGCGAATTGCATGGCACTCTGTAAGATAGCCAATGCGCTCACATAGATATCGCCAAAATTTTTCAAACTACTATTCAAGACGAAACCCACCAGACTCTCCGTACTGGCCATGATGAACGGAGAAATTCCCAAAGCGAACATCGAGAGTACGATTCTTCGGTCCAGTCTCATATACCGCCTTTCCAAAGGCAAGGAGGCACGTCTTGAGAAAAGGAAGCTCAATACCCATATGGCACTGCAAGCTTGTGATAGGATCGTGGCGAGCGCGGCGCCTTTTACCCCCATATCCAACCAGAAAATGAAGATAGGGTCTAATACGATATTCAATAAAGCCCCGATCAAAACCGAGCACATAGCGATAGACGGACGCCCTTGTGCGTTGATAAAGGCATTCAAGCCCGTGGATATCTCGACAAACAGAGTGCCCAGTAAATAAATAGAGAGATAATCCACCGCATATCCTAACGTATATTTTGATGCTCCTGTAAAAAGCAGGATCGGTTCCATGAAGGTATAGGTGATGAGGGAAGTGAATATAGTAAATAGGATAAGCAATATAAATCCATTTCCCACTATTTTTCCGGCCCGTTCCCGGTCGCCCTGCCCGAGAGCGATAGCCGCTAACGGTGAACCTCCCGCTCCCACGATAGCGGAGAAAGAAGAGATCAAGATCACGATGGAGGTGGTCACCCCTATACCAGCCAAAGCGTTTGTCCCGATCTCGGGAATATGCCCGATATAGATACGATCTACGATATTATAAAGTAAGTTGACAAATTGGGCCGCTACCGCCGGAAGCGCCATTTTGAAAACCAGCGGTAGCATACGTTCCGTACCTAGCCTAGCCTCGTATTTGTTCTTCATATTCAATCGGGATTTCAATTAAAATGGCTGCAAAGTTACAAGAACTTGTTGGATTATATAATCGAGTTCCATAAATTACCAGTTAATAAAAAACACTTAATATCTACCACATCTACAATTCCTTCTTATATGCCTTATAAATAAACATCTTATATAGTGGTTGTAGATAGAAAATATCTACAATTATCATTCTTTATCTACCATGTTTTGATAGAAAACGGTAAGCGTCTCTGCGTTGCTATCTTTTTTCCATTTGTCGGGCAGTAATTCTCTCAACACATTTTTATCGGTATTCGGATTCAGTGAGACAGCCTTGTTGAGTAATTCTTTAAAGTATTCAAAAGTATTGATATTGTTCATCCTGCATGAGCATGCCAGTGAATATATCAGTGCGGCTCTCTTTGCGCCCTGATGACTTCCACAGAAGAGTGAGTTTCTCCTACTCAAACTGATGTACCGGTTTATTCTCTCAATCGCATTGTTGTCCAGCTCGTATTCCGGCGCAAGTATATAATTCGACAACGCGGGATATTCCTTGAGGGCATAACTCACCGCTTTCCCCAAAGAGCTTTTAGGTAAGGTCGACTTCTCCGCTTGTATGGCCAGCAGTTTCCGCTTTAATTCATTTAATATAGGAGAGGCGTGCTTCTTTTTGTATTTCATTATCTGCCGCGGTGAGTATCCCGCGGGCATCTCGTGTTCCTTTTGATAGAGCTTATTGATGATTTCTATGATTTCTCGGGCATCCTTGTTTTCTTTAATGTCAAGGAACTTTCGTTTACAATGCTGAAAGCATGCCAGACGCACGGCGTGTGGATATTCGTCCGTCTCCAGTATTTTATAATCTCCCAGACCATCCGTTTGAATGGCTCCCCGATAATCCGGTTTTATATATTGGGTTAAGACCTTTCTGGCACGGGAACCATTCTCATAGAAGAAGTGGACCAGCCTCAGATGACTGGCCAGGGCCGCCCAGATATAGACCTTGCGAGAGGCTTTCTCCGTAGAGGACTTGCCTCCCTTTTCTAATACCGTGTAATAGCTCTCGTCCATATGCAGATATTCATCCTGACGGACCGCTTCCCCCAGGGCCTGCTCCAGAGAGTCGAACAACCACGCTGTTTTTTTTATCAGTCCGTGCGCGGTGGATTTGCTTATTTCGAAACCGCTTTCGCCGAAAAACTTGATAATCCTTTCCACCGGCATGGAGTAGATATAACGCAGTTGTAGTATGCCGGCAATAAAGGAAGCGTCATAAGAGGAATTGAGCAGGGGCGTGGCAGGAAGATTGCCATATATGATATTTCCCCGGTATTGATAATAATGCAGGTGATGGATATGTTTGATAAAACGGGGAGGAACGAACTCATAGCGGATGGAGTCTACGGTTTTCAGGAACTTGCCAAGCTCGGGCTGGAAACCGGACCGTGAAGGATAAATGTCGTGTTCCCGCACTTCCATGTCAAAATGCTCCTTGCGCTTGGCGTTATTGTTACCACGTTCCTTGGCGGAGGGGGCTACTTTTTTTGGGGGTGTCTCATCTGATGGCGAACAGGGAGGTGGGGCTGTAACAATCTTTTCTGATTTATTGCTTATTAATTTTCCTAACGCACGTTTAGTAACCAATGCCTGTTCCAGGGAAGCGTCCCTGGATAGTAAAGCCTACTCGAGTGAGTGAACGGACGCGGTCAATGTCTCGATCTGAGAAGCCATCCGGCCGATCAGCTCTGCCTGTCTTGCGTTTTGTTCGATGAGTTGTGCGTTCTGAGTTTTAGAAAAGCGCAACTGTTCTTCCAACATGGTTATTATCCGCCCGTAATTCATGGGGTAAAGGTATGGATAATTATGAAAAAAGACGGCATTGCGGAGACGCATACGGAAACGCAAGAAATCAAATTATCGTTTAGGTTCGTGTGTCGTAGTGCCTATATATGTAAAAGTAGTTTCTATTAGGGAAAACAAAAGTTTCGTGCTGAAGAAACTTTAGTTTCTATATAGGGAAACAAAAGTTTTCTGCTTGATAAACTTTTGTTTTTTACCATAAAAAACCGCAAATATTTGTATGCTAATATTTTAAATACAATACAACCTGTAGAGATGTAGCGTGCTGCGTCTCCCTACTGGCTAATAGTATCTCAAAATTAATTGAGGTAAATATTAATTGAAAAACAAACACTTTTATTGGTGTTTGTAAAATAAAATTTATAACTTGCATTTATCTTGTAAATATAATTTAAATGAAAACAACACTAGGATTGATCTTATTACTTTTTGCCACCCTGTTTTCTTGCATACGCCAAGAAAAAACACTACCTGTGGAATTATCTCGTGCGGAATCAGTGATGTGGGAGTATCCGGATTCGTTGAATATCCGTTCCTCGGATGAATTGATTCAAAATACGATGGATTCTTTTGAGAAGGGAGGAAATCATGCCAAAAAGTTAGCAGAAGTCCAAGTGAAGTACGATCATGAGAGATTGTTGAACATAAATAACCAACTAAAGATAGGAAAAACGAATCAACAGGTAATCGGTTTGTTTGTCATTTCCGTTCTGTTGACTCTTATTATCGTATATCAATATCGTGTATTGCGGAAGGAAAAATCTTTAGTGTATGCCAGAGGAGAAATACGAATTTCCTTACTCTCTAGATGTAGAAGTTCAAAGTATTAAAAATGAAATATAGATATGATTTTTAGAAGAAGACAACAAAAATGCTGGTTGAGTATAATCGCATTATTAATGCTGGTTTGCAGTTGTTCTGATGATGAACGAAGGGAAATACCTACACCTGCAAAACCTTATTTGAACGTGAAAGACAGTCTGGCTTTGGTGGACATCTATAAACAGGCGCATGGAGAGGGTTGGACACTGGTTGATTGGGATCTGGAAAACATACAGACATGGGGTGGTGTGACTGCTGCCCTAGACACTGTTATGAATGAATATCGGGTAGTTGGTTTTGTGATGCAGGATGGTTCAAGTGGTATTTTATCAGATAAGATTGGAGATTTAGTGGAGTTGAGAAGTTTGAGTCTTTATGGGAAAGGTTTGTATGGAGAGCTTCCAAAGACGATTGGAAATTTAGTTAATTTGGAAAGTCTTGTCGTTTCTTCTACCTCTTTAAGTGGCGCATTGCCTAAAGAAATTGGCAATTTAAAGAATATAGAAGTGATGCAAATTTATTTCAATGAATTTACTGAAATACCAAAAGAGTTCGGCAATCTTCCCAAATCGGGTGTCTATATGATGCAACACAATAAGTTTGCGGGTGAGGTACCGGAGACGTTGCGGTTTTATGAAAATAGTGATGAATCAAGCGGTATTAGTGGCATCGATCTGAGCTATAACTGCTTTACATCGTTTCCATGGTCTTTTTTCACAGATGATGATGATTGTTTGGTACCTCATTTGTGGGGAAATAGGCTATCTGGAACCATTCCAGATGAGGTATTTAAATCTCCGAAGTGGGAGAGATGGAAAACTCAAATATCACGTCAAGAGAAAGGATATGGATATTCTAATTACCCGCCGGAAGAAGATGAGCATTGAAAAATCGCTAAAAAGACTGTTTGACAATCTGAAGTTAAACAGTCTTTTGTCATGTACATGACTCGTTGAATCATTATTTGGTGGATGTGTTCGGTGGTCCGGATAAGGCGTATGTCTCGTTTTTCCCGATCCAGAAGGCGATCAATTACGCCATGACCTCGTCCTTGACGACCGGTGGTACCCGCAACGAGAAAAAGAAGCTGGTACATTGCTTACCGGCATTATTCACGTTTTCAGTCTGTCTATTGGTTATCTGTTCATTCTTTTGCCGCTTGTTTCTGGTGCCTCTTATTATTTATGCCCTTTTATTGTTTGTAGACGCAATGTTCCGCAATAAATGTGATTTACGTGTAGGGTTGTTATCCGTAATAGCCTCTTTTACGCAATTGTTTGGATATGGAGTCGGTTTTTTGAGAAGTATTATTTGAAAATTCATTTAAATGGAGGGGTATGCACAGAGGCTATTGAAGGATATCAAACTAAAGGAAAAGATTTTTAGTTGAGTAGTAGGCTTAAAGAAGATATTTTTTTGTGGCAAATGAATATTTTTATTGATATTTGTGGATAAATTTTATAACTTGCGTTTAAGTTGTAAACTATAATCTAAATGAAGACAACACTAGGACTGACTTTACTACTTTTCGCTACCCTTTTTTCTTGTATGCGCCAAGAAAAACCATTACCTGCGGAACTATCTCGTGCGGAATCTGTTATGTGGGAGCATCCGGATAGCGCATTACTCTGTCTTTCCTCTTTGGATAGCTCAATCATGAATGAGCCGGAAAATATACGTATGTACCATGCTTTGCTTAAGATTAAAGCTAAAGATAAGCTGTATATTCCTCATAAATCAGACTCTTTGATCAAATCAATAGTTCAGTATTATGAGGACTATGGGACTCCAGATCAATTAATGGAGGCATATTATTATCTAGGAAGTACATACCGGGATATGGGAGATGCCCCAAGAGCGGTGAGAGCTTTTCAAGATGCTGCGGACATAGGGAAAGATAGTAAGCGATATGATATATTAGGACGGGTTTATGAGCAGATGGGATATCGACTGGCATATCAAGGTTTGTATGATGAGGCTCTCGAAGCTTATAGGAAATCGTATGAATACAAGATGTATGATAAAGGAAAAGGAGAGGTGATCGCATTGAGGAATATTGCTCGGATCTATAACGCCAAGCAAGATACAGACAGTGCTATATACTACTATCAATCTGCTTATGAGAAGGCATTGTTATTAAATGATCAATCGAGAATGGATAATGTACTAAGGGAATTGAGTAGCATCTATATAGATATGGGAAAATATGATTTGGCTAAAGATTTGTTCAGTAAGGTTTCAAGTATGAAGAATCAAGCAAATATATATTTTGGATTAGGTTGTATATATGAAAGTTATAAGCAAATAGATTCAGCTCTATATTATTTTGAGAAAGCAAATGAGTATGGGAATATCTATATGAAAAAAAATACGTATAGAATCTTATCCAAAATAAAAAACCAAGAAGGAGACCGTGAATTAGCCTTGAATTATGCGTATAAATGTATAGAACTGTCTGATTCAATTAAGAATCAAACAAAAACGGAAGCTGTAGCAAAAGTTAACTCATTATATAAGTATCAGCATACAGAAAAGGAGAATGTTCAATTGAAAATAGATAATGAAAAAAGAAAAATTCGCAATTATCAATTTGCATTATTTGTTGTTTTAATTATTTTCTTTAGTCTATGTTATATATATGTGTTAGAAAAGAAGAAAAAAGCAGCGATTGAAAAGGAGAAAAAAATACGTCTATTGAAAGAGAATCAATATGCGGAAAGTTTGGATTGTATTGAATATAATAATAAGAAAATTTCATATCTAGAGGAACTTTTGCAGCAATCGGAGTGTCAAAGAGATAATTTTAAAAAGCAACTTGTGCAATCTCAAAAGGAATTATTAGAACTATCAAACCGAAAGATTCTTACTTCTCAAAATGAAAAAAGTTTGCTTGAAATAGCTTTTCGAAAATCCGAAGTCTATCGGTTATTTCATGAAACAAGTAATAATACTGATACGGAAATTCAGAATAAGGATTGGAAGGAGTTGAGAAAAGAGATTGATACAACCTATTCAAATTTCACCGCTCAATTATATGCTTTATACCCGCAAATCTCAGAGTTAGAACTCCATATTTGTTATTTGATAAAAATATCCATGCCCGTGAAGGACATTGCAAGGTTAGTTGGACGCTCGACTCCTGCAATAACAGCATCCCGGATTCGTCTCTATAAAAAGATTCATGGAACAGAAGGTACCGCAGAAATGATGGATAAATTTATCGCTGATTTATAATAACTTAATCGCTGTAAACAAAAAGTAAATAAGAAGTAAATCCTATTTTGCTTATAGATTTCTCATAGAGACTATTTTTGTTTATAAAAATAGATAATGAAAAAGAGAAGTTTTATATTGGGATTAGTATTTCTGATGTTTGTTTCTTCAGTTGTGTATCCGAATAGAGTGAAGGATACTGAACAATCTTGGGAAGAAGAGGAAGATCGTTCTATAATATCTTCTCCTACATTATCAATAGATGAAAATAATATTTACATCCATTCTAATAAATTATTGGATGGACTTAATGTGAAAATTATAAATATAAAAGGAAATGTACTTTATAATGACATCATAACTGTTTCTTCTGAGATAGAATATCCTATTTCTATAGATTTTTTGCTGAATGGTGATTATAAGATATTTATATCAAAAGGAAATAATTATTTGGTTGGATATTTTGATGTGTTAAAATAGATATTATCAACTTAAATCTTTAAATCATGAAAAGATCTGTATCTTTATTAGGCATACTATGCCTATTCGTATCGTTTAGTGTCCAAGCCCAGTACACGAATATACAAACGTGGGGACAAAAATTGTATTATAACGGGAGTGATTATCCGGGTACATTCTTGAAATTAAAAGTTGCGGTCGCTAATCCTCGTATCTCAGGAACAGGAGGAAAGGTCGTTTTCTATGATTCAGAAAGCTCCCAGTATAATTATATAGAAGTAAAGGGGGTTTATCAATCTTCGGATGCTCGGTTGAAAACCAATATCACTCCCTTAAATAGTGGATTAGGAACCATATTGGGGTTAAAACCGGTATCTTACAATTGGAAAAGTGAGACATCGCAATTGAGATCAGCAGAAGCCGTACCTTCTAAAGCTTTTGGTTTCTTGGCACAGGAGGTAGCTGAGGTTATGCCAGAGATTGTGACGTTAAGTTCCACAGGTGATAGCTTGGTGGATTACACGGCTGTTATACCCGTTTTAGTACAGGCTGTAAAAGAATTGGACGCTACTATCCAACAACTGGAATTGCAATTGGATGAAAAAGCTAATTTGTCTGATTTGCAGAATAACAAGAATTTGACGAGTAAGTCTTTGCTCTCGAATGCGGTAATGAATCAAAATACGCCGAATCCGTTTAATTCTACCACGAATATATCCTTTACGATCCCTACATCCGCACGTTCTGCTTTTATCTCTATTTGCAATTTGCAAGGAACTCAAGTTAAGAAATTCGATATCGCTACCCGGGGAGAAGGTAGTATAATGGTAAGCTTTTCTGATCTAGGTGTCGCAGGTATGTATATGTATTCTTTGGTAGTAGACGGACAGTTGATCTCAACGAAACGTATGCTATTGGTACAATAATATTTATTTCTATTGAAGCTATAGTTTTTTTGATAAGATTGAGTGATACCGTCTGTAGAGGGTATCCTCAATCTTTTTTATACAAAAGATATGCGTTTATATTCCATTATAATTCCTGTTTATAACAGGCCGGATGAGCTTGATGATCTGTTATCAAGCCTTTGCAAGCAAACCTATGTCCATTTTGAGGTTATCGTGGTGGAGGATGGCTCTACGATACCGGCGAAAGAGATCGTAAGGCGATACCAAGAGCGGTTGGACCTCCATTATTGTGTGATCACGAACTCCGGCCCGGGTATGGCGCGTAATCATGGCGCTAGGCAAGCGCGTGGCGAGTATCTGCTCATACTGGATTCTGACGTGGTACTACCCTCCACGTGGCTTGAGCATATACACGACTCGTTGAATCATTATCCGGTGGATGCGTTCGGTGGTCCGGATAAGGCGCATGCCTCGTTTTCCCCGATCCAGAAGGCGATCAATTACGCCATGACCTCATTCCTGACGACCGGTGGTATCCGCGGCGGGAAGAAAAAGTTGGATAAATTTTATCCCCGTAGTTTTAATATGGGAATAAGGCGGGATGTATATGAGCGTCTGGGCGGTTTTTCCGGCATGCGATATGGTGAGGACATTGATTTTAGCATACGGATCATGGAGGCTGGTTATCGGACCCGGCTATTTCCTTCGGCATGGGTTTATCATAAAAGGCGGACGGATCTCACGCAGTTCTTCCGTCAGGTACGTCATTCGGGGGAGGCCCGGATCGCGTTGAACCGGAAACATCCCGGCTCATTGAAGCTGGTACATTGCTTACCGGCATTATTCACGTTTTCAGTCTGTCTATTGGTTATCTGTTCATTCTTTTGCCGCTTGTTTCTGGTGCCTCTTATTATTTATGCCCTTTTATTGTTTGTAGACGCAATGTTCCGCAATAAATGTGATTTACGTGTAGGGTTGTTATCCGTAATAGCCTCTTTTACGCAATTGTTTGGATATGGTACTGGGTTCCTTAGAAGTATTATTTGAATGTTTATCTATTTATATTTTAGAACAACTTATATGAAAACAACAAGACTTTTTTCTTTCTTAATTTTAATTAGTTTAGTAGTAAACGCAAATGCTCAACTCCGGGTTCTTTCAAATGGACGAGTACAAGCAGGCCTTTTAAAAGACAATAATGAGGATTTAGGAAATGTAACCTCAATGCAGATATATGGTCGGATAGGGGATGCACGCGCAGGTTCGAAATTAACATTTGGTGATTTTGGACAATATGCGAATCAAGGTTGGAATGTGTTTGCTGGAGAATATGGAACCACGGATACGGATCAACTTTGGCTGCATGGGAAATTGGGTATTTATATGACTACAAATGGTTATGCTAACAATGTCGTGGCGTATTACAATCCGGCTAGTAATACTAATTTCGTGTTCAATACGAATCTTCGTGTGAATGGAGTGAATATAACTTCAGACGCTCGCTTGAAGGAAAATGTAGAGTCGCTGCAAAATCCATTAGCTCTTTTAGAGCAAGTGAATGGGGTCTCTTATTCATACAACCTCTCTACACTTGAGGAGAATAGGGAGCAGGATGAGTCTAAGTTCTCTGCCACATTGGATAATGGGATATCGGGAAGTTCCTCCGATTCAGAGGAGATTATGGATGCCGCTACTATCGCAAAGATAAATAGAGACAAACAAATCCAAGCAGAGATAGATCGAAGAGAGGCAGCGGAGGCTAGTCGTAAACGAATTGGTTTTTTGGCTCAAGACATACAAAAGGTATTACCCGAACTTGTACAAACGGATGAAAACGGGATGATGTCTATAGATTATATAGGTTTTATTCCGCTTATCGTAGAAAGTATCAAGGAGATGCAACAAACGATCCAACAACAGAATGAGGTGATTGATAATTTGCAAGCTCTACTATCGCCGGAGGTACAATCTCAATTACGTTCGAGCACGACTTCCACAAGTAATATAAGTGCTGTGGATAGCGCAAAATTATATAATAGGGAAGGTGCTTCTGTCTCTTATACCTTACCGGCGACGTTTGTGTCTGCTAGTCTACAGATATTTGATGTCACAGGTAAACCCGTGAAAGTTATTAAGTTGGATAATGGAAGTAGTAATGTGGTAGAAGTAAGCCGTTCGGAACTTGGTTATGGAACGTTTATTTATACTCTTTTTGTGGATGGGAAGAAAGCGGATATTCTTAAAAAATATATAAGTCTGTAGTTTATATGAGATCAAAAAAAATATATTTAATTTTAGTAATGCTTATTTGCCTGTATTCATCCTTGTTGTCACAAGGAGTTGATACGAGATCTTGCATGAATACTTTTACTAACCAGACTGTCTCTTCTGGGATGTCTATTTTAGGATGTACTACACTTGCGATACAAAACGTGACTGTGGCAAGTAGTGGAAATCTATCTCTTTCTGCACCAGCAGAAGTGACGATTAATGGGCCTTTTGAGGTGAAGTCAGGAGGTGTCTTAAATATGCAGTTATCTCAACAGATAATTTTCAATTATATTTATGACGCTTCCGGGAATAGGACTACACGAAGGTTTAGTTCGGTAACATCTTCTTTTTCTTCTGCTACTAGTACCTTTCAAGAGGAGACTATCGTAATAGATAAAGAGTGAGGCTTTGATCTTTTATGAGCAAATAATTAGTTCAACAACTTTATAGTGAATGTGATGAAAAGACACATATATATATTATTTTCATTCGTTTTGTATTTACATGGTTTGGCCCAGAACACATCGAATGTGTCAGGTTCTTTTGATATAGGGCCAATAGGAAATGCAACGTATAATATACCGATAGATCTTCCCCCTGGAACAGCGGGTTTACAGCCAAATATTTCTATAGTGTATAATAGCTTTTCGGGTGATGGAATAATGGGAAAAGGTTTTTCTGTATCGGCTCTATCTTCGATTACTCGTGTTAGTAAGACTATTTTTCACGACGGCGCTATTAATGATATAGAATTTAATAGTACGGATAAATATACGCTAGATGGTAATCGTTTGATGTATAATAGTCTTACAGGCGAATACCGGACAGAGATAAATCCTTATTCGAAGATAAATATTATATCAGCAAATACATCTTCTGCGCATTTTGAGGTAAGAACGAGAGAGGGTTTAATTTTAGAATATGGAAATACTGCTGATTCAAGGTTATGTGCGCAGTCTCCAAATAATAACCAAGTCTCTTTTTGGATGGTTAATAAAGTGAGAGATCGTGTTGGTAATTACTATACATATACATATGATAAAAATGAAAGCAGTGGAGAAATTAGACTGAAACAAATCGATTATACGGGAAGTGCTAGCCGTACTCCTTATTGTTCTGTAAAGTTTACATATACGGCTCGTAATTATGATGTTAATTTAAATTATATAGCAGGAAGTAAGTTTAAGGAAAGTAAATTGTTAAGTGAGATTGGTGTCTATTATGGCACTTCTTTGTTTCGTAAATATAATCTGTCATATAATTATGATGGGAATGATTATACGTATTTACTATCAAAAATAACGGTTACGGGAACTAATAACGAGACACTAAAACCCCTTACGTTTAGTTGGTATAAGAATACAGACTTCAAACAAACACAAGTAGTTTATGATCAGTCTACGTATGCGGCGAATTATGTAAATAAGTCATATATATCTTTGGGTGATTTTAATGGGGACGGAAGAACCGATTTTATCGCATCGCCTACGCCTGACGCAACTTGGACAGGCTGGCGATTATTTTTAGCTGATTCCAATGGTAATAGATTTACTTATTCTGGTACCGGATCTTTACCTGCTGATTTTAAAGAGATTATTCCGGGTGATTTTAATGGAGATGGTATTACTGATTTTATCGCTCGACGGGAAACTATTAGCCGAAGTGTAATGTCCGATTCTATATCTTCAAATGAAAATCAAGACGGTTCTGTTCTGACTTTTGAGAATGATCAATCAAACTTAAATGATAATTCAAGCCTGTCAGATTCTCTTGTGCCCTCAAATGGAGATATTGCGGTTGCATCTGTTACTTATCAGAATTATTTCGTATATTATGGAACAGGTAATGGTTTTATAGCAGGGCCAAGTGTGACGACCGAGTCTCGTCCGCACGGAGTGAGAGTGGCTGACTTTAATGGAGATGGTGCTATGGATTTATTTGTCTATTATACCAGTAAAAGTGCTGGATTACATGATTTTAAAATTTGTATGTCTGGCTTTTCTGCAGGGAACCTAATAGCATTTAATACTATAAAATCAGGAATTATCAATGGGAAAACGAACTGGGATCGGGTTGAGGTCTGGGATTTTAATGGCGATGGTCTGGCTGAGGTTATGAACTTAAAAGAGAATGGCTATGAGCATTATTATAATAATGGCTTTGGTTCTGTGGTACAAGACCGTACCGGTACGCTTCCTAATAAAAATCATATAATTAGTTTTGGTGATTTTAATGGTGACCGTAAAATAGATATGTTATTAACCGGATGGAATAACACAGAATGGAGTAATTGGCAGACTTTATTATCTACAGGAGCTGGATTTGAGAGTTATTCTTTTCCTAAAAAGTTTACTACTTATTCAAAGGATATATTCGTTTGTGATTTGAATGGCGATGGATGTGATGATTTCTTTGCTGTTGATAAAGTTTCAGGTAGTAGTACAACTCCACTTAAATGTTACTTGGGATATGATAGTGGACGTAATTTCAAGGAATATTCGAGTGTTAATACTTATGGTTCAGATAAATGGAATTTTTATCCATTAGACACACGAGCTGATGGAAAGTTGGGGTTTTTAGTCGTATCTGCTCCTTTCTCATGGAATGGTTATCAATTATATATGCCCAATGCGGATTTTTCTAATTTGTTAAAATCGACAACTGATTCTCATGGTAATATAACAACTGTTACATATAAAAAAATGGCGGATACCTCTATCTATACGAAAACAGTATCGAGTGGTGGTTCATCTACTGTTGCAGGATACGATTGCTTATCTTTTACTGCTCCTTTTAAACTAGTCTCAAATGTAAGTACAAGCAATGGTATTGGTGGAACTAATAGCATATCCTATAATTATGAGAACGCAAAGGTCTGTAAGCGAGGACGTGGTTTCTTGGGATTTGCTAAAACGATCATGAATGATTTGGGTACATCTATAAAAACTACTGTTACCCAAGAATTTTCAGGTGATTATTATCAAGCGGCTACGAAAAGTGTAGAGAAAGTTTATGTCCCAACAAATCGTAAGTTAACTCAAGTGGATTATGTGAATACCTTAGTGAAATCTACGGATTTCTCGGGTTCATTTGCTTTCCATCCTACATCAGTGAAAGAACAGTCTTATGAACCGGCAGCTAATAAACTGACTCAGTCGGTAACGACTAGCTACTCTTATGATGCCTATGGAAATGTATTGACACAAACAGCTACTTACGGAAATGGAGATATTCAGAAAGTAACGAATACATATAGTAATAATACGGCGAATTGGTTGTTAGGATTACTGACTCGTAGTGTGAGTGTAAGCACCGTGAATGGTAGTTCTCAAACAAATACTGTAGACTATGCGTATGATGCGAATGGCTTGTTGAAAACGCAGACAGTAGAACCGAACCAATCTGCTTATAAAACAGTAGTAACTTTTCAGTATGATGGATTTGGAAATGTTACATCAAAAACAAAAACGGTAGGTAGTATTTCTAGAATTGAATCGTATGCGTACGATAATGGCCGTTTCTTAAAAACATATACCAATGTATTGGGACAAATAGAATCTTCTACGTATGATGCAATTACAGGATTGTTGGTTTCTCAAACAGATATAAGTGGAGATGTTTATACTTATACGTATGACGGTTTTGGAAAGATAAAGACTAAATCCCAAAAATCTGCTACGGGAAATACCGCTATGATTAATTGGGCATGGACCAATAACAGTCCGAATCATTCGGTTATACTTCGAACAGAAACAATGGGAGATGGTCAAGTGATGAAAATTTGGTATGATGCCTTAGGGCGTGAAATACAATCGAGTTATAAGAATTTTTTAGGTAAAGAGGTCTATATGGTTACTACCTACGATGCATTGGGACGAACTACTCAAGTGTCTGAACCTTATTATTCTGGTGCTTCTTCTATTCAATATCATGCTAGCCAATATGATAGTTTTGGAAGGATCAGTAAGCAAATTACTCCTCTAGGTACAATTTCGTATAGTTATTCAGGAAATCAAACGACAATTAATGATGGAACTAAAGGATATACAACTATCCGTGAAACGGATTTGGCAGGCAAATTAAAACGTGTAACAGATCCGGGAGGTACTATTACTTATACATACGGACCATCCGGAAATCCAACTAAAATTGTGTGTGGTTCCACAACTTCCACGATGGAATACGACCTATTAGGACGACGTACAAAATTGATAGATCCTAATGCGGGTACAATACTTTGTAGTTATGATGGTTGGGGAAATCTGAAAAAACAAACGGATGCTAGGGGACAGGCGGAAGAATATATCTATGAGAATAGCGGGCGACTACAAACCTATAAAAGAGGTACCGAATCTTTCTCGTATGTTTATGATCCTACCTATAAGAATCAAGTGAAATCTGTTATTTATGGCGGTGTGAAAACGGAATATGGTTACGGGACTTATGGCCGATTGTCATCTAAGACGGAAACCGTAGATAGCAAATCGTTTAAATTCTCCTATACCTATAATGATAAAGGACAGTTGGAAACTATGACATACCCAAATTCTAAGTCTATCAAATACGAATATGTAAATGGGGATCTATATAAAATGATTTGGCTGTCTAGTAATACTACGGTATGGCAGAAGGGCAATGAAAATGCAAAAGGGCAACTCTTATCATCCACGTTAGGCAATAGTATACAAGAAAGTTATGTGTACAATGCGGTTGGAATGCCGACTTCTATTCAAGCAAAGAAGGGATCTTCTACTCTTTTGAACATCAGTTATCCAAGTATTGATACTCATCAAAATATCAGAGAGAGAAAGGATCTGTATAAGTCTTTATCAGAGAGTTTTACTTATGATGATATGAATCGGTTGACTACAGGTGTGACTTATAGTGCAAACGGTAATATCACTTCTAAAGTCAACGTTGGAAGTTATCAATATGACTCTAATCATCCTCATGCGGTAAAAAGTGTAAACTTTAATGGGGCAGCAGAATTTAATAACTCAGATTTATTAGTGACATATAATAGTGTCCGCATGCCCATTCAACTAACGGAAGGAAATAAAGTCTATACGTTAACTTATAACGGCGAGAATACACGTATCAAGAGTCTATACAAAGAGAATAACTCATCAGTGTTCACGAAATATTACAGTGGTCCTTATGAAGAGATACAAAAAGGTTCTATAACGCAGAAAAATTATTACATTTACGCCGGAGGCCAGATTGCGGCGGTCTATACGGAAGGCTCGTCTGATGCGGGGATGTATTATTTCCATAATGACCATCTAGGTTCTCCTTGGTTGATAACGAATACTTCCGGTAATGAGGTCCAACGTTTGAACTTTGATGCTTGGGGACGTAGGCGTGATGCTTCAAACTGGAGCAATTACGTGAACTTACCGACATTCAAATTTGACCGTGGCTTTACGGGTCATGAGCATTTGGATATGTTCGGACTGATCAATATGAATGCCCGATTGTACGATCCTTTGCTGGGCCGCTTCTTAAGCCCGGATCCGATCGTGCAAGCGCCGGAGTTCACGCAGTCGTTCAATGGCTATACGTATGCGTTGAATAATCCGTTGGCTTATACGGACCCTAACGGGGAAAGCCTTATTTTGGCAGCGGCTATTATTGGTGGCTGGATTGGTATGGGGAGTGCTATGGTTTCTAGTGAAAAAAGTGGCTGGGGATTAGCAGGTGATATGTTTAAAGGATTATTTGTAGGAGCTGCTTCTGGTGCTGCAGGAGCTTGGGCTGGAGGAGCAGTGGCAGGATCATTAACCGCAGGAGGTTTTATTTCTGGAGGTTTAACTGGAATGGCTAGTGGCTTTAGTGGAGGTTTTGTTGGCTGTTCAGGAAACGCTTGGCTATCGGGTGCGGGCTTTGGTGGTGGTTTGAAAGCTGGTCTAATAGGAGGAGGTTTGGCTGGTGCTTTTAGTGGCTTTACTGGTGGATTAATTCGTGGCTTTACGGATATGGCTAATGGATATAATTTTTGGAATGGATCGAAAACTTCAGAATTTGTGATTGGGGTTAATCATGCTAAGATAGCAGAAAATTATAACTCAAGTCTAGCAGCTGAATTTAATGATGAAAATTTGAATACTCGGATTTTGGAAGAATTTGACATACAAAAAGGAGATATGGGAATAGAGAAGATTACTACGAAAACTGGGCGTAAATATGGTATGATAACAGATGAAACCTATGTGAATAAAAAGACAGGAGCTAATGTTGCAGGATATTTAGATCGTTTTTCTGGAGGGAAGAGTGAGCTTCATATATCACCTAAATTTGCTGGTGGAAATATTGTGGATTTTAGGGCTGTTGTAGGACATGAGTTAATACATGCTTATCATCACAATATATTAATGGAAAATTGTCTCTCTAAATTCACAGAAAGTGTAGCTTATAGATATTCTGCAGGAGTATATTTTAGTGCAGGCCGAATTCAAGATGCAATTGGGCAAGTGAGAACCGCTTTAAAATTAAATTTTTGGCAATCATATCCTAGTAGTTATTCTTTACCTAAAATGATGAAATTTAGATGAAAAATTTGAGATGTAAGTTTATTGTGTTATTTCTGATATGTTCGGGAAGTTTATTTTCTCAAACATACTCACTTGGAAATCAATCAAAGTGGAATCAATTATCAAATGTATTGGTTTCTTGCGACTTGAACTTATTAAAGGATAATAGATATTACATTTTACTCTCTGTTGGAACCTCGGAACTTGTACAAAATATATTTCCTTCTTATGGATTTTTTCATAAAGAAGGAAATATGTATTATTTGCAAGATATCCCAAGTGGAGCTAATATTGTTTTGGAAGAGATTAATCATTCGAATCTAATCGTTAGGAAAGGTTTTTCATTTATGGAAAATGAACTATTTTTCTATGAAAATGATGCGGATGATTCTTTCTCTTATTTGTTAGATTTTAAAGATAGATGTGAAAGTGTACGTACTTATAGTTTAGAATCTAAAGATAAAAAAAATATTGAAATTCAACCTTTGCCATTAGGGACATATAGAAATGGATTTGTATCTCTATTTTTAGATTTGGATTTTTGTTATAAAATATATTATTTATTAGATGGATATTCTTGTTTATTATCTGAGGGGAAATGGTCAAAAGAGAATAATGAACTATTTTTATATGATCCGGTTTTAGAGTATTCATTTAAGGGTTTTGTTCAATCTGATGGCTTGAGAATGACTCGTTTTCCAAATGAACTGAATTTAAAATGGGATTATCACTTAGTAAGTGATGAAGCTTATCCATTTATAGTATGGTAAGGTGTATAAGTATTTTATCTAATCAAATAGAATTGTTAAAGGTGTATTGTGAAATGCACCTTTATTTCTTTTTAAAATATGTGCTTTAAGGAAATGAATTTATATTATTCTTTATTGAAGGTGATAAATAGGAGTAATATCATTTTATATGTTAAATAGATGGAGATCGTTAAGCAAATAGTATGTTTGGTACATAGTGGATAATTTTTCATCGCTAAACTCGTTATATGTTTACCTTCGGATATTTGGGAGATGTAATATTTTCAAAAAGTGGATGTTGAACTTATAAATGAAAAATGAAAATGATTAAATGTTTGTCTGTCTTATTAGTCTCTTTTCTGTTTTTAATGACGGGATGTGCGCCCAAAGTCATTACAAATATCTCTAAAAGTTACCCGGCAAGCGTAACTGCGGATAAGGTTCGTTTGTATGAGCTGGGGGAGGCTGTTCCTGCCTCGGCAGAGAGGATCGGCAATGTTTCTGTAGTGGATAACGGAGTGTCTACTAAATGTAATTATGATCAGGTTGTTTGGTTGGCGAAACAAGAAACGGCAAAAGCGGGAGGTAACGCATTGGCGTTGACAGACCATCGGAAACCTTCATTATTGGGTAGTAGTTGCCATCAGATAGCCGGTAGTATGCTTTTAGTGTCGGACACGGTGGCGTTTCGGGCCGCTCCTCTATCGAAAGCGTTGGATTTGGAGGAAGAGGCTGTCGTGGAGAAGTCTTCATTTGAGCATAACACGATTTATGCGAATATAGGTTACGCTTTTGTGACCAGTAAATTTTATTTGCCACCGGGTGGGTCTGGCCATCCTAAAAACGGATTGGATTGGCAAGTTGGGTATGATTGGATATCAAGGAGCGGTTTCGGTGCTGGCTTATTGTATTCGGGATATAAATCGTCTTATATTTATTCGGGAATAGATATTAACGTGGGGCTTACTTATGTCGCTCCTCAATTTGTGATGAAACAAATCATAAACCGATGGATCGTGGAAGAGAAAATAGGTATAGGATATTTTAGTTACCGGGAATCGGCGAGGGGGATAAGCGAGTCCTTATCCGGTGTAGGATATAATTTCTCATTAGGCGCAGAATATCTTTTGTCAAAGCATGTGGGAGTGGGCTTGAATATCGGTTATGTAGGAGGTTCCTTACCCAAGCAAGAGAATGTCTCTTACGATAAAGGAGATTACTCTGGCTTATTTCGTTTGACTTTTGATGCGGGGGTACGATTCCATTTCTAGTATTGACGAAAAAATGTTATCAAGATGTTGAAAATAGGATGTTTATGGATGATGTTGTCTATCAGTGTAACTGCATTTGCTCAAGACACTTCTTCTGATTGTGATAAAGAATATTACGATAGGTATGGGAGATGGATGGAAAATCATCTAGTGACATGGTGGGGTGTCCCACCAGTTTTGATGAGATCGTCCGGTAAATATGCGGATTTGATTTGTGAGAAGTTATCGGAGATTAATTATGAGGATACCCATTTTTTTATAACATTTTTGATAGATGAGAATGGGATACCTTATTGTAGCTCGTCTTCTTGGGAGAAAGGTATGGATGGAGAGGATAGGGATACTATACAGGAATTGTCAAAATCATTTAGGTTCATCTCAGCAAAAAATGGAGATTTGGCCGCTAAAAGTTTCTATAATTTTGTTCTTAAAAGAAGCAAGGACAGTGGACAATGGCATTATTCGGAGTCATTGATGTTTGAGAAAGAACAAGATAAATTATTGCCGGATGGGAATATCGTAGAAAATATGAGCCTTGTGATTGCAACTGATCGAGACACTGTTTTGATGGGTGATACTGTAAGGGTAAGCTTGCGATTTAAGAATATATCGGATAAGGATAAGCTGTTTTATCCGGGAGGAGTGATTATGATATACGAAAAATCTATGCGAATGAGTTCTAGTATAATGCCTCCTAGTTTCATATTGTCGAAGGGAAAATCGGATCAGTTACAAAATATACCGTCCGGTTTAGTCTATGAGATTAACTACCCCGTAATAGTATCATCCCCATTGTTTAAGGAAGGCGAGAATAGGTTAATGTTTAGATATCATTGGGGATTGAATTTATCTAAGAAAAATGTAACTGATAATATAATATATGGAAACTTGTATAGTAAAGAGGTTCGTACATATGTAGGAAGTGATTTGTGTGTATTTGGTTTATAGAACTTCAATTCTACGTCTTTTTAGTTTGAAATCCGGATAAAGTTTGTATCTTTGGAAATAGCTCTGAATATAAGTGTCTTACTTCTAAAATATATGCGTTATGAGATACCTAATTTATTTTTCACTATTTCTTTTGCAGTTGGCGTTTATCTCTTGCGAGAAAGAAGAGATAATAGAGGATACACCTAAAGAAACACCCTATTATCTGGGATATTTTGAGGGGGCGGTAAACGGACAGGATATTTCTATTAGGAATAAGTCGGCTTCATGGAGATATATAGATGCTGGATTTTATTCGGAAGTAAGGAGGGGAGAATGGGAGGTCTTGAGATGTTCGCATTGGACGATTCCACTGGATCGCGAACATTCAAGCCGTTATGCGATGAAGGTGGTATTGCTCCCATTACAAGAAGGAGAATATAATATAGAGAAGGGGATTCGGACACAAGAGGAGATAACGTCTTATATCCGGATAACGGATTCACTAAATAAGGTGGAATATTGTCCTTTAAAAAAACCGTTTAAGGTCTATGTGGATAGTGTTCGTTACCATGAATCGTCCATGATGCCATATATTGAGGGAAAGATGGAAGGGACTTTATATAATAGGTACGATGTAAATGATTCTATCGTCGTAAAAGATGCTATATTCGGTATCCATTGATAGTGGATGATAACCGCTGCCTTACGATATTTTGGCTATTTTTAATTTTTACCTTCTGAACATTTGGGGGTTCACTCTGTTCTAACAAAGCATTGGATATCCGGCATGTATTTAGTAGTGAATTAATTAAACGTCAAAATTATGAAGGTGAAAATATTATACACGGCTTTAATCTCATTGATCGCGGGAGGAGCGATGGCGCAAGATTGTACGTTCTTCTTTCCGCAAACAGAGGGAACGGTATGGGTCCGTAAAGGATATGACGCAAAGGGAAACTTACAATCTGTTATGAGTTATCAAGTGGATGAGGTGGAAACATTGCCTTCCGGCCAAGAGGTGGAAGCGGACTACGTATATACTAATCCCTCCGGTACGATCGTGAACAAAGGAGATATCAAGGCATACTGCCAGAATGGAGAATTTTTCCTCGACTCGAAAGAGACGCTCTCTTATCCGGGAGTGGTATCGGAAATGAATACGAATGTGGATATCACGGAGAACTTTATAAATTACCCAAATCCGTATGCGGCTAATTTCGATAAGAATAACGTGTATTTCGACGAGGCTTCCGTAAAGATCTACGATAAGAAGAACCGGAAGAATCGTAAGGATATGGCCATTAAGGACCGTGAGTTTATTAAAACGGAAAGCATAACAACTCCTGCCGGTACGTTCGATTGCGCTAAGGTAAAATATAATATCGCTACACGTTCCCCTAAATCAAAGGAGACAATCACTGGGTATGGCTATGAGTGGTACAGCCCGAATGTAGGCTTAGTGCGTACGGAACAATATGATAAGAATAACGTATTACAATCCTATACGGTATTGGAAGAATTAAAATAAAAAGGCGACTACAATCTTATGATTTGTATTAACCGGTTTAAGTGGATACGCTGTTGCTGAGAAGTGACAGCGTATTTTCTTTTATGGGAAAGATTGGGCAATTTTCTTTTTGTTTGACGTTTTTCGTTAACTTGCGGCAAATTTCGGAAAATGGAAAGAGAATATAAATCAAAAGTGGGATGGTGGTATCATTTGGTGATTATCATGGTGGTAATCGGTTGCGTGGCTGCGTTTTTGCGTACCAATATATCGGCTATAGTGGGTATGATGATCGCTGCGTTGGGGGTGCTTCATGTTTTCTTTAATACGTATTATCGGATAACGGAAGATGATATGTTGATAGCGCATTGTAGTATTTTCCCGGAGAAGAAGATCGCTATCGCTGATATAGAGGCGTTGGAATCTACCGTGATGCCGGTGTCCAGCTACGCCCTTTCGTTGGATCGGCTGATCATATGGAGCAATGGGAAACCTTGGATGCTCATATCTCCGACCAACCGGGCTGATTTTATCAAACAGCTGAGAAAGATTAATCCTAATATACAACTTAAATAGATCTAATAGTATGAAATACGATGTCGCTATAATCGGTGGAGGTCCTGCCGGTTATACTGCCGCGGAGAGAGCGGCGCAGGGTGGGCTTTCCACGATTCTTTTTGAGAAAAACGCATTGGGCGGGGTTTGTTTGAATGAGGGATGTGTGCCGACAAAGACGCTTCTTTATTCCGCTAAGACGTATGATAATATCAAGCATGCTTCCAAGTATGCGGTGAAAGCGGAGAATCCTTCTTTTGATCTCCCGAAAATCATCGCCCGTAAGAATAAGGTCGTGAAAAAGCTGACAGCCGGTATCCGTATGAAAATGACGGAGCATGGCGTGGTGATGGTTACGGCGGAAGCTTGTATCCAAGGGCGTGCGGCCGACGGGACGATTACGATCGCCGCCGGAGAAGAGCTATACGAGGCTGCGAACCTTTTGATCTGTACGGGATCAGAAACGGTAATTCCTCCTATACCCGGATTGGCGGAGACGGAATATTGGACGAGCCGGGAGGCGTTGCAATCGAAGGAGCTTCCGGCCTCTTTGGTGATAATCGGTGGAGGCGTGATCGGTATGGAGTTCGCTTCTTTCTTCAATAGCCTTGGGGTAGAGGTACATGTCGTGGAGATGTTGGATAAGATATTAGGCCCGATGGATCGTGAGCTGTCCGAAATGTTGCAAGCGGAATACGCTAAACGGGGGATTAAGTTCTATCTAAGTTATAAAGTGACCGGGGTGCATGGAACCGAGGTTTCTGTAGAGAAAGACGGGGAGACATTCACGTTGCATGGCGATAAGGTCCTTTTGAGTGTAGGGCGTCGTCCGGTTACGAAAGGTTTTGGCTTGGAGACACTGGCTCCGGAGACTTTTCGTAATGGGGTGAAGGTGAATGAGTACATGCAGACTTCCCTGCCAAATGTATATGCTTGCGGTGATATTACCGCTTTTTCCTTACTGGCGCATACGGCAGTTAGCGAGGCGGAGGTGGCCGTGGATCATCTCTTGGGCAAATTGCGCCCGATGAGTTATAAGGCTATTCCGGCTGTCGTTTATACGAATCCGGAGATCGCCGGTGTCGGGAAGACAGAGGAGGAGTTGCAGGCAGAAGGTATTTCGTATACCGTGAAAAAAATACCGATGGCATTCTCTGGGCGTTTTGTCGCGGAGAATGAGATGGGGAATGGTGTTTGTAAGTTGATCTTGTCGGAGGATGAGACGTTGATCGGTGCCCATATGTTGGGTAATCCGGCCTCGGAGTTGATCGTGATCGCCGGAATCGCTATTGAGAAGGGGATGAAATCGGATGAGTTAAAGTCGTTTGTGTTCCCGCATCCTACGGTAGGAGAGATTATTAAGGAAGCGCTTTATTGAAATAATTATGTACCTTTGTGCCGATAATAGCGGCACATGGGTACATTTGAAGGATATGTAGGGATTCGTTTGTGGGACGGACAATTGGTGGACGATGTGGTCTTTAGCCTTTTGTTCGTCTTATTTATGTGTTTTGCGTTGGTGTTCCGTACCAATTATCGTTTATTCCTGAAGATGATGCGTGATGTGGTATATGTGAAAGAACGTCAAAATTTATTTGAGGTAACGAGGGGGAGCGAATGGCTCTTCCGGAATTTCATGACGTTTCAAGCCTTGTTTCTTTGTAGCGTTTGCCTTTTTGCTATCGCTAGGGCATATGGGTATTTCAACCATTTGCTAGAAAATACGGTGTTGATATCTATTGGGTTGATAATGATGGTATTGATACTGTTTTATTGGTGTAAGCGCTGTTTCTATTATTTATTGGGGGTTGTTTTTACGGACGCTCCGAAATACAAGTTTTGGAAGACTAATTATAACGCTATTATAGGAGCGTGGGGGATTTGTTTATACATTCCGGCACTTTGGTTGGTATTCGTGGGGAGCAGTATACAGATTCCTGTTTTGTTGTTTGTATTTTTCTATATTCTGTGTCGTTTTGTGATAATTTATAAGACCATACGGATATTTCACAGGAAAAATAGCAGTTTTTTATATATTAGTTTGTACCTTTGCGGCCAAGAAATATTGCCTTTAGTTTTTCTGTATGAAGGCATTATTTATTTGTATAACTTTATCGAGTCAAGTACTCTATGGCATTGAATATTAAAAAATTATTGGTATCACAACCGAAGCCTGCATCGGAGAAATCACCATATTTCGATATTGCAGAAAAATACGGTGTGGAAATAGATTTCCGCCCGTTCATCAAGGTTGAACCTTTATCTTCCAAGGAGTTCAGGCAGCAACGAATCTCGGTTTTGGATCATCCCGCCGTTATTTTTACGGCTCGTACGGCTATCGATCATTTCTTTCATTTATGCGAGGAATTGCGTGTGGCTATCCCGGAAACGATGAAGTATTTCTGTATGACAGAGGCGATCGCTGTTTATCTCCAGAAGTATATCGTTTATAGAAAACGTAAGATTTTTTATGGTCAGACCGGTAAGGCAGATGATTTGGTGACTGTTATCGCCAAACATGCGAAGGAGAAATACCTAGTACCTGTTTCCGATGTACATAAAGATGATCTATTCGCTTTGTTAGATGCGAAGAAAATCAACTATACGAAAGCGGTGATGTTCCGTACGGTGAGCAATGATTTCGCGAAGGACGAGAAATTCGATTATGATATGTTGGTTTTCTTTAGTCCGTCGGGTATCTCTTCCTTATTGAAGAACTTCCCGGATTTCAAGCAAGACGATATAAAGATCGGCTGCTTTGGCCCTACTACGGCAAAGGCTGTTAAAGATGCGGGTCTGCGTTTGGACGTTGAGGCTCCCACGGTGGAAGCCCCTTCTATGACTGCTGCTTTGGATTTATATCTGAAAAAACAGCAAGACGGTAAAAAATAATGACGACAAAAAGGTATACCCTTTCAAAAGAAGAACGCCTGTCGTGGAAACGTTACATTGACCTATTATTCGAAAAAGGACAATCGTTCGTGGCGTTTCCACTGCGGGTCGTTTATTTACCGATGGAGGAAGAGATGCCAGCCCGTGCTTCCTTCTTAGTGAGTGTACCGAAGAAAAGATTTAAGAGAGCCGTAAAACGTAACTTGATCAAACGACAGGTACGTGAGGCTTACCGGGTTCGTAAATATGATTTACTGGAACCGTTGGAAGCGAAGAATAAGGGCATGTTAATCGCATTCCTGTACCTCGATAAAGAGATCCATCCGTACGCTACGATGGAAAAGGCAATGAAGAAAGCGATCCATATCCTTCGGGATAAAGAATAATGAGACGCTTTTTTACCACATTACTCTTATTGCCGGTTTATTTCTATAAATATTGTATCTCTCCTATGACACCGGCTTCATGCAGGTATACGCCCACTTGTTCCGAATATGCGGTGCAAGCCTTGAAGAAATATGGCCCTGTGAAAGGATTGTATCTTGCGGTTAAACGAATACTTCGTTGCCATCCTTGGGGTGGGAGCGGTTATGATCCGGTTCCGTAACGCCATGGGTTATTATGATATACATACGCATCAGATGCCTTTCCATAAGGAGGATATCGCGATTATAAATAGGATCGTGAGTCCAATGGGTGATATGCAGCCGGGTCCACTTCTTGATACGGTTATTCGTTCCTATGGTATCCATCCGTGGTATATATATAATGTAAAGGAACAGATGGATGGACTTAGGGGCTTGGCCTCCGGTCCGGAAGTCGTGGCGATCGGAGAGGCTGGACTTGATACGCTGGCCGAATCTCCAATGGATTTGCAAAAAGAGGTGTTTCTGGCACAAGCCAATTTAGCGGAGGAAACACATAAGCCATTAATCATCCATTGCGTAAAAGCGTGGGCGGATCTCATTGCCTGTAAAAAGGCCGTGAAACCGGAGATGCCTTGGATTATCCATGGCTTTCGAGGTAATGGTGAACTTGCCTCCCAATTGGTTCGCTTGGGGTTTTATCTCTCTTTTGGAGATCGTTTTAATCCATCGGCTTTGCGTGCCGCATGGCCTGATTTCCTTTTCTTGGAGACCGATGATAAATCGATTGATATCCGCGGGGTCTACCAAAATGTAGCGGAAGCGTTGGATATTCCGGAAGAAAAGCTGCGGATTCAAATCGCTAAAAACGTTTCTATCTTCCACCTAAACGGATAATTATCAATTATCAATTTTCGATTCTCAATTAAAAAGTCGTACCTTTGCCTCGTATGAGATAAAGTGACAAATATATTAATGTAATACGATATAAATTAATACGATGAATTTTGTAGAAGAATTAAGATGGAGGGGCATGATCGCTGATATGATGCCCGGGACGGAAGAGCAATTGCAGAAAGAGTTGACATCGGCCTATGTGGGGATCGACCCAACGGCAGACTCTTTGCATATCGGACACTTAGTAAGTGTGATGATGCTGAAGCATTTCCAACGTGCCGGTCATCGTCCTATCGCTTTAGTGGGTGGCGCTACCGGTATGATCGGTGACCCGTCTATGAAGTCTGCCGAGCGTAATTTGCTGGACGAGGCTACTCTTCGTCACAATCAGGATTGCATCAAGAAACAATTGGCTAAGTTCCTTGATTTTGACTCCGAGGCTCCTAATGCCGCTAAGTTGGTGAACAACTATGACTGGATGAAGGGTTATTCTTTCTTGAATTTTATCCGTGATATCGGTAAGCATATTACCGTGAACTACATGATGGCTAAGGATTCAGTGAAGAAACGTTTGAGCCGCGAATCTAGTGTAGGTATGTCTTTCACCGAGTTTTCTTATCAATTGCTACAAGGCTACGATTATTTGTATTTGTATGAGCATGAGGGTTGCCGCCTACAGATGGGTGGTACCGATCAGTGGGGTAATATCACGACTGGAACGGAATTGATCCGTCGTACGTTGGGAGGGGAGGCTTATGCCTTGACTTGCCCGTTGATCACGAAGGCTGACGGTGGTAAGTTCGGAAAGACGGAATCCGGTAATATCTGGTTGGATCGTCGCTATACTTCTCCGTATAAATTCTATCAATTCTGGTTGAACGTAAGCGACGCTGACGCCGCCAAGTATATCAAGATCTTCACGGACTTGAGCCAAGAAGAGATCGCCGCTTTGGAGGCGGAGCAAGAGGCCGCTCCTCATTTGCGTCCGTTGCAGAAACGTTTGGCGAAAGAAGTGACTGTTATGGTTCACTCTTTGGAAGATTATGAGGCCGCTGTCGAGGCTTCCAATATCTTGTTTGGTAACTCCACGCACGAGGCTTTGTTGAAATTGGATGAGGACACATTACTAGCCGTATTCGAGGGTGTTCCTCATTTCGATATCTCCCGTGATGAATTGGCCGCAGGAATCAAGGCTGTTGATTTGTGTACTGAAAAAGCCGCTATCTTCCCTTCAAAAGGTGAGATGCGTAAATTGGTACAAAGTGGTGGCGTAAGTTTTAACAAAGAGAAATTAGCGGAGGTTGATACTGTAATCGACTGTTCTTCACTGCTTGACGATAAGTATTTATTGGTTCAAAGAGGTAAGAAAAATTATTATTTGTTGATCGCAAAGTAAAAAAATAATCAAAAAATTTGCAAGGTAAGATTTTATTCTTACCTTTGCATCGCTTTAGTAAAGCAATCGGATTGTCTCATGGTGTAATGGTAGCACTACAGTTTTTGGTTCTGTCTGTCGAGGTTCGAATCCTCGTGAGACAACTCAACAATCCAGAGAGAGGGATGTCAATTTTGGCATCCCTTTTTTATTTTGTGGCATTTTCCCGTATAGATAGCTTATCCGATAAATCCCTAGGGAAAATGAGGTAGTACTTACTTTGGCAATGAAGTATATCTTCTCTGCCACCTGAAGTATATCTCCTGTGGTATTCGCAGTATAATTGCGGGGATAACCTTGCGATGTGTTTTTTATCTACACTTTTATTTATTTTTTATACATTTGTGGAAATTCTGATTTAAATCTATATTGTTATGTCACGTTCATTTCTTTTGTTTAGTTTTATCCTATATCGTGTTTTCTTGAGCAGTCTGGCGAATGCTAGTGATGTCGATTTGTCTGCACCCATGGATAAAGGCGGGTGGAAATTGATATGGAGTGAGGAGTTTGACTATACGGGATTTCCTGATTCTACGAAATGGTCTTATGATACGGAAGGTAATGTATATCAATGGGGAAATAACGAGGCTCAATATTATACATCCGGCAGAAAGGAGAACGCTTGGGTCTCGGATGGGGTGTTGAGGATTACGGCCTTGAAAGAACCGATGGAAGGTCGTTCATATACATCGGCTCGCCTGATTACGAAAGGAAAAGGGGATTGGTTGTACGGACGTTTTGAGATTCGGGCGAAACTCCCGACTGGACGAGGGACATGGCCGGCCATCTGGATGCTTCCAACGGATTGGGAATACGGGGATTGGCCAAAAAGCGGGGAAATAGATATTATGGAAAATGTGGGCTATGATCCCGACACGATCGTAGGTTCTTCGCATACGGAAAAATATAATCATGCGATCGGAACTCAAAAAAATGCTAAAATTGCGTGTCCGGATTGTTATAAAGCGTTTCACGTGTACGCCTTGGAATGGGAGGAAGATGAGTACCGGCTTTATGTAGATGATCAATTATACTTTACATTTAAGAACGAGGGGACAGGCTATGAGGTTTGGCCTTACGATAAACGCTTTCATATCTTGCTGAATCTGGCGATCGGTGGGAATTGGGGAGGCCAAAAGGGTATTGATGATTCTCTTTTTCCACATGTGTTCGAGATTGATTATGTAAGAGTTTATAAGAAGTAGGGTGTAACGTGATGTTTTTTTATTTACTTTTGTGGTACATAACATTCTGTACTATATAGTGAAGGAGATACTTAAGAGGACGTTGGTTCGTATGTTGATTTGTTGCGTTATTGCCTTGTTATTTTGTATAACGGGGAATGCGAAGGTACCCTATATTCCTAAAATCATCAATTATTCCGTAAGTGATTACAAAGCGGGAAACCAGAATTGGGCCGTCTCCCAAGGTCCGGGAGGAAAGATGTATATTGGTAATAACCGGGGGCTTTTGGTTTTTGACGGTATTCACTGGGATCTTGTGAAATTACCGAATAATCTAGGTGTCCGTGCTTTGTATATATCGAAGGACGGACGTATTTATGTCGGCTCTTTCGAGGAGTTCGGGTATTTTGAGATGGATGATGAGAATGATCTGATTTATCATTCACTCAGTTCGTCTGAGATGAACGTCTATCTTAATAATGATGAGTTCTGGACGATTAATGAATATAAGGGTGAGATTTATTTTCAATCATTCCGGAGCTTTTTTATTTATGACGGGGAAAAAGTAAGAAAAGGTGTATCCGACCTATCTCCATTGTATATTTTCACATTAGACGATCATCTATACGTTCAGTTCATGGAGGGAGGAAGCTTTTGTCGAATGGATGACGGCCAGTTTACAGAGTTACTATCGAAAAAGGTTTTGGAGGATGATGTGGTTTCGGTCTTGCCATTTGATCATCAGCTATTATTGGTCTCGGCTCGTAGTGGATGTTTTATCTATGATGAGGTGCGTAAAAAATTGTCTGTGTGGAATACACCAGCCAATGAGATATTAAAGGAAGGGATCGCAAACCGGGGAGTCATGATGAAAGATTCTACTTTTATTGTGGGTACGATTTCTAATGGGGTTGTAGCGATTAATAAGCAGGGGGAAACTTTGTGGCATATCAACCGGGAGAATGGCTTGATTAATAATACGGTATTGAGAGTATTTGCTGATAATTCGGATAATTTATGGGTTACATTGGATAATGGTATCGCGCAGATACATGTAAATTCTCCGATCTATTTTTATGAACCGCTTGAGGCCCAGATTGGTATGGTGCATGATATGGTGATAGAGAAGGGTATTGTTTATTTAGCTACGAACCAAGGTCTTTATGCGTTATCTGAGAATGATAGTTATCCAACCTTGATTCCCGGTACTCAAGAACAGACATGGTATATCTCCGATGTCGGAAATCAACTGATTGCCGGACATAATACAGGTACCTTACAGCTAGAGGGCCGAAAAGCTACTCAGATACCGGGGCCCAATGGAGGGGGTACCGCATTACGTAAGACAATTATCCATGGAAAGGAAGTTTTACTCCAGATGTCTTACCGTCCACTCAGTGTTTTCACCCGGGATATGGTTACTAATCGTTGGAAATTTAGCCATAATGTAGAAGGATTCTCTAATTTGATCAAATCGTTTGAGGTTGACCCTACCGGCAATATATGGGCTAGCCATATGTATAAAGGTATCTATCGTCTTCGCTTGAATGAGGATTTGAGGAGCGTGAAAGAGATGGAGTATATCGGAAAACTGGAGGGAGGTAATGAGAGTGGTACGATTAATGTAATGAAATTACGCGGACGTATTGTTTTCTCGGATGGGAGTAAGTTTTATACTTATGAGGATTTGACTGGAAAGATCGTTCCTTATGATTTGTTGAATGAGGATTTTCCCGAGTTAAGCGATACCTATCGAGTTGTTTCCTTGAATAATGATTTATATTGGTTTATCCGGAATTCGGAATATGTATTGTTAGGATATGAGTCTGGGCGATTCCAGTTAAAACAGCGTATTCCTTTTACTTTGTTTGATAATCCGACCATAGAGGATAGGGGAAATATTTATGTGGCTTCCGACGGGACGTCTTATTTTTGTCTAAACGGGGGGATCGCTCGTTATGACAGATACCGGAATTATGTGGATACGACTCGAGTTCCATTAAGTTTGTCGCAGGTAAGGGCCTATAATCGGCATGAAAATGAGTTCGCTCCGCTCCCTTGCAAGGGAGCGGACGCACCGGAAGCCGGTGCGTCCGTATTGAGTTATAGCTATAATACGATTCTTTTTAAGTTTTCGTATCCGGATTTTACGGGGCGCCGTTTCCTGATCTATTATAAACTGGACGGGTTTGATAATGAATGGATAGAAGGCACCAGTAATTTTCAACGGACTTATTCTAATTTACCGTATGGTAATTTTGTGTTACATGCGGTTGTGAAAGACGATCGAGGAAAAGAGCTATCTTCTCTGTCTTATCCATTCAAGATCGAACGTCCATTTTATAGCTCTTGGTGGGCGCTGATCATCTATTTTGCTTTGTTTTTATGTATACTGGTCGTATTAGTGAGAATGTATACGATGTGGATTGTCATGCGTGAGAAAAAAGTTAACGAGGAGCAAAAGAGATTGCAAGAAGAGCAATTGAGGGCGCAAGAGCAATTAATTGTCAAGCTAGAGAATGAAAAATTAGAAAATGACCTTACTTATAAGAGTAAGGAATTAGCCAGTGCTACTTTGTCTGTTATCTCTCATAATGATTTCCTTGAAGGTCTAAAAAAGGAAATACAAGCTCAACAATTATCGGGAAGTTATACGAAACGATTCTTCGATAAGCTCATCCGCATGATCGAAGAGAATATATCAGGCGAGGATGAATGGGCCATTTTCCAGACTAATTTCGATCGTATCCACGAAAAGTTCTTTACGAATCTAAAAGAGCGGTATCCCGATTTGACTCCGGGCGATTTACGATTATGCGCTTTATTACGTTTGAATATGCCAACTAAGGATATGGCTCGTATGCAAAATCTTTCCGTACGTGGTATCGAGGCGGCGCGCTATCGATTGCGTAAAAAACTAAATCTACCGGAGGGGCAAAGCTTGGTAGATTTCATGATCCAGTTCCACTAAGAAATTTCATAGTTATGAATGAAAAATATCATAACTATGAAATAAGAAAATCATAACTATGAGTTTTCCTTGTCATTTTTGTGTTCCCATATTTAGTGAGATGTGTTTAATAACATATAATGTTCTCCTTTTGAATTAACAAATGTATTATAACTGAAAATAAGATAATTAATATGTATTGCAGTAGTATAAAAGTAGTAATTTTCTGCTTGCGCAAGGCTTGCAGTAGTGTTGAAGTATACAAAAATTTGCCCTTTTTTAGGTTTGGGTGTTCATTTGCTTCAAATTTAATAATGAGTGTAAAAACAAATGTTCAACTTTAAAACTAGAATGAATGAAAGCTAAATTAATGCTTTGTTTATGCCTGTTACTTGCTGCGACTACTATGTTTGCGCAGAATCTGACAGTTACTGGTGTGGTAACTGAAAAGGCCACAGGATACCCGGCTATCGGGGTAAGTGTTTTGGTTAAGGGTACGACGAATGGTACCATAACCTCTATGGATGGAGACTATACTTTGAGTAATGTTCCCAAGAACGCAACTTTAGTATTTAGTTATGTAGGTATGACTACACAAGAAGTTCCGGTTAACGGACAGACTGTAGTAAATGTTCTTATGAGTGAGGATACGCAAAACTTGGAAGAGGTTGTCGTTATCGGTTATGGTACGAGTAAGGCTAAGGATTTGACAGCGCCAATTGCCGTGATCAAGGCTGATGAGATTACGAAACATGCGACATCATCTCCGATGAGTGCTTTGCAAGGAAAAGTGCCGGGTGTGCAGATTACGAATAGTGGCCAGCCAGGTTCCGGTCCTTCCGTACGTATTCGTGGTATCGGTTCTATGAATACGGATAGCCAACCTTTGTATGTTGTAGATGGAATGTTCTTTGATAATATTGATTTCTTGAATAATAGTGATATTCAAGATTTGTCTATTTTGAAAGATGCTTCTGCCGCTTCTATTTATGGTGTACGTGCGGCGAATGGCGTAGTCTTGGTTACGACAAAGAAAGGTGCGTTGAATCGTCCTGCTACGGTTACTTATGATGGTTATGTTGGCTTTCAAAAGGCTACGAATGTATTGAAAATGGCTAATAGTGAGCAATATGCGACTATGATCAGTGAGATGGGTAATGAAACCTTACAGGCTGTTGTAAATAACGCTAAAAATGTTTGGGGAACACTTCCGAATACAAACTGGTATGATGAGATCTTACATACAGCTTTAACTCACAACCATTCTTTAGACATTTCTGGAGGTACTGAAAAAGCTACTTATTCTGTGGGTACCTCTTATTTGTATCAAGATGGTATCTTGGATTCTAAAAATGATTACTCTCGTTTCAATTTGCGTACGAAAGCGGATTATAAGGCTTTTGATTGGTTGAAAGTAGGAGCTAACGTTGTTTTGAGCAACTCTACGCAAAACTTGCCAAACGGCGAGGTTTGGTTAGCAGCTTTCCGTACACCGGGTATTATTCCTGTATATGATGAAAATAGCTCCTTGAATCCGTATCCTACGAAATATGGTTCTCCTGCCCAAATCGGTTTGAGTGAGTATTACTACAATCCGGTTGCTCAAGCGGAGTATTATGATTCTAAAAATTCAATGTTGCGCGTAATGCCTTCTTTCTATGCGCAATTCGACTTCTTGCCGGAGAATAAGTTATTCTTTAAAACGGCTTATAGCCAAGATATCAATGTTATTCAGACAAGAGCTTATACTCCAGAATTTTTGGTTGGTGGAACTCAGTTGAATTCGACTCCCCTTTTGAATAAGAAGAATGATATTTATCACAGTTGGATTTTAGATAATACATTGACCTATACAGATACGTTCGGTGATCATGGTTTAACCGCGATGTTGGGTCAATCCGTACGTGAAGAGAACTGGCGTAACCTATGGGGAGAAGCTACAGGTGTTCCGGGCGGACACGAGGAATATTACTATTTGAATCAAGGTAATGCGGATGGACGTAAAACTGGCGATGACGGTACGACTTATCGTGGTGTTTCTTGGTTCGGTCGTGTATCTTATGATTATAAAGGCAAATATTTATTGTCTGCTACAATGCGTGCTGATGGTTCTTCCAAATACCAAGAGAAATGGGGTTATTTCCCTTCTGTAGGTGCTGCTTGGAATATTTCAGAAGAAGGATTCATGAAAGATCAGAAATGGGTTGATTATCTGAAATTACGTGCGAGCTGGGGTAAGTTAGGTAACGATAAGGTTGCGGCTAGTGATGGTTTCGCTTCCATTACGCAAGATATGGGTACCTCTGGTATATTTGGAGGAAGCGCTGTTCCTGGTTATACGAACTTGGTTTATTTTAGTTGGTTAGGTTGGGAAGTCGTGAATGAGACGAACGTCGGTTTAGATTTTCGTACGTTGAATAGCCGTTTGACAATAGAGGCAGACTGGTATTATCGTTTGACTCAAAATGCCGTGATCGACGCTCCTCTGCCAATGGGTGCTGGTAACTTATTAGGTAACAGAGGTGAGATTTTGAATACAGGTGTTGAGTTGTCTTTTAACTGGGCTGATAAGATCGGTAAAGATTTCTCTTACTACATTGGAGCAAACTTGACAACCTTGCACAATGAGGTAAAAGATTTGAATGGTTTATCTTATTTATATGGTGGTTCTGCGGAGTTCCGTACGATTTCTCAAGTTGGTGGTGAGTTGAATGCTTACTATGGATATGATATTGAGGGTGTTTATCAGAATGCCGCAGAGATCGCTGCTGATCCGATTGCTGTAGCAAATGGTTTGGAGCCCGGAGATTTCAAGTATGTTGACCAAAATAAGGATGGTAAGATTGATAATAAAGACCGTGTAACATTGGGTTCTTATATCCCGAACTTCAATTACGGTATCAACTTAGGATTCTCTTACAAGAATTTCGATTTCTCTATGGTTATGCAAGGTGTAGCTGGAAACCAGATCGTAAACCGTAAACGTGGTGACCGCCGTTGGCACTCTGAATTGAACTATGACTTAGATCAGTTCGAGAATCGTTGGACAGGTGAGGGTTCTACTAACGAATATATGTCTGCGAAAGGTTCTGTAAAACCTTGGAATATCTCTAACTTTAACTCATTCTATGTAGAAGATGGTTCTTATTTCCGTATTCAGAATGTACAAGTTGCTTATACATTCCCGAAGAAAGACTTTGGAAAATTCAAGATGCCGAGCATTCGTTTGAGCTTGACTGCTGATCGTCCTTTGACTGTTTTCAAGGCAAACAGCTTCAGCCCAGAGTTGGGTAGTAAGAACGAGAAAGGTGAGATAGCATCTTCTTCTTATGGATTTGATGAGCGTGTATATCCTTTAGCATCTTCTTATACGTTAGGTCTTCGTATTATTTATTAATCTTTAAATGCTAATCAGAAGTATATGAAAAATATATTAAAAAAACAGATTTTATGGGCTATCCCTTTAGCCTTTTCATTGCTGACATCCAGTTGTAGTGATTACTTGGATAAGCTTCCAGAGAATACTGTAGAGGTAGAGGGTATTGATTATACGAATAAATCGAATATGTATATGCCTGTTTCCGGTGTATATGCGACCGCTCGTGGTTATCTGGGGTCTTGGTCCTCGTATGGATGTATCATAGTTCGCGGTGACGATGTGAATAAAGGAGGATCTCCTACGGACCAGATTGAGTATGAGTATGCTAGTAAATTCCAGTATGATCGTTTGACTACTTTCTGGGCATTAAGTGGCCTTTGGGGAAACTGCTATTATGTTGTCTCTACTTCTAATTCAGCATTGGAGTCTTTAGAGAATTATGCTAAACATTTGACGAGTGAGTCAGACAAGCAATTAAACGCTCAATATGCTGCTGAAGTTCGCTTTTTCCGAGCATATGCTTATTTCCAGTTGGTAAATTTATTTGGCGATGTGCCTCTTTTGTTAGACAATCAAGAACTGAATGTATTCAAGAATACGAAAGAGGATGTAAAGAAGTACATTTATGACGAGTTGGATTATTGTATAGCAAACTTACCGGCTATTCGTCCGAATGAGTCTGAGCATCCGGGAGCGGTTACAAAATATACCGCTGAGATGTTGAAAGCGAAACAGAAGATGTATGATAATGAATGGGATGAGGTATTGGCCTTGACCGAGGATATCGTCAATAGCGGAAAGTTTGAGTTGTATAATGATTTCTATGAGTTGTTTAAGATTCCGGGAAAATTGTGTAATGAGTCTTTGCTAGAGTATCAATTTACTGACTTTGGAAATGGAAGTGGTGATATCGTTTCTTCTGACAACTGGTTTGCGTTCCAAGGTCCTCGTGGAGAGGCTCCTATCTCTGGATGGGCATTTATTGAGCCGACTGAGAAAATCCGTAATTTATTCTCTAAACGTGGTGAAGCGGTTCGTGCGGAAACAACGTTCCTCATGACGGATGCCACTACTCGTGACGGTGATTATATTCCTGTCGCTCAACCGGGTGAACCGACTGCTTATAATGGAAAGGCTTATACACCGGCTAATCAAATGACTCCGGGACGTACTGGATATGGCGATAATAATAATATCCGTGTATTCCGTTATGCTGATGTGTTGTTAATGAACGCTGAGGCTAAAGTTCGTAAGGGACAAAATGGAGACGCTCCATTAAACTTGGTTCGCGAACGTGCTGGTTTAGCTCCGATTGCAAATGCGACTTTGGATCAAATTCTGGAAGAGCGTCAAGTTGAGTTGGCATTGGAATGGGGCGAACGTTTCTTCGATTTAGTCCGTACGGACAGAGCCACTCAAGAACTTCCGGGTTTTGTGAAAGGAGAAAGCGAATATTATCCGATACCACAGGATCAAATTGACTTGAATCCTAACTTAGAAGCTGAGCCTGTGCCTTTTGAGCCGGAAGTAACAGAGTAATATAAGATTCTCATTATTTACTAGACCTTTGTAGTTTGGCAAGGCGGTGTCAACCCGTTTGGCACCGCCTATTTTATCTCAAATCATATCGTTTATTTATATAAATATCAACATCATGAAACACATCGCATTACTAACTACTCTCTTATTATCCGCCAGCTTGCAAGCGGTGGAGAAACCTTACGACTATGTTTTCTTCGAGAATAGCTTGATGAAAGGGGATTACTTTTATTCTCAAGCGAAATATACCTCACCTTCTTGGATTAAAAATGCGAGACATCATCTTCCGGTTGCCGGCTCTGTCGCTTTTACACCCGGCAATTCCTTGGAGCTTACCTATGTATCCGCTCCCGGTGGAGATTGGTATAGCGAGATACAATATTGCCCGGTCCGTGGCAATGACTTCTTTCGTGAGCCCTCTACGCTCTCTTTACAAGTACAACTGAGAGAGAGCATGGATGCTGCCGCTCTTCCCAATATCGCTATTCGTTATGCGGACAGCACGTATACCCAATACCTAAACCTGAGAAATTATCTGAAAGATACACGTCCCGGCGTATGGCATTCCGTATCCATTCCTTTGAAGGATTTCGGATTAAACGCCGTGAACGATACGAACATCAAGAAATTAGCGGCCGTAGCCCTTCGTCCCGGTACGGCCGATGGAAACGAATATACGATTTATCTGGACGATATAGAGCTTTTGCCGGCTTCCCTCCCGTCGGTAAGTGCCTTAAACGCTCCGGTCTTGCAGGAAGCCAAGGCGTATGAGCGTCATATCGATATCAAATGGATTCCTCAATCGAAGGAGGATATAAAATACTATCGCATTTACCGTTCTTTCGACGGGATCACTTACCAGCCGGTCGCTGTCCGCCGCCCTTGGATGAATCGTTATACCGATTTCTTGGGAGAGGTTGGTAAAAAGGCTTATTATAAGGTGACGGCTGTGGATTATGCGCTGAATGAATCCAATGATTCCCAGACAGTCTCGGCCACTACCTATCCAATGACGGACGAGCAATTGCTGGATATGGTACAGGAAGCGAACTTCCGTTACTATTGGGAGGGAGCGGAGCCAAACAGCGGTCTTGCCCGTGAGAATATTCCCGGACGGAATGATATGATCGCTACCGGGGCTTCCGGCTTCGGTATCATGGCGATCGTGGCGGGTATCGAACGGGGATTTATCACCCGGGAAGAGGGCGTACAGCGTTTCTTGAAAATCACTTCTTTCTTGGAGAAAGCGGATAAATTCCATGGGGCGGTCTCTCACTTTATTGATGGGACAACCGGGAAGACGGTTGCTTTTTTCGGCCCGAAAGATAATGGAGGTGATTTGGTGGAGACCTCTTTCTTATTCCAAGGGCTGTTAACGGCTCGTCAATATTTCAACCAAGAGAATGACAAGGAGAAACAAATCCGTAAGAGCATCGATTCTCTGTGGAAGAACGTGGAATGGAGCTGGTATAAGCAATTTAAGGACAGCCCATATCTATATTGGCACTGGTCTCCAGATCAGGCGTGGGTGATCAATCATAAATTGATCGGCTGGAATGAGACCATGATTACCTATATGTTGGCTATCATGGGGCCGAAATACGGAATCTCTCCGGAGATGTATTATAGCGGCTGGGCCAGCCAAGAGGAGTATGCGCAAGAATACCGTGCCGATTGGGGACGTGTAGAAGATGGTAAGATGTATACGAATGGCAATACTTATTATGGGGAGAACTTGAAAGTAGGTGTCTCTAATGGAGGTCCTCTTTTCTTTATCCATTACTCCTATCTCGGGCTGGACCCACATAAGTTCACGGATAAGTACACGAATTATTTCGAGAACAACCAGAAAATGGCAAAGATCAATCAACGGTATTGTATCGAGAACCAAGGGGGGTATGTAGGTTATGGAGAAGATTGTTGGGGATTGACCGCCAGCGATTTCGCTTGGAACTATCAAGCTCAGGAGCCGATGCCGCACCGGGATAACGGAACGATGGCACCTACGGGCGCTCTGGCTTCTTTCCCTTATACGCCGGACGCTTCCATGAAAGCCTTGCGGAATTATTATCGTAACCATGGCAGCTTCTTATGGGGTGAGTACGGTTTCCGGGATGCTTTCAACTTGACTGTAAATTGGGTATCTCCCTTATTTATGGGATTGAATCAAGCGCCTGTAACGGTTATGATCGAGAATTACCGTACGAATCTGTTGTGGAACCTTTTCATGAGCCATCCGGATGTCCAAAAAGGTATCCAAAAGATTCAATCCATAAAATAATAATGCGACAAAAAACAACAATAACTTATCTTGAACATAATATGCTGGCATATAATAGAATAAATAGGGCTATCGCTTCTTGGAAAAAACATGTACGTGTTTTCTCGGAAACATGTACGTCTTTTTCGGAAAACACGTACATGTTTTTCCGGAAAGACGTAGGAGTTTCTAGCGCTTCCTTAAAAGCCTACAATAAGTGTATGCTCGTATCACTCCTTGCCTCTTTCTTCGCGGTCTCTACCGTAAACGCTCAAGTAAACGAGCGGGGAGATTCCGTGATCGTGATCAAGGGGCAGGTAAGCGATTACTATATTACCGTATCCCAAAAACATTTTCTGGAAGGTACGATTACCGGACCGGACGGCAAGCCCTTGGAAGGCGCTACGGTGATGTTCACGGCTAGCCCGGTTCATTATACCACCGATGCGACAGGCTATTATAAGATACAAGCAAGCCGCTACGATCATGAGTTATTCGTGTATTATCCGGGGATGAAGTACGCTTATCGCGCCTTTGGCGATAACGATACGAAAATAGATATCCGGATGGAGGCGGATCCTCGTGATGTACGGGTAAAAGCTCCTCAGCAAGCCACCCGCTGGTTCGACGCTACGGCCGATCATCCCTCTACCTATTGCAACCCGATGAATTTGAGCTACTGCTTCCGGGCGAATCTGCCGGATTTGGTGAAGAATGGCTCTTTCCGCTCTACGGCCGATCCGATGATGGTCATGTATAAAGGGGAATATTTCCTTTTCGCCACGAACCAAGCCGGATTCTATTATTCCAAGGATTTAAGCAATTGGGAGTTTGTATTCGCCGGTTTCCAACGTTATCCGGAAGATGACGACTTGTGCGCTCCGGCGGCTTTCGTAAGTGGAGATACCTTGTTCTATACCGGTTCTACCTATGCGGGATTGCCTATTTGGTATAGTACGAACCCGAAAAGCGGAAAGTTCAAGCGGTATGTGGAGAAAACGGCTCTTCCTAGCTGGGACCCGGCATTTTTGCTGGATGATGACGGACGTTTGTATATGTACTATGGTTCAAGTAATGAGTTCGCTTTGAAGGGAGTGGAACTGGATCGCCGTGATTTCCACCCGATCAGCAAGATCCAAGAGATCATGATGCTGCGCCCGGAAGAACACGGATGGGAACGTTTCGGGATGAACAATGACGATAGTACGACTTTAGCGCCTTTTACGGAAGGAGCTTTCGTGACCAAGCATAACGGTAAATATTATTTCCAATACGGTGCGCCGGGAACGGAGTTCAAGGTCTATGCGGATGGTGTCTATGTATCCGACAAGCCGATGGGCCCGTTCACCTACCAGAAACATAACCCGATGAGCTATAAGCCGGGAGGTTTCGTACAAGGTGCCGGTCATGGTGGTACTTTCGAGGATGCGTATGGCAATTACTGGCATGTGGCTACTTGCATGCTTTCTTTGAAATATAAGTTTGAGCGTCGTATTGGTTTGTACCCTACGGCATTCGATAAGGATGGCGTGATGTATTCGAACACCGCTTTCGGGGACTATCCTTTGCTTACGCCGAAAGGGAAGGTCGATGATATCGCGAATACGTTTTCCGGTTGGATGTTGCTATCGTATGGAAAACCGGTGATGGCCTCTTCCATGGATAGTACGTTAGTACCAGAGAATGTAACGGATGAGAGCATGCGTACTTTCTGGTCCGCCCGCTCGGGAGAGCCGGGTGAATGGCTCCAGATCTCTTTAGAGGGATTGAAAGAGGTACGTGCGATCCAGTTGAACTATTACGAGCATAGAGCCGTACAGCATAATAAGGCGATGGACTTGTATCATCAATATCGTATTTATCATTCTATAGATGGACAAAATTGGGAATTGGTAGTCGATAAGAGCGATAACGACAAGGACGTTCCGCACGACTATATCGAGTTGCGTGAGCCTTTGAAAACCCATTATTTGAAAATAGTGAACGAACATGTGCCTTCGGGCAACTTCGCTATGTCTGGATTTCGTATTTTTGGAAATGGTTTGGGAGAAGCTCCCGCCGCCGTTAAGAACTTAAAGGTGGAACGCTCAAAAGCGGATAAGCGGAATGCGATGATCACTTGGGAGCCGGTAAAAGAGGCGTACGCTTACAATATCTATTATGGTATAGCGCCGGATAAATTGTACAACAGTATCACGGTACTGGGAGATACGATGTACGATTTCAGGGGCTTGGATAAGGATACGGACTATTATTTCTCGATCGAGGCATTGGGAGAGAGCGGCCGTTCACCGATGAGTAAAGTATTGAGACGATAACTATTTTAAATGTATATATCTATGAATACCTATTTCCGTACAGGCGTTGTTACCCTGTTGCTTGGCTTTTCGTTGACCGCTTGTCATGAGGCCAAGAAAAGTGACACATCCGCAGAGTCTACGCCCAATGAGCGTAAGTTGGATTTTCAGTCGGATGATGAATTCTTGACCTATATACAAAAGGCTCACTTTAATTATATGTGGGAAGGTGCGGAGCCTACCTCCGGACTGGCCTGTGAGCGTATCCATACGGATGGCGTGTATCCTGAGAACGATGCTGATATCGTGACCACCGGAGGTAGTGGTTTTGGCATCGCCGGGCTGTTGGTAGGTATTGAGCGTGGCTTTATCACCCGTGAGGAAGGTGTGGCCCGTTTTCATCAAATCGCTGATTACTTGGCGAAGGCCGATCGTTTCCATGGGGTCTGGCCTCACTGGATGCATGGACCTACGGGTAAGGTAAAGCCTTTCGGCCAGAAGGATAACGGAGGCGATTTGGTAGAGAGCGCTTTCTTAATGCAAGGTCTCTTATGCGTACGCCAATATTTCAAGGACGGTAATGCGAGCGAGAAAGCGTTGGCTGCGAAGATTGACCAGCTATGGCGTGAGATGGAATGGACCTGGTATTTGAACGGGCAGGATGTATTGTATTGGCATTGGAGCCCGAATTACGCATGGGAGATGAATTTTCCTTTGGAAGGTTACAATGAATGTCTGATTACTTATATTTTGGCGGCGTCTTCGCCTACGTATCCGATCCCGGCTTCCGCTTATCATAACGGATGGGCTCGTAAAGGAGGGATCAAGAGCGATGCGGTCGCTTACGATTTACCTTTGATCTTGAAACATAATTATGCCGAGGAGTACGGCGGTCCGTTGTTCTGGGCACATTATTCTTATATCGGCCTATGTCCGGTCGGCTTATCGGATCGATACGCTAACTACTGGGACTTGAACCGGAATCACGTATTGATCGATTACCGTTATTGCGCGGAGAATCCGAAGGGCTTCAAAGGATATAGCGACGCTTGCTGGGGATTGACCGCCAGCTATTCCGTGAAAGGCTATAACGCGCATATGCCCTCCAACGATCATGGGGTGATTACGCCGACAGCGGCTTTGAGCAGTTATCCGTATACACCGGAGGAATCCTCGAAGGCATTGAAGCATTTCTATTTCAATCTGGGAGATAGCATCTGGGGTAAGTATGGTTTTTACGACGCTTTCAGTGAAGGCGAGAATTGGTATCCGCGTCGTTATCTGGCGATAGACCAATGTACGATCACCCCGATGATCGAGAATTACCGTACGGGCCTTCTGTGGCGTTTGTTTATGAGCTGTCCGGAAATCCAGGACGGTTTGAAGAAATTGGGTTTCACGATCCATAATGCGAGAGAATCTTAATATTTAAATAACATGAGAAAGATTATATTATCATTCGCCGCTTGTTTGGCACTTGCGGCATACGGACAAAAGCCCGTTCAAGATACGAGAGCGATGGATACGTTTATCGATCAGTTGATGGGTAAAATGACTTTGGATGAGAAGATCGGACAGCTGAACTTGTCCGGTGGGGGTGTTCCCGGTATCTTGAGTGGTTCGGAAGGAGCGGACGAGACGATTCGTCGGGGCTGGTTAGGCGCTACGGGAGGCTCGGAGTTGGAGACGTTCCGTAAATTGCAGGAGATAGCGGTTAAGGAATCTCGCTTAGGAATTCCGCTTTTGTTCGGACTGGATGTGATTCATGGATATCATACGATCTTCCCGATCCCATTGGCTTTGTCTTGTAGCTGGGATACGACGTTGATCGAGCAAAGTGCCCGTATCGCCGCTATCGAGGCCAGCTCAAACGGTGTGACATGGACGTATTCCCCGATGGTGGATATCGCCCGTGACGCTCGTTGGGGACGTATCGCCGAGGGTAGTGGAGAGGACCCTTGGTGGGGTGGAAAGATCGCCGCCGCCATGGTGAGAGGCTATCAAGGAGATGACTTGACGAAAGAGAACACGATCTTGTCTTGCTTGAAGCACTTTGCCTTGTATGGCGCTTCCGAGGCCGGTCGTGATTATAATACGGTGGATATGAGCCGTATCAAGATGTTTAATGAGTATTTCCCGCCTTATAAAGCGGCTGTAGAGGCTGGTTGTGCCACGGTTATGTCTTCCTTTAATTTGGTGGAGGCGATTCCGGCTACGGGTAACCGTTGGTTATTGACCGATTTGCTTCGTGATCAATGGGGATTCAATGGGTTTGTCGTTTCCGATTATAATTCGATCGGCGAGATGACTAATCATGGTTTGGGTGATACGCAGACCGTATCGGCCTTGGCTTTGCATGCCGGCTTGGATATGGATATGATGACAAATGGTTATATCACGACCTTGAAGAAGTCGTTGGAAGAGGGCCGTGTGTCTCAAGCGGATATCGATCAGGCTTGCCGCCGTGTATTGGAGGCGAAATATAAATTAGGCTTGTTCGAGGACCCTTATCGCTACTTGGACGCGGATCGTGCGAAAAAGAATACATTCACGGATGAGCATATGAATACGGCTCGCCATATCGCCGGCAAATCCATTGTCTTGTTGAAGAATGACAAGGGTTTGTTGCCTTTGCGAAAGACAGGGACGATCGCCGTGGTAGGCCCGTTGGCGGATAAGAAGGTTGAGTTGTTCGGGACATGGTGTGGTATCGATACGGCGAAGTCAGCTTCCGTAGTGCAGGCCGTGAAGGAAATGGTTGGCAATAAGGCCCGTGTGATTTTCGCCAAGGGATGTAATTTGACGAACGAGCCGATGTTGGCGAAAGCCAGTGGCTTGAAGGTTGATCCGGTGGAGAATACCCGTTTGGTGAAGGAAGCGGTTGAGCAAGTGAAAGATGCGGATCGTATCATTGCCGTAATGGGTGAGCCGAATAACTGGTCCGGAGAGGCTTGCAGTCGTGCGGATATTAGTTTGCCGGAGAGCCAGAAAGAGCTGTTAAGAGCTTTGTTGGAGACCGGTAAACCGGTAGTATTGGTCTTGGCGAATGGCCGTCCGTTGACCTTGGAGTGGGAGGATAGCCAATTCTCCGCGATCGTTGAGGCTTGGCATGGAGGTTCCGCCGCGGCTCGCGGATTGGTGGACGTATTGTTCGGTGACGTGAATCCTTCCGGTAAATTGACGACTACATTCCCTCGTAGTGTAGGCCAGATTCCTTTGTATTACAATGCTAAGAAAACAGGCCGCCCAATGAATCCGGATGATCATTTCACTTCTAAATATCTGGATATCACGAACGATCCATTGTATCCGTTTGGCTATGGCTTGAGTTATACGACTTTCTCTTACGGTGATCTTCAGCTGGATAAGACGAGTGTGCAAGGAGAGAATGGTGTATTGACCGCCAGCGTACAGGTGACGAATACGGGCAAGCTAGAGGGCGAGGAAGTCGTACAGTTATATATCGGCGATCCGGCTGCCAGCATCTCCCGTCCGATGAAAGAGTTGAAGAACTTCCAGAAGATCTCCTTGAAACCGGGTGAGAGCCGAAAAGTCTCTTTTACGATTACGCCGGAAGACTTGAAATTTTATAACAGCGCGTTGGAATACATCTGGGAACCGGGCTTATTCAATATTTACGTAGGTACGAACTCCCGGGACGTGAAATCGGCGCAGGTAACTTGGAACAAATAATACAGATACGAATAATGAAAAGGTTAACGACTTTTATCGCTGGTGCGGCCGTTGCCGCTATCTTAGGTGGATGCCAGCAACCCGCTGTAAGTGGCTGGAAAAGCTTCAGCGGCGACAAAAATATTGAACGCCGTGTAGATTCTGTGCTCTCTTTGATGACCTTGGAGGAAAAGGTGGGGCAGATGGCCCAATACTCCTGTAACTGGGATGTGACCGGCCCGGTTATGACGGGGGATTATGAGACTTTGCTGAAACAAGGTCTTGTAGGAAGCTTGTTTAATGTATATACGGTAGATGGCGTACGTAAAATGCAAGAGATGGCTCTGTCCGAGAGCCGTTTGAAGATACCCGTATTGTTTGGTTATGATGTCGTGCACGGCTATCGTACGATTTTCCCGATGCCGTTGGCGGAATCCTGCTCTTGGGATTTGGAGCGGATGCGTAAAAGTGCGGCGATCGCGGCGGATGAGGCGAGCGCTTCCGGTATCGCTTGGACGTTCGCCCCGATGGTGGATATCTCCCGGGATGCCCGTTGGGGACGTGTAATGGAAGGTGCCGGTGAGGACCCGTATTTGGGAAGTCTGATTGCGAAGGCCCGTGTCGAGGGTTTCCAAGGAGGAAACGATTGGCGTTCGTTGGCTGACGTAAATACGGTCTTGGCTTGTTGTAAGCACTTTGCCGCTTATGGGGCCGCTGAGGCCGGACGTGATTATAATACGTCCGAGTTGTCGCAAAATACATTGATGAATTATTATATGCCGCCTTATTTAGCGGCTAAGGAAGCGGGAGTCGCTACGTTCATGGCCTCCTTCAATGAGATCAACGGAGTGCCCAGCACGGGTAATAAATGGTTGATGACCGATTTGTTACGTAAGGACTGGGGCTTCAATGGTTTCGTGGTTACCGATTATACCGGTATCAATGAGATGGTAGCCCATAGTATCGTGCGAAATGACAAGGAGGCTGGGGAACTGGCTGCGAACGCCGGTATCGATATGGATATGACGGGTGGCATCTACAGCCAATATCTTGTACAATCCGTGAAAGAGGGTAAAGTCTCGGAAGAGAATATCAACCGTGCCGTGGCGAGCATCTTGGAGATGAAGTTCCTCTTGGGCTTGTTCGATGATCCGTATCGTTACTTGGACAATGAGCGTGAGAAGAATACGATCATGAAGCCGGAGTTCTTGCAAGAGGCTCGTGAGACTTCCGCTCGCTCGATCGTCCTTTTGAAGAATGATAATAACTTCTTCCCGATCTCGAAGGATAAGCATATTACGGTAGCCTTGATCGGACCGATGGTAAAAGATAAGATCAACCAGAATGGCGAGTGGGCCGGCCGGGGTGAGCGTGAGGAGAGTATCTCTTTGTTCGAGGGTCTGACCGAGAAATATGCCGGTACGAACGTGAAGTTCATTTATGCCGAGGGATGTGATCTCTTGACTGATGATTCATCTAAATTCGCTGAGGCGATCGCTACGGCTCGCCGTGCGGATATCGTATTGGCGGCTATGGGCGAGGATTTCAACTGGAGTGGTGAGGCGGCTTGCCGTACGGACTTGAAATTGCCGGGCGCTCAACAAGCCTTGTTGAAAGAATTGAAAAAGACGGGTAAACCTCTTGGTTTGATCTTGGTGAACGGACGTCCTTTGGATCTTTCTTGGGAGGATCAGCATGTCGACGGTATCTTGGAGGCTTGGTATCTGGGTACGATGGCGGGTCATGGTATGGCTGATGTGATCAGTGGCGATTATAATCCGTCCGCTCGCCTGACGATGTCTTTCCCTCGTACGGTAGGTCAATTGCCTCTGTATTACAATCAGAAACCGACAGGCCGCCCGGTTCCTCCGGAAGCTCCGGATACGGATTATAAATCCAGATATATGGATGTGCCTAACACACCGTTGTATCCGTTCGGTTATGGCTTGAGCTATACGACTTTCGCCGTGAACTCTATGAAGCTGGATCAGAACTCTTTCACGAAAGGGGGCAAGATCACGGTAACGGCTGAGGTAGAGAATACGGGTAAGGTGGATGGCGAGACGGTCATCCAGATGTATATCCGCGACTTGGCGGGTAGCGTGACCCGTCCGGTTAAAGAGCTGAAAGGTTTCGAGAAGGTGACTTTGAAAGCGGGCGAGAAGAAGCAAGTCTCTTTCACGATTGACGAAGCTTTGCTGGCTTTCTATGGTATCGATATGCAGAAGAAAGCCGAGCCGGGTGATTTCACGGTTTGGGTAGGCTTGAATTCTGCCGACGAGGCGAATCAGTCTTCTTTCTCTCTGCGGTAAAAATTAATACATATCAACATGAAACTATTATCAAAATATATCTTTTCCGCTCTGTTCTTGGCTGCTTCCGGAGGTTCCGCCACCGCTCAATCCATGCGGGCGAATACGTATTGTAATCCGCTTAATGTGGATTATACGTATATGATTTATAACTCATCGAACAACCTGTCTTACCGTTCGGGTGCGGACCCCGCTGTCGTAGAATTCCGGGGCGAGTATTATATGTTCGTAACCCGTTCGCATGGCTACTGGCATTCGAAAGATTTGTTGAACTGGGATTTTATCACTCCCGGTAAAAACTGGTATCCTCAGGGTTCCAACGCTCCCGCCGTTCATAATTATAAGGATTCCGTGCTTTATGTGATGGGTGATCCGTCCGGCTCCATGAGCGTTCTTTATACCGATGATCCGAAATCGGGTAATTGGAACGCTACTCCTGCTATACTCCACGACCTACAAGACCCGGATTTATTCATCGATGATGACGGGCAAGCTTATTTATTCTGGGGCTCTTCCAATGTTTATCCGCTTCGGGGCAAGAAACTGAATAAGGATGACCGTTTCTTGATCGAGGGTGAGACGGTCGAGCTTTTCGGCTTGGATATGCCGAAGCATGGCTGGGAACGTTTTGGCGAGAACCATACCGATACGGTATTGGGGGGCTATATGGAAGGTGCTTGGCTGACCAAGCACGACGGTAAATATTATATGCAGTATGCCGCCCCCGGTACGGAATTCAACGTATATGCCGATGGTGTTTATGTGGCGGACTCCCCATTAGGTCCGTATAAGTACCAATCGCATAACCCGGTAAGCTATAAGCCCGGTGGTTTCATGAATGGTGCCGGACACGGAAGTACCTTGGTGGGGCCGGGTGGCAACTATTGGCATTTCGCCTCTATGTCTCTCTCGGCTACGGTGAATTGGGAGCGTCGCCTCTGCATGTATCCTACTTTCTTCGATAAGGAGGGCATTATGTATTGTGATAATAACTTCGGTGATTATCCGCATTACGCTCCCGCCGAGCCGGGAAAGAAAGGAGAGTTTACGGGGTGGATGTTGCTTTCTTATAAAAAGCCGGTGAAAGCTTCCTCATATGCGGAGGGTTCCGCTCCCGCCGCGCAAGGATTCACGGAATCGAACCGTCCCAAGACTTCCGCCAATTTCCTTCCGGCCAACTTGACGGATGAGGAATGTAAGACATTCTGGATGGCTCGCACGAATGGAGATACCGAATGGGTAGAGATCGATCTGGAGGCTCCCGCTACGGTGTATGCCGTGCAAGTGAATTATCACGATCATCAATCGAATATGTATGGACGTATTCCCGGTTTACGCCACCGTTATGCGGTGGAAGGCTCTTTGGACGGGCAGGATTGGGTAACGTTGGTGGATCGCCGGAATAATTATAAGGATGTCCCGAACGATTACGTACAAGTGGATAATCCGGCTCGTGTCCGTTATGTCCGTTATAAGAATATAGAGGTCCCGACGCCTCATCTGGCGATCTCGGACTTGCGTGTGTTCGGTATCGGTGAGGGCAAGAAGCCTGCGACGGTGAAGAACTTCAAGGTCGTTCGCCAAGCGGACCGCCGTGACGCGATGATTACCTGGGACGCAGCCAAGAATAGCCAAGGCTACAACATCCGTTGGGGTATCGCTCCCGATAAACTATACAACTCATGGCTCCTATACGGAAAGAATGAATTACTATTAAAGAGTCTGTCCACCGACCAGCCTTATTATTTCACCATCGAGGCATTCAACGAGAACGGTGTATCAGAAGCGACAAAAATACAGGAAGCCCAATAATCTTTCGGTATCATTTTCAAATGTATTTTGTAGAGATAGGACAATCTGTCTCTACAAAATACATACAATATTCGATTATTTACTTACTAACGGGTATTTATCTGGATTTGCTATGATAGACAAGCTCAAATCTACATCTAAAGCATCCCAACGAATCCGCTCACGTCCTAATAGTTGGTTTAATCTTGATATTATACAACGCCTTAACAGACTATTTAATTATATTTGCGGAAGTTATCGATCTAAGTAGATAGTATTTACATTTGAATATATGATTATGAAAACACTTAGAAGTATCTTTTTTTTGTCTCTTTGCCTTCTTCTCTCCGTTGCTGGATATGCTGGTGATAAGGCTAGTTTTTTGAAAAAGCAGTTTACGGCTCGTGATGGTTATCAATTGAATTATCGGGTTCTGTATCCCCGAGATTATAATCCGGCGCAGAAATACCCGGTAATCCTGTTCCTGCACGGAGCGGGCGAACGAGGGTCGGATAATGAGGCCCAATTAGTACATGGTGGTGATATGTTCGCTTCTTTCGAGAATCAAACGAAATATCCGGCTATCATCATAGCGCCTCAATGCCCGGCCGAGAAGACTTGGTCTGAATATAAGGGATTGAACGCCGGAAAAGAAGGGAAGCGTTTCTATCCGTTGAATGCTCCGGCCACGCAATCAATGGCCGCAGTCAAGGAATTATTGGATAGTTATATAGCGGAAGGTAAGGTCGATACGAAACGCATTTACGTAACTGGCCTATCGATGGGAGGTATGGGCACGTTCGATATCGTGATGCGTTACCCGAACCTGTTTGCCGCTGCCGCCCCGATCTGTGGTGGAGCGAACTTGCAACGTCTGGCGAACTTTAAGGGCAAGACGGCTTTCAGTATTTATCACGGCGGCTCCGACAGCGTAGTCGATGTACAATTCTCCCGTGACGCTAATGAAGCATTGAAGAAAGCAGGAGCTGATGTCCGTTATAAGGAATTTCCCGGTGTAGACCATAACAGTTGGGATAACGCTTTCGCCGAACCGGATTATCTGGCTTGGATGTTCCAGCATAGCTTATAGTTAGTAAGTCTTGTATCTTTTATAGGCCTTATCATATATAAGTGCTTCCCTCTTATTAAGAAGAAGCTAAATATTTGATAAGGCTTTTTGTTTATAAGTTTTTTATTACTTTTGTCACGAAAGGAGAGAGATGAGTCCATCTGTTATGAAAGACAATGGATTTGACTAATCGTAATGAAAAACGAATTCATATTAAAAACTCTACTGTCTCGTGTCGCGAAAGGAGATTATGCCTCTTTTCGTGAGTTGTTTGACATACAATATGCCACGGTCAATCGTTTTGTGGGATATTTTCTGCCAAATAAGGAAGATCGTGAGGAAGTCGTATCCGAGGTATTCTGTATCCTATGGAAAAGAAGGGAAGAATTGATTGATATAGAAGACCTGAACGCTTGGTTATTTATCATCAGTAGAAACGAATCATTCCATTACTTAAAACAGAAAGAGCATCAACGCCAAAACATATCCATTGATGAGCTACCGATAGATTTGTATATAGATACGAATGAGGTAGATAGTGATCTGCTTGACGCCGAGATGACAGAGGTATATAATAAAGCCCTTTCCGAACTCCCCGAACGCTGCAAATTAATCTTCTTATTGGCTCGTGAAGAGCGAATGAAGCATAAAGAGATCGCTCAAGCCTTGTCAATAACGGAAGGAACCGTGGAGCAACAAATGAATATCGCGATCCGGAAAATGTTGGATGCGGTGAGCCGATATTACAATGTCGTTAAAAGGAGAATTCATCTGTTGTTTTAATGAATGTTAAACTCGTGATACCCTTTATAGGTAAAAAAGACTTCCATACTCTTTATTTATAGAATCATTAATCAAATGTAGGTGGCTCCTACAAGTAAAAAGTGTATGATTGTGGATAATCAAAAGAATCAAGAAAAAGAGATAAAGCTGATTTTACAGCTTTTAAATGCGATAAAAGCGAAACACACTTTATCCGTTCAAGAAGCGGAGGAGGGAAAAGAGGCTGTTTTCAAACGGGTGGAAGAGAAGTTGGGACGTCGTTATAATCTGATGGCAACTAGAAGAACCCGTCTATTCCGTTATTGGCCGGTGGCCGCTTCTATCGCAATCTTGATTCTTTCTTCTGTAATCGTTTCTATCGGAATCATCAATAGTCGGCAGCTCTTAACGGCTCAAGCGCCTATTGTCGTGGAAGTTCCGGAGGGTGCTATCACGCATCTCACCCTTTCTGATGGTACTCAAGTTACGTTGAATGGAGGATCTAGCTTGACATATCCGGCCGAATTTTCCGATAACCGTGAAGTGTGCTTACAGGGTGAAGGATTCTTTGATGTCAGAAAGAAGACGGAGAGCCCGTTCATCGTACATACGAAGCAATTCTCGGCGAAAGTATTGGGTACCCGTTTTAGTTTCAAGGCTTATGATACTGATCGCCAAGCCGTGTTGACCTTGGAAAGAGGTTCCGTGCAAGTATTGACGGATCATGGTAAGGACAATATGATATTATCTCCTAATCAGCAGGTAATTAAAGATAGCCATACAGGTAAACTCTATTGCCATGAGGTGGATGCGGAAGATTATACGTGCTGGAAGGACGGTATTCTGGTGTTTAAGGATCAGACGTTGGCAGAAATCTCTACCATATTGGAAAGGCGGTTCAACGTGAGGATCGAGATAGACTCCGAGTCGATAAAGTATGATAAATATGTCGCAAGTTTCCGGAAACACGTGAGTTTGGATGATATTCTCAAAAAGTTATCTTATCAACGCTCATGGACATATATTCAGAAGGATGGAAAAATCAAGCTAGTCAAGAACGTTTAATACTTAAATTAATTTGCCTATGAAGTGAAATCTGGAAAAGAGTGTAGGAGCCAAGCTATTTGAAATGACCTCTAGTTATTGTTAATATTTAAATTTATCTATCATGAAGAAAGACACAGGAATTCGTGTAAAGTATGGTGTTCCATACTTTATAGTTCGTGTTATGGCAATCGGCATGTTATTTTTAATACTAAATACGAGTAATATATTAGCTGCCACAGAGTCTCCGGTTGTTCTTGATTTATCTCTGAATCAGACTACTTTAGAACAAGTGTTCCGTGAGTTGGAAAAACAATCTGGTTATTCTATTATCTATAAAAGTAGTGAAGTCAATTTGAAAGAGGTTTTGTCTGTTGATGTCAGCAAAGAGCCACTCGAGAATGTCTTGAATAAGGTTCTGAGAAAACAGGGATTGACGTATGAGATAAAAGATGAGCATATTATAATCTACAAAGCGAAGGCGAACAAAGAGATCCATGCGGTAATAAAGCAACAAAATAAGAAAATTAGCGGGGTTGTAAAAGATGCCCAAGGAGAACCGATGATCGGTGTCAGCGTGCTGGAGGAAGGTACCCAAAACGGGACGGTAACCGACTTTAACGGGAATTATGTGCTGGAAGTACAAAATGGAAAAGCGGCATTAGTCTTCTCTTATATTGGCTATGTAAGTAAGAAGGTGAGTATAGGGAATCTTTCGGTGGTTAATGTTGCATTGGATGAAGACGTTCAAAGGCTGGATGATGTTGTTGTTGTGGGTTACGCCATAGGAAACAAGCGTTCCGTATCTGGTGCTGTGGAGAAAGTAAAGAAAGAGGATATGAACTCGGGTGTCGTTACGGAGCCTTTGGATGCGGTAAAGGGTAAGGTCGCTGGTGTTGTTATCAGTAATGTAGGTGGAGACCCTACGAGTGATATGAATATCCGTATCCGGGGTACTACCTCTCTATCCGGAGGCAATGATCCGTTGGTTATCATCGATGGGGTATTTGGAGATTTAAGTATGTTGAACGCCATCTCTCCTTCCGATATAGAGTCTTTGACTATCTTGAAAGATGCTTCGGAGACGGCTCAGTATGGTTCACGGGGTGCGTCCGGGGTAATTGTCGTTACGACTGCCAAGGGTAGAGCCGGTTTCGCTCAAATTGAATATAATGGTTTATTCGGTGTTAATAAGGTTTATAAGAACTTGGGAATGTTAACGGCCGATGAATGGCGTGCCGGTGCGGTGGCTATGGGATTGAGTACGAATGATATGGGAGCGAGTACGAATTGGTTTGAGGAGGTGGAACGTTCTGCCAGTCTTACCCAGACCCATAATCTCTCATTTACGAGCGGTAATGATAATTCCAATCTAAGGGCCTCTCTCGGTGTGATCCGCCGTCCGGGTTTGTTGAAGAATTCTTCTTCCAATAGTTATACGGCCAAAGTGGACGCAAGCCAGTATGCTTTCCAGAAACGGGTGAAGTTTGATTTAGGCATGTTTGGATCACGTAGGGAAGGCGATCATCAATTTGATATGTACCGTACGATTTATTCGGCGGCAGCTTACAATCCTACGTATCCGAACTATAAGAATCCGGAAACGGGTATCTGGGATGAGGATAAGACCGCGATCGAGGTATATAACCCCTTAGGTATGTTGGAGATCACAAATAAGAAAATAGCCTCTCATGTGAACGTGAACGGACGTGTAAACGTGGAGATCATCAAGGGATTGAACTTGACGGGATTCGGTTCGTATACTTACTATAGCTTGAATGACCGGCGTTATATCCCGAATGATATCCAACAGGGTTCGATGAACGGGAATGGACAGGCCTATTTGAAATATGCGGAACGAAATGACTTGATGGGAAATCTCCAATTGAATTACGCAAGGGAATTCGGACGGCATAGCATTAACGCTTTGGCTTTATTGGAGGCGCAGACACAGTCTTTGTTCGAGTCTTCCACGAAAACCAGCGGTTACGAGACGAATTATTTTACCTATAATAACTTGAAAGCCGGTGCTAACATAAGTTGGGGTGACGCTACCTCTAATGCTACCCGTTTCGCTTTATTATCTTATATGGCACGCTTTAATTATATGTATGATAGCCGTTACGTAGTTACGGCGAATGTCCGTCGCGACGGTTCTTCTAAATTAGGTTATGGTAATAAATGGGGATTCTTCCCGTCGGCTTCTGTCGCTTGGATCGCCTCGAACGAGGCTTTTATGAAGTCCTTGACTTTTATCGATAACTTGAAAGTGAGAGCCGGATATGGCGTGACCGGTAATCAAGATGCGATCGATCCGTATCAATCCCTCTCCTTGATGGCTCCGAATGGAACGACCTTGGTGGATGGATCGGCTACGACTACTTTCTATATCGATTCAAATCCAAATCCGGATTTGCGTTGGGAAAAGAAGTATACGTTTGATGTGGGCGTGGATTTAGCGATGTTCCAATCCCGTCTTCGCTTGACAATGGATTATTATGCGTCTACTACGAAAGATATGTTGTACACTTATACCGTTCCGGTTCCTCCGTTCGTATATACGTCTATGCTTGCGAACTTAGGAGAAATGACCAATAACGGCTTTGAGGTAGCGATCAGCGGCGATATCATCAAGAAAAAAGATTTCTCATTAACCGTGGGTACGAATCTGTCTTTCCAGAAGAATAAGCTTAAATCATTAAGTGGTACATATATGGGGTCAGAGTTTACGACTAGTAAATATATCCAAGTATCGGCGGTGAACGCTCCTAGCTTAACCCAGTATGCGGGTGTTACTTACTTGACGGAGGGACAACCCTTAGGCGTATTCTATATTCCTCATTGCAACGGATTGGTAGAGAAGGAAGATGGTAAGTTTGTTTATGATATCGCGGATCTGGATGGCGATGGCAAAGTGGACTTATCGGATAGCGGTGACCGTTATATAGCGGGTCAAGCGTTGCCAAAGGTATATATGGGTGGCTTTGTTAATATGCGATATAAAGATTTTGATCTGGCGGTTCAATTAAATGGGGCGTTCGGGCATAAAATCTATAATGGTACAAGTTTGACGTTTAATAATTTATCATTGTATCCAACCTATAATATATTGGATGGGGCGTTGGATAAGCGGATATACGACATCAAGATTTCTGATTATTATCTGGAAAATGGTAACTATGTTAATATCGAGTATATTACGTTAGGTTATAATATTCCCGTCAAGAAACTGAAGATTGAGAAGTATTTAAAATCCTTGCGTTTGGCGTTCTCTGTTAACAATGTCGCGACCATCACAGGTTATTCTGGTATGACGCCGCTTATCAACTCGGCGAATGTGGCGTCTAAATCTTCTGTTTCGGGTACGTTGGGTGTGGATGATAAATTGATTTATCCGTTGAGCCGTACTTATTCACTCTCACTGGGTGTTAAATTCTAATTGTTAATCTTTTAATACGTATTGTCATGAAAAAAGTATTGGTGAGCTCCATGCTGATTTTAGGTGGTTTATTCTCCGCTTGTTCCGGATTTTTGGATGAGGATCCCAAGAGTAAGATACCGGAAGAAGAAGCTTATAAAAGTGAGAAATTGGTGTATGTAAATACGATCGCTACGATTTATACCTCATTTGGGAATCGGTTATATGGAAGTACGGATAATGTGCATACTTTACAAGAGTTTTCTTCCGATGCTTGGATATTGCCGGGAAGACAAGGCGACTGGGTAGATGGAGGTAAATGGCAATCCTTGTTTTTGCATAATTATGGTCCGGGTAACGCTACGATAAAGAGTACTTGGAATGCGCTATATACGATTATCGGTAACTGTAATACCTCGATCGATAATCTGGAGACCTTCATTCAAGCGGGTGGGGAGAGCTATCTGCAAGATTATCAATATGAGGCTCGTGCCGTGCGTGCGATTCTGTATTATCATTTGGTCGATTTATTCGGTCGTGTACCTCTGGTTACTTCTTCGAAGACTGTGATGGCGGATGTGAATCAATCTTCGAGAAGCGAGGTCTATCAGTTTATTGTGGATGAGTTGACGGATTGCATTCCCCATTTGCCCAGTGGAAAATGCCAGAATATGGGCAAGTATTATGGCCGGGTGACCAAGGCTGTGGGGTATATGGCGATGGCGAAAGTCGCTATTAATAGTCCTATCTTGTCAAAAGATGATTGGAATGATGGTTCTTTGGTGGGTGGTATCGCTAAAGTTGCGCCGTATGTAAACCAAGCCGGTAAAAACATTAAGATCGCGTTGGATGGTACGACTCGTGACGCTTGGGAGACGGTTCTTTATTGTCAGAAACAGATAGAGAAGGAGGGATATAGTCTACAACCCAACTTCTCCCAGAATTTTTCCAAGACAAACGATAGTTCGGTAGAAAATATCTGGACTCAACCGAGTGATGGTACTACCTATAAAGTGAGCGATTATAATCCGACTCGTACATTACATGCGGCCCACGCATCCGCTTATGGCTTGCAAGGTTGGAATGGTGCCTGCGCTACCGTAGAACAGATGAAAGTTTTCAAGTACGGTACGGATGAACAAGATCCCCGTATGGATATGACGTTCTTTTATGGACCGGTGTTCGTGGATGGCAAGCCGATAGATGCGGGTTTAGGCGATGGAGCTCAGTTATGCTATAACCCAATGGATGTGGTTGTTGATTTTAAGGAGGATGTACCGAACCAGATATTAAAATTTGCGGGAGCCCGTATGTCTAAATATGAGGTGGATAATACGACTTCTTCTTATTTGAATCATAATAATGATAAGGTGTTCTGGAGGTATGCAGATGCCTTGTTATTGGCGGCTGAGGCGAAAGTCCGTATGGGACAAAGCGGTGATGCGGAAGTGAATGAGATTCGTGACCGTGTACAAGCCGGACAGAAAAGTAACGTGACTTTGCAAGATATCTTGGATGAACGCATGTTGGAATTCTCTTATGAGGGGATGCGCCGTCAGGATCAAATACGTTTCGGGACTTATACGGAACCTACGACTGATCGTTATGCGGGAGTGCATCATAATGTCGCCACTGGCGATTACGTAGTGGATAATACCGGTTTTACAACCGTTTTCCCGATCCCTACTTCTGTGCTTGAGTTAAATACGAAATTAACACAAAATCCGGGTTATTAATTCTTTAAATTTAGAGGATATGAGATGTAAGTATTTATTGTTATATGGGCTATTGGCTGTCTTACCATTCTCGGCGCAGGCCGGATATAAAAAGATAGCGAATGGTATATTGGTCAGCTTGCCGGAAGGCGAGCTGAACCAATCGAAAACGGTTCGTTTGTTGGTTGTGAATGATGAGGTTATTCAAGTGACGGCAAGCCCGGAGGCTAAGATTCAGGATAAGCAGAGCTTAGTCCGTGTCGCTCCGGTAAAGGCCCCGGTAAAATGGAATGTCGAATCGACTTCGGATTCCGTATTTCTGAATACCGGCAAATTACGTGCGGCCGTCAGTCTTGTTACGGGAGAAGTGACATTCTATGATATGTCGGGTAAGCTAATATTGCGAGAAAGTAACGGTGGACGGCAGTTTACGCCGATAGAGGTAGAAGGTCGCAAAGGCTATACGACTCGCCAGCAATTTAATTCACCGGAAGACGAGGCTTTCTATGGATTGGGGCAGCACCAGTCGGATGAATTTAATTATAAATCGAAAAATGAGGAGTTGTATCAGTATAATACCAAGATATCGGTGCCTTTCGTGGTTTCTTCCAAGAATTATGGTGTCTTATTCGATAACTATTCTTATTCCCGGTACGGTGATCCACGCCCTTATTCGAACTTGGATATCTTTAAGTTGTACGATAAGAATGGGAAAGAGGGAGGTTTGACCGCTACTTATTATAAAAATAATGGATTGGAGGTCTTTGCGGAACGTCAAGAGTCCAGAATTGATTACGAGACCCTGTTTACGCACCAACCTCTTCCGAAGACGTTTGATTTTAAGGGAGAGACGTTTGATAAATTCCCGGAAGGATTCCGTTTCAGGAACAGCTTGGTCGTTTGGGAAGGTGAGATCGAACCGAAAGAAAGTGGTGTTTATCATTTTAAGTTATTCTATGGAGCGTATACGAAAGTCTTCTTGGATAATAAACTGGTGGTAGAAGAACGTTGGCGGCCCTCTTGGAATCCTAATAGCGTGAAATTCACGGCCGATTTGCAAGCGGGAAAGAAAGTCCCGGTGCGTATCGAATGGCGTGAGGGAGCCGGCTCTTATATTGGGTTGAAAGTATTGTCTCCTCGTCCGGAAGAAGAAGTAGGGCGATTGTCTATGTGGTCGGAGATGGGAAATGATATAGATTATTATTTTATTCATGGTGATTCGATGGACGAGGTAATCTCAGGTTATCGGTATGTCACCGGTAAATCGCCGATCATGCCTGCTTGGGCGATGGGCTTTTGGCAAAGCCGTGAACGGTATAAAACGCAAGATGAGATATTGACGGCCTTGCGTGAGCTCCGAAAACGTAAAATGGGTGTGGATAATATTGTCATGGACTGGCAGTACTGGAAAACTGATTCATGGGGAAGCCATGAGTTTGATCCGGCACGTTTCTCTGATCCGAAAGGTATGGTTGATGCGATTCATGATTTGAATGCCCGTTTCATGATCTCTGTTTGGCCGAAATTTTATCCTACCACAAAGAATTATAAAGAATTGGCAGCTAACGGATGGGTTTACCTGCAAGCGGTTAAGGATAGCATCCTTGATTTTGTTCCACCTGGATTCGTGGCTACATTTTATGATGCTTATGCCCCCGGTGCCCGTAAGTTATTCTGGAAACAAATGAATGATAACCTATATCGTTTGGGAGTGGACGCTTGGTGGATGGACGCTTCCGAACCGAATATTAAGGATTGTACACCGATGTCTTACCAAAAGGCGTTGACCGGCCCGACAGCTTTAGGCCCTTCAGCTCAATATTATAATACGTATGCGTTGGTGAATGCGCAGGCTATTTATGAGGGGCAATTGAAGGAAAATCCGGATGATCGCGTATTTTTGTTGACTCGTTCCGGATTCGCTGGCCTACAAAGGTATTCCACCGCTTCTTGGAGCGGAGATATCGGTACTCGTTGGGAGGAATTGAAAGCTCAGATTTCTGCGGGGTTGAACTTCTCAATCTCCGGTATACCTTATTGGACAATGGATATCGGTGGCTTCTGCGTGGAGAACCGTTATCGTACAGGACAGCTTATTTATGACAAGACCGGTGTTGAGAATGACGACTTGAAGGAATGGCGGGAACTGAATGCCCGTTGGTATCAGTTTGGCACATTTACCCCTTTGTACCGTGCGCATGGACAGTTTCCATTGCGTGAGATTTATAATATCGCCCCGGAAGATCATCCGGCCTATCAGACGATCTTGTATTATAATCAATTGCGTTACCGTTTGATGCCTTATATTTATTCGTTGGCAGGTAAGACGTATTTTGATGATTATACGATTATGCGTCCATTGGTGATGGATTATGCCTCCGACTTGGCTGTCCGGGATAATTCTACCCAATATATGTTCGGCCCCTCTATGATGATTGCCCCGGTATATACCTATAAAGCGACTTCCCGTGAGGTGTATTTCCCGAAAGGAACGGATTGGTATGATCTATATACGGGTAAACGTTATAAAGGTGGCCAAAAGCAGGAGGTTGAGGCTCCATTCGAACGTATGCCGATATTTGCTCCGTCAGGTGGTATCTTATTATATGGTCCGGAGATCACTTATGTAAATGAGAAAAAACCGGAAGTGATAGATGTCTATATTTATGCCGGAAAGGATGGCTCCTTCTATCTATATGAAGATGAAGGTACGAACAATAATTACCAGAAAGGAACTTATTCGAAGATCGATTTTAATTATAGCGATGCGACGAATACTTTGACAATCGGTAGTCGTGAAGGCTCTTATCCCGGGATGTTATCAGAGAGAACTTTCAATATTATTTACGTAAGCCCGAATGCTCCTGCGGGATGGGATAATAAGGGTAAGCCTACAAAGGTAATTGAGTACAAAGGTGAACAAATTTCTGTCAAGTTATAAGATTCTTTAGACTGAAACGGCCTCCTCCGCAATTTCCATGATAGTATAGCGTGAGGGGGCTCTATTTATAGTCTCAACATATATTTAAATCTTTCCGATAGATAAATAGATAATTGGTACGGTTGCCTTGATTATTTATCCTCTATAGGTTGGATATCCGGAAAAAGAAGTATATTTGCAATGCTAAACATTTTAAAACCAGAAAGCAGAGTAGAATACCTGCTTCTATTCGGTTGCAGGCATTTTTTTGCCTGTAACCGATCCGATATGACGGTTCCGTACCCCCGTGGAGTGCATTAATGTGCCTCCAGCTTTCTGGTAAAGTGTTTAGCAACGGGTCAGGCGGGACCGTTCTTTTTTCCGCCTGCTTAATGCTAATATATTATGGAAGTGGAAAACATTTATCCCGTAACTGAACCTGTCGGTTCAGAGCAAGACGCTCCGGTTTCGAACATGGAAATGTTGAGTGATATATTTTTTAAGGAAGAGGCACGACGCTTGAAAGAAGCGTGCCGTTTTGAGAAAGATGAGGATGATTTCGATTATCTGAACCATCAGTTACAAAGCGTGAAAAATCTGTTGGTAGGCCTAAAACTGCCGTGGATACAAATAGCACCAATTTTGTACAGATGTATGGCCGTTTATCTGCAGCGTCCCGATCAACATGTAAGTAATATGAAAGTTCGCTACCTGTCAACGCAATTGATGGATGGGGTTTTGCTTTTATCCCAGAACGGACGGCTCATCAATGACTTGCTCATGTTTTTCGACCGCCAGCTTAAGGATATTCAACGCTTGCGGGAAGAGAAGTGTGAGGAAATGGAGAATGTGAGATTGTAAGTCTATATTTGCAGCTCATACATACTTGGTTGTAGAGACGGGGCACGCCCCGTCTCTACAATTGGATGAAAGGGCTTATGCGTGTTCTGGTTAGAATATCAATGTGACAATTTGTAAACTGAAGTCCTTGAGAATCGATTATTTCGGGCCAAAGTACGTCTCGCTCCTAAAAACGAAAGAAAAAAACAGCAATCGTCTATCCGCTAGTGACTTGTTGAAAAACGGCCTTTTATTCTAGCGAAATAAATTCATCCTATCTCATATCTTATGCCTTATGGTCCAGTCGTTAGGGGGCAACAATGCCCATTATAAGGTAGTCATATCGCCCATTATGACCATATGTGTAGCCTATCGTGACTATATGTGTGGGTTTACGCCTGTACAGGCGTGGGTGAACGGGACTATATGTGTAATCTAACGAGGGTATTCTTATCGAAAAACGGGTCTTTTTGTGTGGAAAAGGCGTATAAATGCCTGCTTTCTCCTTCATGTTCTCGTTTATAGAGCTTTTCTAAATAAAGGTGATGTTATATAAAAGGGGTTATTACTGATAAATAGTTAACATTCCTTGGCTTTTGCTTACGTCTCTGTAAATAGGGGAAAGTGAACCATTATATTTCCGGCTAAATATAAGGTGAAGCATTTCCTATCAATAACTTTCATTACCTTTGCGCCCGCTAAAAATAAATAAATGAGATGAAATCTACTTTATCAATTTCTTCCTTATCCAGACAAGTCCTGCTTCGGGAGACACGGGACTATTTAATGATCGCTCTTGGGATGATCCTTTACGGTATCGGATGGACCGTTTTCCTTTTGCCGAATGACATTACGACAGGTGGAGTGCCGGGTATCGCTTCCATTGTTTTCTGGGCTACGGGATTTCCTGTTCAGTACACTTACTTCCTCATTAATGCCGTCTTGCTGATGCTTGCCTTGAAAATATTAGGTTTTAAGTTCAGTATCAAGACGATCTTCGCCGTGTTTACGCTTACTTTCTTCCTGTCGCTGATCCAGAAGTTGACGGCCGATATGCATTTATTACAAGACCAACCGTTTATGGCATGTGTGCTGGGAGCCTCTTTCTGCGGAAGTGGTATCGGTATCGCTTTCTCCTCGAACGGTAGTACGGGTGGAACGGATATTATTGCCGCTATCATCAATAAATACCGGGATATAACGCTGGGACGGGTCATGATGATCTGCGATATGATTATTATCACCTCCAGTTATTTCGTGCTAAAGGATTGGGAGAAAGTGGTATATGGTTTCGTAACGTTATATGTTTGTAGTTTCGTGCTGGATCAGATCGTGAACAGTGCCCGCCAGTCCGTGCAATTCTTTATCATCTCGAAGAAGTATCAAGAGATTGGTAAGGAGATTAATGCGTTGCATCGAGGGGTTACGGTGATCGATGCTACCGGGTTATATACGGGGCAAGAACAGAAGATGATGTTCGTGCTCGCTAAAAAACGGCAATCCACTACGATTTTCCGTATCATTAATGATATTGATCCGACCGCCTTTGTATCCCAAAGCGCCGTAATCGGGGTTTATGGGGAAGGATTCGATCATTTTAAACTAAAGAAATCAAAGTAGAGACGGGGCACGCCCCGTCTCATCCTCTCAAAATAGTAACTAGGGTTGCATGATAACTTCTACCCGGTTACCCTGTCCCAAAAGCTTTTGGGCGAATGCCTTTATCTTCTCGGGAGTCAGCGCCTTAACAATCGACTCATAATCCGTATCGGTATCAAATCCTTTATAATAATAATCATCCAATACGTTCAACCAATAGCTGTTCTCCTGCAAGACTTCCGCATGACGTTTCAGCAGGTTATCCTGTGTTTTCTTGAAATCTTCTTGACGAGGGCCTACCTCGGAAAGCCGTTTCAACTCATTGCGGACAATTGTGTTCATCTGCTCCCACTTAGCCGGGTCCGTATCGAAGAATATCTGTAATGTCGTTCTTCCTTCCGGGAAAGGTGAGATTCTAGCGGATACACCGACGCCATACGTTCCTCCTTCTTTCTCGCGTACCTTCTCGTAATATACCAAGTCCATAACTTGTTTCAATGCGGTAGCGGTGATGATATTCTCCAGATTGTACTCCATCTGCCCGGTATAGAGGTTGGCTACCGTTACTTTCGGGATTTCCATGGAGCGGTTGAATCGATTCATATAGTCTCCCTTACGCATCGATGGAACCTCCGCCGGATTTCCCTTCTCAATTTTTCCTTGAGATGGCAATGTCGCTAAATACTGCTCTATATACGGACGGATACTATCAATCTGGATATTACCTACAAACGTGAATACGAAACCGGAAGCATCCGAGAAGCGTTCCTTGCGCATCTCCATGATACGAGGATAACTGATATGTTCGAAATCTTGTGGACGAAGACGTGACGCACGAGGATTATCTCCGTAAACCGCTTTAGACAAAGAGTCGCTGAAAGCGACCATCGGATTTAACTCCATATTCTGCAATTGCGCTTTTGTCCGTGTCTCGAAAGATGCGTAGGCCTCCTCGTCCATGCGGGGAGCCGTGAAGCTAAGGTAAATTAACTCGAATAAGGTTCGCAAATCGGAAGGAGCGGCCATTCCGTTCACGTTCTCACTATCTTGACTGAGCGATAGGGCGCAAGATACCTTCTTTCCGGCCAGACGCTTACTTAGATCCGTGGCGGAGAAATTGCCCAATCCACCTATCTCGATCACGTCATTGAAAACTTTTAAGTTATCAATATCCTTCGTGCCGAATAAAGTGCTTCCTCCCGGGCTGGTAGCAGTCATGATGATCTCGTCCTTCTTGAATTCGGTAGGCTTCAATACCACCTTGATACCATTGCTTAAGGTAAATACTGTCGCTCCGAAGCGCTGGCCGGTCTTTGTCTCCGTGATCCGGCCCGGGGTCGGCAAGGTCGGGACTAAAGGCTCGTTGGAGACAGTTTCCTTATAAGGCTCTACCGGCATCTGTCGTGCTTTGAGGAACGTACGGAGCAGGTTCTCCTCGGACGGGTATTTTATACCTTCTTTATCCGGTCCGGTTAACCCGATCACGATATTATCCTCTCCGATCATATCTTGGATATATTGGTTGACTTGCTCTACCGGGATATTCTGGGCGATCTGGTTCAATAGCGTGTATTCCATCTCAATGCCCGGGATATAACCGCCGTTGGTGAAATGGTTCACGTATTCACGGACATAAGCGTCGTTCTTTTGGTTATTCCGCTCGTTGTAAGCGGACTCGTATTGTTTCAACACGTTGATGCGTGCCCGTTCATACTCGGATGGCGTAAAGCCATATTGTTTTACCCGTTGGGTCTCTTTGACAAGCGTGGTCAGTGTGGAATCGATCTCGCCTTCCTTGGCAAGAGCGGCTACGGTCCATGCTCCTTTGCTCTTCGCGATCATGAAATTATCATCGTCGTAGGCTTCCGCATAGATAAACGGAGGATTCGCTTGATGCAAGATGTCATCGAAACGCTCGTCCATGATCGACGCGCATATTTGCTGGATATAGTCCTTTACCAATCCGGCAATCGTACGATTCAAGTCGTTGGGCAATTTATCGTGTTTATAGAAGATATAAAGGATCGTATTGGATGCCTCCTTGTCTTTGGCGATCGAGATCAGAGGTAGATCATTGTCGGGAACCGATACTTGTTCCCGTTTTGCCGGGTTGACCGGGGCAGGGACATCGGCGAACATCTTTTTGATCGTTGCCTCCACTTGATCTACATTTACGTCTCCCACGATGATAATCGCTTGCAAGTCCGGACGATACCATTTTTTGTAGTAAGCCCTCAACTCGTCCGGCTTGAAGTTCTCGATCACGTCGATCGAACCGATCGGCATCCGGTTCGCGTAACGGCTTCCCGGGTACATCTTGGGTAGTTGCTGCTCCCATAGACGAGTCTGGGCATCCTGTCGGGTACGCCATTCCTCACGGATGACCCCACGTTCTTTCTGGATAGCCGAGTCGGTCAAGGCTAGGAACCCGGACCAATCGTGAAGGATCAATAAGCAAGAATCAACCACGCCGCTTTTGTTGACAGGGGCGTTGGTAATCATGTAGACGGTCTCATCAAAGGAAGTATAGGCGTTGAAGTTTTCCCCGCTGCGCATACCTACACTCTCGATATATTCGTCCATCCCGTTATTCGGGAAGTTCCTACTGCCGTCGAAAGCCATATGTTCCAAGAAGTGAGCCAAACCTCGTTGATTGTCTTCCTCTAAGATGGAGCCTACGTTTTGGGCGATGTAAAAGTCTGCCCGGTCTTTGGGCTGATCGTTGTGACGGATATAGTAGGTCAATCCGTTACTCAATTTCCCGTATCGAACCTTTGGGTCGATCGGAAGCGGTTCGGGTTCCTGCATCTCTTGTGCCATCACTTGTGTGAAAGCGACGAAACAAAGCAGGATTGCCGTTAAGATAGAATGTCTTTTTATCATATTTGTTTCATTGATAGTGAATCTAGATCACAAAACTAGCAAAAAATCATAGAAAGAGGTCCTTATGGCGAAAAAAGGAGTATCCGATACGGAATACTCCTTTCTATCAAGATGAGACAGGCGGGGGGGCCTCATTTCACCTCTTTATTCATTCGGTATGTCAACGCGCCAGACGGACATTGATTGATTTGGGCAATTAATTCTGCGGTTGTCGCATTCTCTATCTGTATCCAGGGCCTCTCCTTCGGCTTATAGACACCGGGAAGAGTCTTTACACAGATACCGGCATGTTGACATAACTCCGGTTGCCAGATAATGGTGAGTTCACCATTCGTATATTCGATCTTCTTGCCCATATAATTTTGTTATAAATATTAAACATGTATACCACTCATTACGATGCGTTTCCAATCCGGATGCTTCTGGATATATCCAGCTACGAACGGACATAACGGAACGAGACGTAAGTCTTTCTTCTCGATATCCAAGAGCACTTTCTCCACCAATTGGCTACCAATTCCTTTACCTCCAAGCTCCATGGGAACCTCAGTGTGGGTGAGATAAATTACCCCATCCTTATTTTTTATATACTCTATTCTGGGAACGTATCGCTCTATATGAAATTCATATTGGTGGCGTTCTTCATTATCAATTAGTTCATAATTTTCTTTCATCTCCCTATAATTTTAATACTCAACTATTCTATTAACACTTGAGTGATAAGGTTTGTTTAATATAATTCTAATCTATTCTATATAATTTATAGGGGAATGGAACGTTAGGTATTAAACGTAAATGATTACCTTTGCGGCCGACTGCCCGTGTGGGTATGCAAGTAGAAACAATTAATTATCACACTTATACAAAGTATGGGAAAGTACAAACTAATCAACAACGTGTTGGGGTGGGTCGTTTTTTTGATCGCTTCTACCGTTTATCTGATGACAATGGAACCCACCGCCAGTTTCTGGGATTGTGGTGAGTTTATCTCTTCGGCATACAAATTGGAAGTAGGCCATCCGCCCGGAGCTCCTTTCTTCATGTTAACAGCCAATTTATTTACGCAGTTCGCCTCGGACCCTTCCAAGGTGGCGGTAATGGTCAATACGATGTCCGCCCTTTTTAGCGGCCTGACGATCTTATTCCTTTTCTGGAGTATTACCCATTTAGCTCGTAAGATTATCGTGGAAGACGATAAGATGATGTGTCTGGGACAGATGATTACGATCATGGGTTGCGGTTTGGTAGGTTCTTTGGCTTATACGTTTAGCGATACATTCTGGTTTAGCGCCGTGGAGGGCGAGGTATATGCTTATTCTTCCTTGTTTACCGCCTTGGTATTCTGGTTGATCCTGAAATGGGAAGAAGCCGCCGATCGTCCGCATGCCGATCGTTGGATCGTGCTGATCGCTTATTTGATGGGTCTGAGTATCGGTGTCCATTTGCTGAATTTATTGTGTATCCCGGCTATCGTGCTGGTATATTATTATAAGAAATTCCCGAATCCTACGATGAAGGGTACGCTGATCGCTTTATTGGTGTCGTTCGCTATCGTGGGCTTGATGATGTATGGTGTCGTACAAGGCTTGGTTGAGGTTTGCGGTTATTTCGAGCTGTTGTTTGTCAATACGTTCGGTATGCCGTATAACTCGGGTGTATATGCGTTCGTGATTATCTTGGCGGCTTCCTTGATCTGGGCGATCTGGGAGACGATGCAAGACGAGATCCATCCGGTGCGGATGAAGATATCCTTTATCCTCTCGATCGTATTGTTGGGTATTCCGTTTATCGGTAGCGGTTACGTGATCGCCGTGATCCTCACGGCGGCCTTGACGGCTTATTTGTTCATGAGCAAGAAGGTAAATATCAAGATGCTGAATACGATCTTGGTCTGCTTGATGGTAATCGTAGTGGGTTATTCATCCTATGCCTTGACATTGATCCGTGCGACAGCCGATACGCCTATGAACCAAAACGCTCCGCAAGATATCTTTACCTTGCGTACTTATTTGGCTCGCGAGCAATACGGTAAGACTCCGTTGATCTACGGTCAGACCTATGTATCCGAGGTGAAGCGTGAGAACCAAGGCGGCACTTGCGTACCTGTATCGAAAGAGGGTGAGCCGACTTGGAGCCGTGTCATTAAGAAAGATAAAAACGAGAAGGATCATTATTATATCTCTCGTTACGATACGGAATACGAATACGTGGATGAGTTGAGTATGCTTTTCCCCCGTATGTATAGTAGCGACGGACGTCATGTGGCTGCTTATAAGGAGTGGGCACAAGTGAAAGGTACACCGGTGAAGTTCAACCGTTGCGGTGAGATGGTGACTGTGATGAAACCTACGTTTGCCGAGAATTTACGTTATTTCTTCGCTTATCAGCTGAATTTCATGTATTGGCGTTATTTCATGTGGAACTTCTCCGGACGGCAGAACGATATACAAGGTCATGGTGAGGTGTCGAATGGTAACTGGATAACCGGTATTCCGTTTATTGATGAGGCTTTAGTGGGTCCGCAAGAGGATATGCCGTTCGATATCGTCAACAATAAGGGGCATAACGTATATTATATGTTACCGCTTCTGTTGGGTATCTTGGGGCTTCTATTCCAAGCTTATGCCGGAAAGAAGGGCATTCAGGGATTCTGGATCACGTTCTTCTTGTTTTTTATGACGGGTATCGCGATCGTGCTTTACTTGAACCAGACGCCGTATCAACCTCGTGAGCGAGACTATGCGTATGCCGGATCATTCTATGCGTTCTGTATATGGATCGGTTTCGGTGTGGCGGCCTTGGCGAAAGGATTGCAGAAGTATGGCAAGTTATCTCCGGTGATAGCGGGTTCTGTCGCTACGGTACTCTGCTTGTTGGTTCCTATCCAGATGGGTGCGCAGAACTGGGACGACCATGATCGCTCGAACCGTTATGTTTGCCGTGATTTTGGTGCGAACTATTTGGAATCTTGCGAGCCGAACGCTGTCATATTTACGAATGGTGATAATGACACGTTCCCGTTGTGGTACGCGCAGGAGGTGGAAGGTATCCGTACGGATGTACGTGTATGTAATACGAGCTATTTGCAAACCGACTGGTATATCAACCAAATGAAGAAGCAAGCATACGAATCCGATCCGCTTCCAATCTCTTGGCAACCGGAGGATTATGTGCAAGGTACTCGTGATGCCGCTTATGTATTCCCGATGACGGATAAATCGATTGATCTGAAGACCGCTCTTGATTTTGTTCGTAGTAACGATCCGAAGTTTAAGAAGATCCCGGGTATCAATCAAGAATTAGATTATATCCCTGCTCAGACATTGACGATGGGGGTAGATTCCGCCGCAGTTATGGCTGCCGGCGTGATCGATACCGCTAACTTGCCGTATTTGCAGAAAGAGATGAAGATTGACTTGAAAGGCAAGGATGTCTTGGGTAAGCAAGAGTTGATTATCTTGGATATGTTGCAGACGAATGATTGGAACCGTCCGATCTATTACGCGATTACCGTAAGCCCGGATCAATTCGTGAAATTGGATCCGTACTTCCAGCAGACCGGTATGGCTTATCAGATTGTTCCGATGGAGACACAGGGAACTGTTCGTTCGATCAATACGGAGAAGATGTATGACAACGTGATGAATAAGTTCAAATGGGGTGGTGTCAATACGCCGGGTGTGTACTTGGATGAGACTGTGATGCGGATGTGCAAGAGCTATCGTATCGCGTTGTTCAGTAAGTTGGCTGCCGCTTTGGTCGCTGAGGGCAAGAATGAGAAAGCACTGGACGTATTGGATAAGGCGATGGAAGTATTGCCTCCCGAGAATGTTCCGTTGGATTATAGCGCTCTTTCTTTAGGTGAGCTGTATTACGAGTTGGGCCAGAAGGAGAAGGCGGAGATGGTTTATAAAGGTATAGCGGACAATGCGTTGCGCAGTATAAACTGGTATTTCCGTTTGCGTCCGGGGCAATTATCATCTGTCGAGAGTGATTTAGGTCATAACTTGGCGGTTCTCCAAGAGGTATTGCGTGTAAGCAAACAATACAATCCGGAGTTCGCTAAGCCTTATCAAGAGGAATTTGATAATTACCGTATGGCGTACGGATCAGTGGCAAAAGACTAACAAAGTATGTTTATAGAACAACCGCCTTGGTTTTACAGGGCACTGTTCCCGGGGGTAACTTGGCGAATACCGGCAGAGAAGAAGTGTGTGTATCTCACCTTCGACGACGGCCCGATTCCCGAGGTTACCCCTTGGGTTTTAGATATATTGGATACGTATGGGATCAAGGCTACCTTTTTTATGGTAGGGGATAATGTACGTAAGCATCCCGAGGTCTTCCAGATGGTGATAGATCGTGGGCACCGTGTCGGTAACCATACGTTCAACCATATCCAAGGTATCAAGTTCTGGACGAAGAATTATTTGGCGAATGTGGAGAAGGCAGCCGAATATATTCCCAGCAATTTATTTCGGCCTCCTCATGGGCATATGCGTTTTCCGCAGGTAGTATGGCTTCGCCGCCATTATCATATCGTGATGTGGGATGTGGTCACCCGCGATTATAGCCCGCATATGACTCCGAATGGTGTCTTTAACGTGGTAAAGAACTATACCCGTAATGGTTCCGTTATCGTCTTCCACGATTCCTTGAAAGCCGAGCGCAATATGCGTGAGGCAATGCCCCGGGCTGTCGAATGGCTCTTAAAGGAAGGCTACGAGTTTAAAGTTTTTGAATAATGGGTATCTCCCAGTTTATAAAAGATAAAGCTATGGAATTAGGCTTTTCCGCTTGCGGTATCGCTGAAGTAGCGAAGGCCGGGAGCGAGGAGGCTTATTTTGACCAATGGATCGCGGAAGGCTACCATGCTGGAATGAAATACATGGAGAATCATCGGGAAATTCGTCTCAATCCGGATGGCTTGGTGGAAGGTGCCAAATCAGTTATCTCAGTAGCCTTGAATTATTATCCGAAAGTTCTCCGGAATCCGGCGGAACCTTATATCTCGTATTATGCGTATGGAGAAGATTATCACGGGGTCGTAAAGGATAAACTTCGCCAATTATGGAAAGCGATAACCGAGCATCATCCCTCCAACAATGAGGCCCGTGTATTCACGGACTCCGCCCCTCTGTTAGAACGTTATTGGGCTTGGAAAGCCGGTTTAGGATGGATCGGAAAGAATACGAATCTAATCATCCCGGGCAAAGGCTCTTTCTTTTTCCTTGGGGAGATCGTGACAACTTTGGTAGTCGATACCTATGATTCCCCCAAAAAGAATCACTGCGGTTCCTGCATCCGCTGTTTGAACGCTTGTCCTACCGGAGCCTTGGAAGGGCCGAAACGTTTGAATGCCCGTAAATGTATCTCTTATCTTACGATCGAGCATCGTGGAGAAATCCCTGTTGAGCAAGCCGTCCTTTTAGGTAACCGCGTCTATGGATGCGACACCTGCCAAGCCGTTTGTCCTTGGAACCGCTTCGCTATGCCTACGGCAGTAGCAGCCTTTCATCCCACCCCTTCTTTGCTCTCTCTTAAAAAAGACGACTTCAAGGCATTGAGCCGTGAGGATTATAATCGTATCTTTGCGCATTCGGCGGTGAAACGCGCCAAATATGAGGGATTATTACGAACAATACAATATCTAAAAGACTAAATTACCATGAGAAGAACATTTAACTTCTTGCTTCTTTTCTTCCTGTCGGTGATGACGGTAATGGCCGCTCCCGGAGATTTACAAGAGAAGCTTGCCGCCCTAAAAGGAATTAGTGGTATTGAAAAACTTCAATCCGATCATTATCCGGAGAAATATGTAGTACGTATTACACAGCAGGTCGATCCGAAAGACCCCGCCGCCGGAACATTTACGCAACGGGTTATCGTAGGCCATGTAGGTTATGATCGTCCTACCATTATCGTGACCGAAGGATATGGAGCGGCTTATGCGCTCAATCCGAAATATCAAGAAGAACTATCTAAACTATTGAACGCGAACTTAGTATTCGTGGAGTACCGTTATTTCTTGGAGTCGACGCCGGAACCTAAAAACTGGGATTATCTGACCGCCGAGAACTCTGCGTACGATTTACATAACGTCCGCAATACATTCAAGCAGATCTATCCGGAAAAATGGATCAGTACCGGTATCAGTAAGGGGGGGCAGACTACAATGCTTTACCGTGCCTTTTTCCCGGACGACGTGGATTTCTCCGTTCCTTATGTCGGTCCGTTATGTAAAGGCGTAGAGGATGGCCGCCACGAACCTTTCTTACGTAAGGTAGGTACGAAAGCGGAACGCAAGAGGATACAGGATTTTCAATTGGAAGTCTTGAAACGTAAGTCCGATATGCTCCCTTTATTGGAGAGCTATTGTAAGAATAAGAACTTGACATTCCGTATCCCGATGCCCGAGGTATTGGATTATTGCGTACTGGAATATTCATTCGCTCTTTGGCAGTGGGGAACTTCGGTAAGTACGATCCCTTCCAAGTCTGCCGACGATCAGGCGCTCTTCGATCATTTGATGGAAATCAGCGGTCCTGATTACTTCGCCGAGAACCAGCCGAATATCTCTTTCTTCGTACAAGCCGCCCGTGAGCTCGGTTATTATGGCTATGACGTAAAACCTTTCAAGAAATACCTTACGATCGATAGTGCCCACGGATACTTGAACCGTATCATGCTTCCCGGGGAGCTGGTCGATAAAGTAGACTTCCGTCCGGCTCTGTACCATAAGATCTATAACTTCTTGAAAGACAACGATCCGAAAATGATCTTCATCTATGGCGAGATCGACCCGTGGAGCGCAGCCATGGTTCCCGCTTTCAAAGGCAAGAAGAACGAGCAAATCTATATCCAGCCCCGAGGTAGCCATCGTGCCCGTATCGGCAATATGCCGGAGGATATGAAGGAGCGGATCCTTACACAGATGAATAAATGGCTGGCCGAGTAAAAATAGAGTAGCCTATTTTTTCCCTATAAATCCCCGTATTATTACTTATCGGTTGTAATACGGGGATTTGTTATGTATATTAAGATATTTCTCGTATATTACGCCCTATTAAAAACTAGATGAAATGTTTACCGGTTCGATGATGAAGTTGAAAAGCATATTATATGGGACGTTACCTTTTTACTATACCAAGGTGTTTGAGCCCTCTTCTCCTAAATTAGCGTATTATGATTATTTTCGAAAAAGAGGATATACACGTTATCCTTATGATTTCGCTGCGGAATATCTGGAGATGTCGATTGCCGTTCTGTGGGATAAGGAGAAAGAATTGCCTTATGTGATGCACCGGGGAAGTAAACGATTATATTTTCCGAGAGAGTATAGCACATCTAAGATCGAGAAATGCTATCGGGCTTTGTTGATCGAGCAAGACGTGAGGCATCCCCATCATTATGCGGATTCCGTGGAGGAGTTTAGGGGAAAGACACTCTTGGATATTGGTTCCGCTGAGGGATTTACCGCTCTGGATACCATCGAGGTTACTCGTTTTGTTTATCTTTTTGAATATGAGGATAAATGGATCGAGGCGCTTCAGGCTACTTTTGAGCCGTGGAAAGAGAAAACGATGATCGTAAAGAAATATATCAGCGATCATGACGATGACGTTAATGCTGCTTTGGATAATTTCTTGAAAGACAAGTCTCGAAAAGATATCTTCTTAAAATGGATATAGAAGGTGCGGAATGTATGGCTTTACAGGGCTGTATGGAATTATTCGCGAAAGCGGATCACTTGGATTTCGCGATCTGTACGTATCATAAAGAAACTGATGTCGTCCAAATCCCGGCTTTTCTGGACCGGTTTAACTGTTCCTATTCATTTACCGATGGCTATATGTTCGTAAAACATAGTTTACGCAAATGCCTTGTCCGGGGAAGTTGTCAAGCTAGTTCCTGATAACTTTGAATCGTCTCCTTGCTGCCTTATTACCCGATATTCGTTACCTTTGCGAAAATATATATGTGGTATGAAAGAATTTAAGGTATTGATATCGGCTCTTTTCGTCTTGATACTTATGGCCTGCGGCGATAAGCGGACAGATGAGAGGATCGTCAGCGTGACGATTGAGCCGCAACGGTATTTTGCGGAGAAGATAGCCGGAGATAAATTTAAGATTAATTGTGTGGTTCCGGCGGGGCAAAGTCCGGAGACGTATGATCCTACGCCCCAGCAAATGGTGCAGGTGGGTAAAAGCCAAGGTTATTTAAGGATCGGATCGATCGGGTTCGAACAGGCTTGGATGGATAATATCCGGAATAATAATCCGGGACTCAAGGTTTTTGACCTGTCCGAAGGAATTGATTTACTTAAAAGCCCCGAGGAAGAAGAGGAACATGATCACCACCACCATCATCATCCCGGAGGCGTCGATCCGCATACGTGGAGCTCTATCTCTGGAGCGAAGGTGATCGCCAAGAACACTTTGGATGCCTTTGTGTCTTTGGACCCGGAGAATAAGGAATATTACCAAGCGAATTATGAACAACTGACGAAAGAAATCGGAGAAACGGAAAAGACCGTTTCCAGTTTGTTACATTCTCTTGACAATAAGACATTTATTATTTACCATCCGGCCCTGACCTATTTGGCCAACGAATATGGCTTGACCCAGCTTTGCATCGAGATGGACGGAAAAGAACCGTCTCCCGCACAATTAAAGGAACTGGTCGAGACCGCACGGGAACATAATGCGAAAGTCGTGTTTATCCAACGGGAGTTTGACCAGAAGAACGCCGAGTTGATCGCTAAAGAAACAGGTTGCCGTCTGATCCCGATCAATCCGCTGGATTACGATTGGAGTAAGGAAATGATTCATATCGCAAAATCGTTAGCCGATGGACAAGCTGATTGAGTTGAGAGAGGTTACCGCCGGATACGGTAATAAGATCGCCTTACGTAACGTAACGCTGGATGTGTGGAAAAATGATTTCTTGGGAATTATCGGACCGAATGGCGGCGGGAAAACGACGCTTTTAAAGGTGATACTAGGTTTATTGCCTCCTATTTCCGGAACGATTCGTTTTTACGATGAAAATGTAGAGGTTCCTTCCTTGAAGATCGGTTATCTACCCCAAATGAGCCAGATCGATAAGAAGTTTCCGATCTCCGTACGGGAAGTGATCTCTTCCGGTTTATCCGCGGAGAAACCCTTGTTCCGTCCATTCAGTAGATCCCAGAGAGAGCGTGTAGACGAGGTGATCGTACAGATGGGATTGGAGGAGTTGGCGGGCAGGGCCATCGGTGAGCTTTCCGGTGGCCAGTTGCAGCGGGTCTTATTGGGGCGTTCTATTGTCTCCCGTCCGCAGGTGTTGATCTTGGATGAGCCTAATTCGTATGTGGATAAACGATTCGAGTCTCGTTTTTATCAGCTCTTGGAAGAGATCAATAAAGAGAGCGCTATCATCTTGGTTTCCCATGATATCGGTACGGTTTTGACGATGGTGAAAAATATCGCTTGCGTAAACGAGACTTTGCATTATCACCCGGGAGCGAATGTCTCCGAGGAATGGTTGGGCGAGAAATACGCTTGTCCGATCGAGTTGGTGGGGCATGGTGACTTGCCGCACCGAGTCTTGAAGAAACACCAACACGAATAATTCTTTTTCACGAATAACTCTATTTTTATGATACCACAAATCATTTGCTGGATAAGCTTGCCGGAGATCGGTTATATCGTAGGTATTGCCGTAATCCTGTTTGGATGTAAGGCCGTATCGCAAAACCCTTTCATCAGTAAGAAACAAAAGATTCTTTGGATGCTGACGATCCTGTTCTTGAATTGGATCGGGTTGTTGTGGTATTATTATACATTTTATATGAAAGAAAAATGAAGGACAGAAAGATATTGATAACCGGAGCGAGTGGTTTTATCGGCGGTTTCTTGGTAGAGGAAGCGCTTCGCCGTGGCTATGAGACGTGGGCGGGTATCCGTGCGGGTAGCAGTAAAGCGCATCTGCAAGATAAGCGGATTCATTTCATCGACTTGAAATATGGCGATCAGGAAGCGCTTACGGCTCAACTCTCAGACTTTGCCCGTGAGCATGGGGCATGGGATTATGTGATCCATAACGCCGGGTTGACGAAGACATTGGATAAGCGAAACTTTTTCCGTGTGAACGCCGAGAATACGCATCGATTTATCGAGGCTTTAGCCGCCGCCGGCTGCAAACCGAAGAAATTCCTCTTGATGAGCAGCCTAAGCAGCTATGGGCGAGGCGACGAGAAGACTTTCCGCCCGATACGCTTGGACGATCCGCAGCGGCCGGACACGGCTTATGGCCAAAGTAAGCTAGAGGCGGAGAACTACATCCGTAAACAAACCTATTTTCCTTACGTGATCTTGCGGCCTACAGGAGTATACGGGCCGGGTGAGAAGGATTATTTCATGGAAATACAAAGCGTAAAGTCGGGACTCGATTTCGCCGTAGGCGCTATTCCCCAGCGAATCACGTTTATCTATGTAAAAGATTTAGCGACCGTGGCCTTCCTTTCCCTTGAGAAAGAGGAGATAAAGAACCGGCATTATTTTGTAGCCGACGGAGATGTCTACACGGATGAGTCTTTTGCCCGTATGATACAAGATATCTTAGGAAAGAAGCGGGTATTGCATGCCCGTATACCGCTGGGATTGGTGCGTATCGCTTGCCACTGTTCAGAATGGATCGGTAAGTTGTTGAAGAAAAGTATGACGCTAAATAGTGATAAATACATCATCTTGAAGCAGCGTAACTGGATTTGCGATGTCACGCCTCTTCAAGATGATTTAGGTTTTATCCCGGCCTATCCTTTACGTAAAGGCTTGGAAGAAAGTATCGAATGGTATAAAAAGGAGGGGTGGTTGTAAGAATCACTCCACCTTCTCGATCTTACCGGAGCCCATTACCTTTTTTTGGATATCTTGGGGATCTCCTTTGTATTTTACGGAACCGCTACCGGCTATCTCTGCCTTGATTTTGTTTACGACAGAGGCTTCTATGTCTCCACTACCGGCAATCTTGCACTCAAGCTCATCCATGGTACAATCGAAAGCACGTACTGTACCGCTACCGGCGATCGAGAATTCAGCTATGCCTACGGTTCCCCCTAGAACGATCGTGTTAGACCCGGCCATATCCCCGTTTAATTCCTCACAATACACTTTATGGCCAACGAAATCTCCGCTACCGGCAATCTCTATCTTCAGGTTTGTAAAAGAGGCCGTATCGTGGAATTGGATAATTCCGCTACCGGCTAATCCTGCCTCGAACTCCTCGGCTTGTAGAGGGGAATTTATATTTACATGGGTACTGCCTGCCGCCGCTAGTTTCTTTAGATTGCGGGAGTTGGCCGTAACCATGAATTCGGTCGGACGGAAATTCGTATGTTTCCTGAATTCTTTTTTCGGACGGATCTTAAGCTTATGGTTCTCTACATTAAACTCATATTTCTCGAAGATATTCCGGTCTGTCTTTATTTCCAAACCTTCAGGAGCGTCGGATTGCGTGTAATTCACGACCATGCCTCCTCCCTCTAACTCAAGACAATCATACTCGGAAACCGGGATGTTTTCCGTGGTGATATTGCCGTCTCCTTTTATGGTTTGCGTAGGGATACAGCCTGTCGTAGAGAGGATCACCAGCAGACATAGGTATATAATTCTTGTTTTCATTCTTTTACTTCTTCTACGGTACCTTTACCGATTATTCTCTGTTGAACTGCTGTCGGGCCTTTATAACGGATATTTCCTTTACCGATTACGTTGGCCTTTAAATTATCGGTAGCATGTACTTCCGCTAAGCCATTGCCTGTTACTTTGCAACTTAGCTGAGGAACCGCTAACCCAAAAGCGTGTATATCACCACTGCTGACGATACTGTAGTCTCCTTCTTTCGCGTTACCTTTCTTGATCGTTATAGAGCCGGAGCCATCGATATCACATTCGATCTTGTCGGCTTCCAGATGATTGACAACCATATTTGCGCTACCGGATACATTCAAATCCAGTTTACCGACCGTAACTGTCTCTTTCAGTTGCACCAAGCTATTGGCGTTCGCCTTAATAACGGTCTCGTCTCCGGTAAGCGGACTGTTTACCATGAAGTTGGCATTCCCGGAAACTTTTGCGGCGGCAAGCCATTTAGAATTCGTCTTTACGATAAACTTCGTGAAATGATCTACCTTCGCTCCTTTGAAAGCGATGGTTAAGACACGATCCTTCACCTCGATATTGACATAGGGATGAAGATTCTGGTCTACGGTAACCTCCACGGTGGAAGGATCATCGGATTGCTCGTAATTGAAATCAATTACGCCATCCACCTTAATCTCGTTATAATCGGCGACAGAAATCTTTTTCGAGGTCAATTTACCATCGCCTTTTACATGATCTGCGGCCCAACCGGTAGTGACCCATCCTAGGAAAAATACCATTAATAAGATAGCCTTTGTTTTCATAAGTATCGTTTTTGTGATTCTACTTTTTAATTTAGACTCTATAAATAAAGAGTTGGTTACAAAAATAGCAAGAAAAAGCTACCGGATATCACATCTAGTAGCTTTTTTAAATTTGATAATGTGTGTATTGAAAAAAATGTGTGTGTTCGATCAATTTGCGCCTTGAATGGATCCAGAGCCGGACTTTGATTTATTCACGTTCGCCGGGCCTTTATAGCGGATGTCTCCACTGCCCGAAACCGATAGGTTCATGTTATCTTTGGCATAAACACGGGCATCTCCGCTACCGCTTACCGAGCAACTCAAATCATTGACAGATAAGTCGTATGCTTTTATATCTCCACTGCCCGATACGGAATAGCGGGCCTCGTCCGCCTTACCTTTCAAGGTGATGTCTCCGGAGCCTGAAACCTTGCTGGTAAGATTCTTGCAGTCCAAATCTTCAAAAACCAGATCGCCGGAGCCGGATACCGAGAACTCACCTAATCTTAATTTCACGTTATGTGGGAACTTTACGTCGCTGGAGCCGGAAATCTTGATTTCCAGTTGATCCTCGGAAAAAGCGTTCTGCGCCTCAAAATCCATCGGGCCGGAAGTCTTTAAGTATTTCAGAGTCTTCGAGCTTCCTTCGATTACATACTGGGTCGGTTTGATACGGGTCCCGTCTTGTATGCGGATAGCTAACCGTCCGTTATTGGATTTGATCGAGAGGAGTGGGAATAGATTCTCGTCGATCGTAATTTTCAATGAAGCGCTTCGTCCATGCGTATATTTGAATACCGGGAATTTCTTGTTGCTTCTATTTCCCCAAAAATTATTGCCGGAATATTCGATATTTCCACCCAGTTCGATCTCGCTATAGTTATCTACCGATATCTCTTTCGTAATTATATTCCCATTTCCTTCTACTTTACTAGCCTCTGCCATGAAGGCACAAAAGATGAGGGCTATTACAGCTACTAATTTTGTTTTCATCGTTCGTATGTATTAAATGTTTATTTGACTTTGCTGATCGAGCCAGAACCCATGATAGACTTACTGATCTCCGGATCTCCTTTATAATGGATCTCGCCACTACCTACGATATTAGCATCCAAGATTTGCGTGGCATATACGCTGATCTCGCCGCTGCTGGCGATATTACACTCTGCTTTACGTGCTTGGCAGTCAAAGGCTTTAATCTCACCACTTCCCGCTACATTGAATGAGGCACGATCTACGGTTCCTATTACCTCGATTTCCCCGCTGCTGGCGAGGCTGCAAGATAGGTTGTCCAGCTGTATATCCTTGGCGATGATATTTCCGCTACCGGCCATGTTACATTCAAGCTTGTAACCTTTTACGGGGCCTCTCAACTCAACGTTTCCACTACCGGCCATATTGATCTCCATCCGGTTTACTTTCGTCGGTTTGCTGATAATGAAACTGCCGGAACCTACCGTATTCAACTCTTTTAGTTCCTTGGAGTTGGATTTTATCTTGTAGACGGTCGGCCTCAAGTCGTAGGAGTTATTATTAAAACCTTTCTTGATAGATTTCGGATAGATCTTTAACGTACCGCCTTCTACTTCGGTCACGAGGTAATCAAATAAGTTCTCATCGATCGTTACGGATAGATAAGGCGCTTTATCCGACTGTTCATACTCGAAATCAGCGGAGCCGACGAACGTAATCTCGTCGTAATCGCTAATCTTTATCTCCCGGGTTTCCGGATTTCCATTTCCATCGATACGTCGGTCGGCGGCGAATCCGCAAACCGCGATCATCTGTATGCAGAATATAAAAAGTGATACTCTCGTCTTCATCGTCTTTAATTTTTTAGGTTCTTTTCTTAATAGACGAGCGAGTATCTGTAAGGGTTGCAGAAATAAGGGACTTTTTTCGAATAAGGATCAATTTATTCCGATTCTATCTAAAATGATTTCCCCTTTATCCTTTTTATTGAAGATAAAACGGATTTCCTTCAGTTGGTCGATGGATAGGCTATCTCCTTGATTGAAGGAGGATAACGGAATCTCTACATACTGTAGTACTTTCTCAGAAACCTTCTCTTTTCCCAGCGAGAGTAAAGTACTACATTTCGTTAGCTCTGGTTTTAATAACGGAGGAAGCACATAGAATGAAGAGAAATCTTTTTTTACGCTTGTTTCGCCAAACGTTAATTCAAACGTGAAATCTACCGCATCGATTGTATCCGAGTTATTCCCGATAAAGAAGAACAGATTCTTTACCGTGTTGATATCCAAAGAGGCTAAGGCCGCTGAATCTATTTGAAGCGTATATTCGGCCTGTTGGAGGGAATTCGTATCCTTTTTCTCCCATCCCAGATAAACAGCGGAGGTTAATTGGGATGTGCTCTCATCGTCTTTCAGTATTAAGGCTTCTTCTTTCCACGTTTTTAAGTTTTGCCCATGAATGCTACAGTCTTTCAATGTAGCTGTAGTTACATCCAGATCTTCTTCGTAATCGGCTATATATTTAAAACCGGAGTCTTCGTATTGGTTGAAATAATATCCTTTGGGAATGATAGCTTTCGCTAGGCGGTAATCTTTTAAGATCGATAGATTTTCTTTCTTGCCTTTTAATGAGGCGTCGAGAAATGCGGATATATAGGTTTGGGCGATCTTGCGTTGACCCTCACCGTCCATTAAAGGGGTCAGATTGAGGAGTGCCGAATAAGGGAAGGGCATATCTTTCCGCCCCCATACGGTGTTGAATTGTCCATGATTGGCCGCATAGATATATAATACGGACTTGAAATGGAAATTCGTATCCGTGAAGTGAAGGTTGTTATATTTTCGGCTTCCTGCCATGGAAAACACATCTTGATCATACCCTCCCTGTAAAAGTAGATAATCGATATTCTCCAGCTCCAAAGGCTTATCTTTGTGCATGCTATAAAATGCGGTTGGAGCGATCTCTACGATTCCTTTGATGGAGAAATTGAAGTTGAAATCCTGATTGGCATCCTTGTAATATCTTTTTTGCTTGTTGATCACGGTCGCTAGAGGAGCGGCTTGCCCTCCTCTGGAATGTCCGACAAGCGCTATATTATCCATATCAACCGTTTGGTAAAAGGGGGTGTCTTCTTGTTGGTTCCATTCTCTCCAGCATTCCAGATGCTTTAGGATTAGCCAAGCTCTCGTGAATATCTCATTATGGCTATAATCCCCACTCCAATTGCTGTTTAGGAAATTCTCGTCTATCGAGGCGGCGATGTACCCTTTGCTTGCTAATAAGGTAGCGATATATTCGTAGCCGGGGTCTGAATATTCTTGCATAAGATGGTTACCGTGTACGAATATAACCAGCGGGAAAGGGCCTTGGCCCTCAGGATACCATACTCGTCCGTTGATCGGGTAATTGGAGGCGTCGAATCCCCAAAAGATTTCTCTTATCCAATTATCGAATCCGGAAGTCTGGTCGAAAAAGGGAGTGGCATCTACAGAGGAGGTTTTTATATCGCATGAGTTTGCGTATTCATCCCTGTTTTTATCATCCCCATTTCCATATAGCAATGTTTTTACTGTATAGGTTCCTTCGATGGTAGGATCAGGAGCGTTAAATGTAGGGGCTTTTTGGTTCCAATAATTTTCCGAGACCGGGGTCGTATGATCAAATCCTTCATTAGCCAAGAAGTAAACAACGCATGTGTTTAGCCCTAATACGATCAATATCAATGTGATTGATACTTTCTTCTTGATACCGATGTAAACAGAGTATCCTATTAAAGCACCACAAAGCAGTTCGAATCCGATAAACATCCGGCTAGTATCCGGATAAGGAAGAAATCCGACTAATATATAAGTAGATAAACAGATTCCGACAAACCAAGGATTGAATAATCTTATGATCTTAAAGCCCCATGTGCTTAGTAAGGCGAGCAGGCTTGATAGAATGCCCACGGTTATCAATGCGATACTAAGATCCGCTATAGGCGATATTCCGATTTTCAGATAAGATAGGCTGATAATTACGAGGTATAAGGTAAAAGTAGCCAATGCTCCTATAGTTGCTCCTTTCCATGATTTTTGGGCGGTCTTGATCACGGTGGCTTCGCAAGCCTGTAAAAAGGAGAAGATTGTGTTTTTTGTCATTCTAATTTGATTTTTTAGTTTAGACGGTGAAAGTAGAGAAGCTGTTACAAATATAAGAGGATTTTTTTTATAATTTTGTGTTTGATAAGAATCAAACAAAGGAATATGAAGACACTTATACACACGGACAAGGAACAGATCGAATCGATTATCCGCCAGAGCGATGTTTGCTTTGTGGGCATGGCGGATACAGATGGAACGCCTTATGTATTACCGATGAATTTCGGTTATAAGGATGGCGTGATTTATTTACACTCGGCGCAGGATGGACGAAGCATCTCTATATTGGAACGTAATCCGAAAGTCTGTATTACGTTTAGTATTGACCATGCCTTGGTTTTCCAGCACCCGGAGGTAGCTTGTAGCTACCGTATGCGTTCGAAGAGCGTGATCGCTTGGGGAAAGGTCGCTTACGAAGAGGATTTCGACAAGAAGGTGGAAGCCTTGGATATTATCATGAAGCAATATTCCGATAAGACTTTCCGTTATAGCGATCCGGCGGTCCGTAACGTGAAGATTTGGACGGTAGATATAGACGAGGTCAGCTGTAAGGAATTTGGCGCTCCTCATAAGAAATCTTATTAAATCAATAAATGATATGAAAAAACTACTTCTTTTATTCGTTCTATGTCTTTGTTTTCCGGTGGTTGACAAGGCTTGTACCTCCATTATAATCACTGGAAAGGCTACTCCCGACGGGTGTCCGTTGATGTGGAAACACCGGGATACCGGCGCTCCGTATAACCATATCGGTTATTTTGACGAAGGTGGCTATCGTTTTCTGGGGCTGGTAAATAGCGATGATCCGGAGGGAGCCGTGTGGACCGGAAGCAATGAGACGGGCTTCTCTATCATGAATACGGCTTCTTATAACTTGAAAGACGATGATATAAAGGAGATGGATCAAGAGGGAAACTTGATGCGAAAAGCCTTGAGAGTCTGTAAGACGGTGCAGGATTTCGAGCATTTCTTGGATACCTTGCCTCGCCCGATGCGTGTGGAGGCTAATTTCGGAGTGATCGATGCTTATGGTGGCGCGGCTTATTATGAGACGAATAATGAGCGATATTATAAGAAAGACGCGAATGATCCGAATCTGGCGCCGGAAGGTTACTTGATTTATACGAATTTCTCTTTCGAGGGGCGTACGGATGAAGGCAAAGGATATGTACGTTATGAGAATGCGAAAAAGATCTTTAAGGAAATGCGGGACGGAGGATTTACTCCTCAGCGTATCTTTCAACAGGCTTCCCGCTCTTTTTATAATAGCTTGCTGGATATCGATTTGATGGACAAGGGACAAAGTCCGAACAATCGTACGGGTTGGTTTGTGGAGCAGGATTTCATCCCTCGTCTGGAAAGTACGGCCTCTATCGTAATCCAAGGCGTGAGATCCGGCATGAATCCGGAATTGACAACGATGTGGACTGCCTTGGGATATCCTCCTACCTCTGTCGCTATTCCTCTTTGGGTGAAAATGGGAAAGGAGCAAAGCGCTTTAGTTACTTACGACGCATCCTATAAAACAGCCCTATTAGATTGGTATTCTGTTCAATTACAGAAGAATGTCTACTCCATACATCGTGGTAACGGCCAAAAGTATTTGCATTGGCAACTGTTATGGAATGATGACCAATCTGGTTATATCCAACAGCTTCGTGCGGTAGAGAACCGGATTTTCGATTTATTCGACGCTCATAAGACGGAGTGGGAGCAAAATGGATTGGATACAAAGGAAATACAACGGCTGTATAAGGAAGTCGATAAGCTCGTAAATAAAGCCTTCTTGGGGCTTCAAAAATCATAACCATAAGGTATTTTGTTGATAGTGAAAAATACAGTAAGTATTTAAAATATACGTATTGATAATGTCTTTATAATCAGACTGATAAAAAGTTGATGATGTTTCCGGAAAAATATGTACGTGTTTTTCCGGAAACACGTACGAGAATTTGTGAAAACACGTACGTGTTTTGGGAAACAGATAATGAGGTTTTAAATGCATTTGGAAAAATGTACAATAACTATGTGGGAAATAAACACTGTATCCCCTTCTAATTATCGAAAGTTTTTAGGGTTATATCCCAACAGGCCTTTTTCTCAGTACTACTCCTTCCTTTGTAGAATATATACTTCAACTGCTCTAGGAGATATACTTCATAGGCCAAGGAAGTAGTACTTCTCGTGAATTCCGATTGTGCGCTTAGGAAAACTTGTGCAGTTGGCGTATTTCAAAAAGTTACGTATATTAGCGGTCTGAATCTAATATGAAAAACATGAGAAAACTATATTATTTAGTGATGATAAGTCTGGCTTCCATTTTGACCGCATGCGAGAATCGATCGGAAGAGTGGGACGTGGTGGATTTCGGAAACGATTGTACGGTTGGCTTGCAGGAACATTTGGAATGCAGATTCATTCCTTTGGAGACGAAGGATAGCGTGCTGTTAAAAGATCTCTACCGGGTTTGCTGGGTGGACGATCGTATTTTTGTATTCGATAGAAGTGATGAGATAAATGCGCTTTTTGTATTCAGTGATCAAGGAAATTTTATTACTCGTGTAGGCTTGCGGGGACAAGGGCCGAAAGAGTATCTTTATCTAACTCACTTTTTCGTGGATGAGAAAGAGCGAATCTTGACATTGGTGGATTTTGGTGGGACGGCCTTATTGCGTTATGATCTGGATACCTATCAATATATATCCACGCAAGATGTAGCTGATTATTTTGTGGACTGCGCCCCTTTAGATAAGGAGAATTGGATTTGGTATTATCCTTTGGGATTTGCGACACCGCAAAGGGAAAACTTCTATCTGAAAGCCACGGACAGGAAAGGAGAGCAAGACGCATTGTTGGGACCGGCTTATTTCACGTCCGGCCATACGATCAATGGGAGCAAGACGTTGCATGCCTTTGCTGGGAATTGGTATGCGCATTTCCCCTTTACCCCCGAAGTATGGAAAGTGAAGGACGGGATGTTGGAGCCTGCTTATAAAGTTCGCTTCGGAGATAAAAGTATGCCTCCTATCGAGTATGTCAAGGAGAAAGGGAGAGGCGGGAGAGATTTCTCTGGCGATCTGTTTCGCTCCGGCTATGTAAATTCTTTTGGGCTGCTGGAGACCGAACGGATCCTGCATGCGACCTATATGTGCGATAAGGTAACTTACTTCGGATTTTATGACAAGGATAGGAAAGAGGCATTCTCGTATGCGTTCCCCAACTTCATAAGGGCTACGGGGTTGACAGGCTTTTACGGTATTTGCGGAGTGTATAAAGATTATTTTATCGGGAAGATCAGTTCGACGGTGCTGTTGCGTAATCAGATACATTATGAGGATTTGAGACGGATAGCGGAGAATCGTACACAGGACGATAATCCGATCTTATGTTTATTTAAAATAGAAAGGTCATGAGAGTATTGTATGGGATTATTGTATTCTTCGCTTTGTTTCTTCTCGCTTGTTCCGATGCAGAAAGAGAAGAAAAACGGCTGGAGGGAAATTTGTTAATGAAAGGGGATTCTGGTGTATGCTATGATGGGATTGGTCTTACCGAGTCTTATTTGGTGTTGTTGGCTCGTGGGTGTGATACGATCATTCAAGTATTCGACAAAGATGATTTGTCGCACCTGCATGCGTTTGCGTTGAAAGGATATGGTGCCACTTATTTCTCTAATCCGGAGTTTATGAAGTCAAATACAAAAGAACCCGCCGGAAAGGATGAGTTCTGGATCGTGGATAACCAACTTACATTTAATAAGATGCAGGTGCTGGCGGATTCTTTGCGTTTTGATCGGAAATATATACTAATACCCGAACTTGTTCCCTCTACGCATTATAATGTCACCACGAAAGAAGTTTATGCGGTTCCGATCGTAGAGAAAAATGTTTATGGTCCTTTCTGTTATGCGAATCGGGAAGAGGGAATTTATTGGGTGGAGCCACCAAAAGTAGCAAGAACGTATCGTTCTTGTAAGCACGTCGCTTATTTGCCTAATCTTTGTGTGAATGAGCGGCAAAACAGTGTGGTTGCTGCCTTGCGCTTCTTTAATCGAATTGATTTTTACGATTTGAAGGGAACTTATCAAAGGAGCTTTACGTATGGGAAGGAGCCTATCGTGCCTTTATTGAAGAAAAATGACACCCAAGTGGATGTTCTTGGAACGACGAAATGCTTTATCGATATATGCGGTACGGATCAGTATGTATATTGCTTGTACGATGGTTCTGTGGATTTTTCTAATTTATCCACATTGCTGGTTCTTTCTTGGGATGGCCAATTAAAGAAACGATTGAATTTTGATCGTTCAATAAAGAGGATTGCCGTAGACCCTTCCGATGGTTTTCTGGTCGCCTTGGCTCTTGATGAAAGTGGAGCATTGGATGTGGTAAAATACCTGTTGTAAATGATATTCTTGACAGGCTGAAACTCCGTTTTCTCGAAAGCGAGTTTCTGATTGGAGATGTAAATAACTTGTGGAAGACAAGAATAGTAATTATCTTTGGAACAAAAGTGAAAAGATAATGACAAACAGTATCGTACGCAAACTGCCGATAGGTATACAGACCTTCGAGAAGATAAGGGAAGGGAATTATGTATATGTGGATAAGACGGAATGGGTGTGGCGGATGGCCTCGTTGGAGACACCGTTTTTCCTAAGTCGTCCCCGTAGGTTTGGAAAGAGCCTTTTGCTTTCTACTTTTGAGGCTTATTTTAAAGGAAGAAAAGATCTGTTTAAGGGATTGGCTATCGAACGGTTGGAACAGGATTGGATTGAGTATCCGGTGATCCATTTGGATTTGAATGCCAAGAAATTTGATACAGGGGAGGATCTGATTCGTCTTGTGGATAGGCAGTTGCTTGTTTACGAGGCTATATATGGTTCTAGTGATGCGGATGAGACGATTGATGACCGTTTGTTTACCTTGTTACGCTTGATTTGTGAACAGACAGGAAAACGGGTGGTCGTTTTAGTGGATGAGTATGATAAGCCTCTTTTGCAATCATTTGATAATGAGAAATTGCAAGAGGAGTATCGCCTAATGTTGAAAGCGTTCTATGGGGTGTTGAAAAGTGCGGATCGCTATTTGCGCTTTGTATTCCTAACCGGGGTGACAAAGTTCTCTCAAGTTAGCGTGTTTAGTGACTTGAACCAGTTGAACGATATTAGCATGGACTGGCAATTCGCAACGCTTTGTGGCATAACACGGGAAGAGTTAGCGACGAATTTTGTACCGGAGATAGAAGCCTTCGGGAAAAAGAATAATTGGTCGTTTGTTGAGGTGGTAGAGCGGATGGAACGTAATTATGATGGGTATCATTTTCATCAAGATGGAGTGGGAGTGTTTAATCCGTTCAGTGTACTGAATGCGTTCAATAAGCTGGAGTTGGAGAGTTATTGGTTTCAGACGGGTACGCCGACCTTTTTGGTGAGCCTCCTCCGTAAAAGTAATTATGATTTACGGCTTTTGATAGATGGTATCGAGGCGCCTGCTGCTTCATTCACTGAATATCGAGTAAACACCAATAATCCGATTCCGTTGATTTATCAGAGTGGATATTTGACGATAAAGGATTATGATCGGGAATTTCGTAATTATTTATTGGAATTTCCGAACGAAGAAGTAAAATATGGTTTTATTAATTTCTTAGTCCCTTACTATACCTCCATTTCCAAGGAAGAGCAGAGTTTTTATATTGGTAAATTTGTACAAGAATTACGGACAAAGGATATAGATGCTTTCCTTTCCCGTCTCCAAGCTTTCTTCGCTGATTTCCCGTATGAGTTGAATGATAAGACCGAACGTCATTATCAAGTGGTTTTCTATTTGGTCTTTAAGTTGATGGGGCAATTTACTGAGGCGGAGGTGCGAAGTGCCAGAGGACGTGCGGATGCGGTGGTTAAAACACCAAAATACATTTACGTCTTTGAGTTCAAGTTGAACGGAACCGCCGAGGAAGCCATATGGCAAATCGATGAGAAAGGTTATTTGGTTCCCTATCAGGCGGATGGGCGTAAGTTGATAAAGGTTGGCGTGGAATTTAGCGCTATAGAACGTAATATTAGTCGTTGGCTGTATTTTTGATGCCTCTTCGTGAAGGTGTTCTCAAATAAAATACTATTTTTGCGCATTATAAAGAATATTCCGCAAATAATGGATATACAGAGGCATAGTAGCGTATTGGGCGATACGGTGGAGAAGCTATCGGATGAGGCATCGTATAAACAATTGTTCCATGCGTACAGGGATGAGGAGGCGCTGCCCTCGGGCGAGGTGCTGAAAGAGATCATCGATCTATGCCGTGCGATCCTGTTCCCCGGTTATTATGGGAATGCCCGTATCAGTAAACAGACGATCCGTTTTCATACGGGCGTAAATGTTGAGACTCTTCATTCTTTATTATCCAAGCAGGTTTATGCGGGACTTTGTTTCGCGGATACATCTTGCGTGACTTGCCCGGAAGAAAAGATCTCCGCTGAGGCAGAGGCTATTTCGGAGGCTTTCATCTCTACGCTTCCGGAGATTCGCGGTCTGCTGGCTACGGATGTGGAGGCGACTTTCAATGGCGATCCCGCCGCTCAAAATCTAGGTGAGGTCATATTTTGTTATCCCGGTTTCCGGGCGATCGGTAATTACCGGATCGCCCATCAATTGTATAAGCTCGGGGTTCCTTATATTCCTCGTATGATTACGGAGATGGCACATTCCGAGACCGGTATCGATATCCATCCGGGCGCGAAGATCGGTCATCATTTCTCGATAGACCACGGGACGGGTACGGTGATCGGCGAGACGAGCGTGATCGGCAATTACGTCCGAATCTTTCAGGGCGTCAGCTTGGCGGGAGAGAAACTTCCCCCCGATGAGAACGGTAACGCTATCCGTGGCGTAGCCCGTCATCCTATCTTGGAAGATCATGTGACAGTATATTCTAATTCCACCTTAATCGGTAAAATCCGGATTGGCAGAGGGGCTACGATATGTGGTAACGTCTGGATAGCGGAGGATGTACCGGCAGGGAGTACGGTTACACAATTGAAAATTGAGAATTGAAAATTATCAAGAGGGTAGCTGGAAGGAGATCGAAGCATGTCAGAGAGCGAAATGAGAATAATTAATAATAAACAACGTAATACGCAATTGGGAATAATTTTCAATTCTCAATTCTCAATTTTCAATTAAAATGAGCGAGACATTTGAAATGGTGGCCAAAACCCTATACGGGTTGGAAGAGATCTTGGCCGAGGAGTTATTAGCTTTAGGTGCCAACGACTTGCAGATCGGTCGTCGTATGGTTTCCTTTACGGGTGATAAGGAATTGCTTTATAAAGCGAATTTCCACTGCCGTACTGCCCTGCGCATTCTGAAACCGATTTATCATTTCAAGGCCAAAGATGCTGATACCGTTTATAAAGAGGTGAAAAAGGTAGAGTGGGAGAAGTATTTGTCGCTGGACAAGACGTTCGCGATCGACTCGGTGATCTATTCCGAGGATTTCAATCACTCGAAGTTTGTCGCTTACCGTACGAAAGACGCTATCGTGGATTATTTCATCGAGAAGTTCAAGAAGCGTCCGTCCGTTCGTGTCAATAACCCGGACTTATATATCAATATCCATATTTCGCATAACGATTGTACCTTATCTATCGATAGCTCCGGCGAGTCTTTGCACAAGCGTGGTTATCGGGTGGATCAAACGGAAGCTCCGTTGAATGAGGTGTTGGCTGCCGGCATGATCCTAAAAACCGGTTGGAAAGGAGAATCTAATTTCGTAGATCCGATGTGTGGTTCCGGTACATTGTTGATCGAGGCTGCCATGATCGCCTTGAATATCGCTCCGGGTATTCATCGGAAAGAGTTCGCTTTCCAGAAATGGGTGGACTATGATGAGGAATTGTTCGATCGTATTTATAATGATGAGAGCGGGGAGCGTGAGTTCGCTTTCCATTGCTATGGCTCCGATATTTCCCAAGCCGCTATCGATATCGCCTTGGAGAATATCCGTAGCGCTGGCTTGATGAAATATATCGATCTGAAGGTGAAACCGTTCCAACAATATACAGAGGCTCCGAAGCCAGGTATATTGGTGACGAACCCACCTTATGGAGAGCGTATATCATCTCGTGATCTATTGGGATTGTATAATATGATCGGCGAGCGTTTGAAACATGTGTTCATGGGATATAAGGCTTGGATTTTGAGCTATAAAGATGAATGTTTCGATAAGATCGGCTTGCGCCCGAGCGAGAAGATCAAATTGATGAACGGTTCCTTGGAGTGCGAATACCGTTGCTATGAGTTATTTGAGGGAACCAATAAGGACTTCAAAAAGGCATTGAATGAGGATGGAGAGGAGCGTCCGCACAGATCGGAAGGCTCTTTCGAGCGTAGAGGCAATGATCGTCCAAACTTCCGTACGGGCCGTGTGGATCGTCCGGAACGTCGTTTCGCCGCTGCTCATAGCGAGGATGATGAGGAGCGTTTCGCTTCCATTCCGGGGAAACGTATCTTTGGAGAGGATCGGGGAGAGGATCGTCCGGTCCGCAAGAAATTCGTGGATGCCCCGGTTCGTAAGCCGATCAAGCCAAAAGGAGAACGTCCTGTGAAAATGCGTTATCGGGATGAGGATGACCGTAAGAAAGGGTTTGGCGATCATAAGCGGGATGGAAAGCGCCCGTTTAGCAAACCTATAAAGCCTATAAAACGGAGAGGGTATGATGATTATGAGGATTAAATCATCTTTATTCATAAGCCTATGTCTGATTTTATTAACGATGTCGATTACCGCCCAAGATAAGCAACTCTCCTTGCACGACTTGATTCCGGGAGGAAAAACGTATAGCCGCTTCGTACCTCGTGACTTGAAACAGTTACGATGGTGTGGGGACGAGTACTTATATGTTAAGGGAGATAGCGTGTTAGGAGCTAAGCCGGGGAAAAAAGAAGAGGTCCTTTTTTCGTTGGAAAGACTGAATGGGGCCTTGATGGTGGCAAACCTACAGACGGTTGGTTCCTTGCCTAGCTTTTCGGTACCTTATGAAAGTGGTTCGGTCTTGGCTTTTACTAGCAAACAGCACCGGATTCATTATGACTATAAGAAGAATAAGGTAGTCGCTGATTATGCTTTGAAGAATAACTGGGCGAATTATGACTTTTGCCCGGCTACGAATAACTTAGCTTTTACGGAGGGAAACAATGTGCATATTTTATCCCCGGATGGACGAAATACGATTGTTACACGTGAAACACAGGATGGAATCGTATGCGGACAGGCTGTCCATCAACGGGAGTTCGGGATTACGAAAGGTATGTTTTGGTCTCCTAAAGGCTCGGCTCTAGCGTTTTATCGTATGGATGAGCGTATGGTGACCGCTTACCCGCTGGTGAATATCGATACTCGTTGCGCTACGCCGGTTCCTCATAAATATCCGATGGCTGGAATGAAGAGCCATGAGGTTACGGTGGGTGTCTATCAGGTAGCTACCGGGCAGACGGTTTGGTTGGAGACAGGCTTGCCGAAAGAGAAATATTTAACAAATATCGCTTGGAGTCCGGATGAGAAGAGTATTTATATCGCTGAGTTGAATCGTGAGCAGAACGAGATGCATTTGGTGCGGTACTCTGCCTTGACGGGAAAGAAAGAGGCTGATCTGTTTACCGAGACGGATCGTTGTTATGTGGAGCCGCAGCATCCTGTGCTCTTCTTGCCGAACGATCCGGATAAGTTTATCTGGCAGAGTGAGGCGGATGGCTATAACCATCTATATCTGTATGATACGACTGGAAAGGAATTAAGGAAGCTAACCGGTGGGGAATGGGTGGTTACCAAGGTGCTAGGCTTTAGCAAAGACGGAAATAAGGTGATTTTCGAGGGAACGGCACCTCATCCCGTATCTCCGAATATGCAAGGAACGGGGATGCAACGTTATATTTGGGAGACGGATTTGAGAACGGGTGATATCATGAATTGCTTGAGTTGGAAAGTGGGCGTGCACCGTTGGTTGCTGAGTCCCTCCGGCGAATATGCGATTGATTATGTAAGTTCTCCTTCTACCCCGAGGGATATCGATTTAGTCTGTATAAAGGACGCTAAGGTGATTTCTACCTTACTTTCCGCTCCGGATCCCTTTAAATTGTATCGGATGCCCCGGATCAAGGTTGGACATATCCTTGCTGCCGATGGTAAGACTCGCTTGAATTACCGGTTGACTTTACCGCCGGATTTGGATGAGACGAAGAAGTATCCTACGATTGTCTATGTATATGGAGGCCCTAAAGTACAGCTTGTTACGGGCGACTGGCAAAACGGGGCTCGTGGTTGGGACCTCTATATGGCACAGAGAGGTTATGTGATGTTTACCGTGGATAGCCGCGGCTCGGCAAATCGTGGACATGCTTTTGAGAGCGTGATTCATCGTAATTTGGGTATCAATGAGATGGCGGACCAAGTGAAGGGTGTCGAGTTCCTGAAATCCTTGCCTTATGTGGATGCCGACCGTATCGGGGTACATGGCTGGAGTTATGGCGGTTTTATGACAACGAACTTGATGCTGACTTATCCGGAGATCTTTAAGGTGGGCGTGGCCGGAGGGCCGGTTATCGACTGGAGCAATTACGAGATTATGTATGGCGAGCGTTATATGGATCGCCCGCAGGATAATCCGGAAGGTTATAAGAACGCGAACCTGAAACTGAAGGCCGGTAATCTGAAAGGCCATCTGTTGATGATACATGGGGATATCGATCCGGTGGTAGTGTGGCAACACAGCCTTGGTTTCTTAAAGGCTTGCGTAGAGGCTGATACGTATCCGGATTACTTTGTGTATCCTCGCCATGAGCATAATGTGACCGGTAAGGACCGTCCGCATTTGCATGAGAAGATTACGAGGTATTTCGATGACTACCTGTATCCTCGCCATGAGCATAATGTGACCGGTAAGGACCGTCCGCATTTGCATGAGAAGATTACGAGGTATTTCGATGACTACCTTGGGAATTGAAAATGGAGAATGGAGAATTGAGAATTGAAAATTAGAAGAGATATGAATATATTGTTATTAGGCTCTGGTGGGCGTGAGCATGCGATCGCTTGGAAGATCGCTCAAAGCCCGAAAGTTGATAAGTTATTTATCGCTCCCGGTAATGCGGGAACAGCGTTGGTAGGAACCAACGTGGATATTAAAGCGGATGATTTTGCCGCTATCAAGGATTTTGCGTTGGCGAACCAAGTGAATATGGTCGTGGTAGGTCCCGAGGATCCATTGGTGAAGGGTGTTTATGATTATTTCAAGAAGGATGAGGCATTAAGCTCCATCCCCGTGATCGGCCCGAGTGGGGAAGGTGCCCAATTGGAAGGTAGCAAGGATTTCGCCAAGGCGTTTATGATGCGTCATCATATCCCGACCGCTCGTTATAAGAGTATTTCCACTGAAAACCTAGAGGAAGGCTATGCGTTCTTGGAATCTCTTTCCGCTCCTTATGTATTGAAAGCGGATGGATTGGCTGCCGGTAAAGGGGTACTGATTATCGATAACTTGGAGGAAGCCAAGAAAGAGTTGGGAGATATGCTGGGCGGAATGTTTGGCGACGCGAGCAAGACGGTCGTGATCGAGGAGTTCTTGGATGGTATCGAATGCTCCGTATTCGTCTTGACGGATGGCAACGATTACAAGGTGCTTCCGGTAGCAAAAGATTATAAGCGTATCGGTGAGGGTAATACGGGTTTAAACACAGGTGGAATGGGAGCTGTTTCCCCGGTTCCTTTTGCGGATGAGGTATTTATGGCGAAGGTGGACGAGCGTATTATCCGTCCTACCGTAGAGGGATTGAAAGCGGAGCATATCGATTATAAAGGTTTCATCTTCTTGGGTCTGATCAATGTGAAGAATGAGCCGATGGTGATAGAATACAATTGTCGTATGGGCGATCCGGAGACAGAGGTAGTCATGCTTCGTATCCAAAGCGATTTGGTTGATTTGCTGGAAGGGGTAGCGGAAGGCGATTTAGCGGCTCGTACATTGGTACAGGACCCTCGCGCGGCGGTTACGGTTATGTTGGTAAGCGGCGGTTATCCGGAGGCTTACGAGAAAAATAAGGTAATCACGGGATTGGATGGCGTATCCTCGAACAATATAGTGTTCCATGCCGGAACGAAGCTGGTAGACGGCCAGATCCTGACGAATGGCGGTCGTGTGATTGCGGTCAGTTCGTATGGGGCTACTAAGGAAGAGGCTTTGGCCCAATCTTTCGCCGGAGCTAAGCAGATCGATTTCGATAAGAAGTATTTCCGTCGGGATATCGGGTTTGATCTGTAAATGACAATTAGAGAGAATATACGTATGAAAAAACGAAAACTATTGCTTTTAGGGGTTGTTTGTGCGGCTCTCTATGCATGTTCGACTGATCAGACGAACGAATCGGGGAAGCGTGTCTCCGCATTGGATGATGCCGCTTGGAACCATTCCGAATGGATATCCGTGGCAAATGCTCCTGTTATAACGGGTGAGATCAACGGATCGAATGAGCGTGCGGCCGATGGTGCCGCTTGGTTCGTGAGTGTCGTAAGGAATGAAAAAGAGATAACCTCGGCACGCTGGATGACCACGGGCTTGGGTGTGTACGAGTTATACGTGAATGGGAAGTTGATCGGAGAAGAGATTCTCAAACCGGGTTTTACGCATCCCTACAAGACGAAGCGTTCGTTTACGTATGAGGTAAGCAATGCCCTGTCGAAACAAGCGGGAGCGGAGAATGTTTTCGCTGTGCAGGTGACACCGGGATGGTGGGCCGATAAGATCATCACATACAGCGGCCAGCAAGGAATGGTGGGTACCAAGGTCGCTTTCCGTGGAGTGCTTGAGCTTACCTATGCGGATGGTAGCAAGGCGTACTTAGGTTCCAATACGAGCGATTGGAAAGCCGGGATCGCCGGACCGGTCAAACATGCCGCTATCTTTGATGGTGAGGAATATGATGCCCGTGAGTTACCGGGATACGATACGCTCGATAAGCTTTCGACACCGGAAAAGAATACGGAATTTGAGGGAGAGATACTTCCTTCAAATGGAGGTGAGGTCTATTTTCGTGAAGATTTGGCGCTTTCTCCTCAAAAGGCCTATCTATGGAAAGGGGTCACCGGAGAGAGTGAAGATGCTTATGGAAAGGTTGTTATAACGAAAGAATATGCGGCTGGCGAGGAAATGGTGGTTCATCCGGGCGAGACACTTGTCGTGGACTTTGGCCAGAATTGCGCGGCGGTTCCTGCTTTCGAGTTCATGGCAAAGGAGGGTACCCAACTAAATTGTCGTCCTTCTGAGATATTGAACGATGGAAATGGTGCGAAGAGCCGAGGAATGGATGGGCCTGAAGGTAGTTGCCATCGCTTGAATCTACGCACTCCGGATACCGGGATGTTACTCGACTATACCTTTGCGGATCATAAGGACTATACGACCTATCGCCCTCTTCGCACGTTCTATGGTTATCGCTTCGTATCGATCACGGCCGATCAGGAGGTACGTATCCGGTCGATCCAGTCGATTCCTGTCTCCTCGATTACCCAACAGATGGAGACCGGATCAATAACGACCGGCAACAAACTAGTCAATCAGTTGATTTCAAATACCCTATGGGGACAACGTTCCAACTACCTTTCGGTTCCTACCGACTGTCCGCAGCGCAACGAACGGCTGGGATGGACCGCCGACACGCAGGTATTTGCTGAGACTGGTACTTTCTTTGCCAATACCGCTGATTTCTTCCATAAATGGATGCGTGATATGCGTGACACACAATCACCAACCGGTGCGTATCCCGGTGTCGCTCCATTGGCTCAATACGGTGCGTCTCCTACTGATATGAACCGCTTGGGCTGGTCGGACGCGGGAGTTATCGTGCCTTGGGTTGTCTGGAAACAATTTGGTGACACTCAGATTATCGATGAGAATTGGGCGGCGATGGAGAAATATCTCAATCATATCAACGAGACCAAGTATGACCATCATGCCCTCAGCGCGGAGAATGGCAATTACCAGTGGGCCGACTGGCTCAGTTACGAGCCGCTTGAGAGTTGCAGCGGCAGACATACAGCGAAGGATGGATCCGGAACGCTTCCGGAAGCCTATGATTATTGGAATTATCTAAGTGCGAATTACTGGCTTATAGATGCCGGAATGATGAGCGATATGGCTCGTGCGACGGGACGGGATGCCGAGAAATACGAAGCGATGGCTGCTCTAGCGAAACAGTATATATTGGATAAATTCCTGAATGTTGACGGAGAATTTAAGACGGCGATATTCAATACCATGCAGACGCCTGCCCTATTCGCCTTGAAGAACAAGCTGGTCGAAGGGGTAGCCAAGGAGAACATGATGAAACGACTGCGTGACAACTTCGCCGAGCATGGCAATTGCCTTCAGACAGGTTTCTTGGGTACTTCTATCCTGATGCCTACGCTTACGGAGAATGGAATGAGCGATATCGCTTACGAGCTTCTTTTCCAGCGCAAGAATCCGAGTTGGCTGTATTCGGTAGATAATGGGGCGACAACGATTTGGGAGCGTTGGAATAGCTATATGCTTGATAAAGGCATGGGACCGCAAGGCATGAACAGCTTTAATCACTATGCCTATGGATGTGTATGTGAATGGATGTGGGAGACCATGGCTGGTATCTCTGCGGATACGTCGGAGCCAGGATTCAAGCGCATTATCATGAAGCCGATTCCCGATAAGCGTCTGGAGTTCGTAAACGCGGAGTACAATTCGGCGGCAGGGATTATCAAGAGCTCTTGGAAGTATGAGGGAGACCAGTGGATTTGGGATTTCACCATTCCCGAAGGAGCGGTCGCTCTCGTGACACTTCCGGGCGAAAGCCAAGCTCACGAGTATCGTGCGGGTTCGTATCAGATCGTTAAATAAGTAGCTTATACTTACCCAAGTTTACATTGAAGTTTGTAAGCTTGGGTAAGATTATTGATAGTATTATTTTAATTTACTCAGATCAAAATCAATAATAATCGGACGATGATCGGATGGCCACCAGAAATTAGATAGCTCTTTCGGGTCACGTACAGGCTTCGTGTACTCATCTGTAATTACGTCTGCATACTGGATTATGTCAAACAAAGGCTGTGTACAATATACGTAATCAATGCGGGCTTCTTTACCGGTTGTTGTCTTAAATTCATTTGGATACTTCTTAGCGATGACATCTACATAAGGTGTTTCTTGAGCGATATAGTCTTGCGTCAAAAACTTAGGACTATCTTCCGGATATCGATAGATGGCGTTGTCTGTGCGATTGCGGCTGTTGAAGTCACCCATCATCATCCAATATTCGTTGGTAGCATTCGTGCTAGTACCAATGGTGTGCTTACAAATATACTCTATTTCCATGCGACGGTATTTATCACCACCGTTTTCAGCTTTACTTGCTTCTTGGTCTTCAGTGCGAAAAGCCCATTGTTGTGGCCATGTGTGTAGTGTTACTATATTTAAAACCTTTTCGTCTACAATGATCTTTGCCCAACCGGCACCGTGGGTTACTACTTGGTTTGGCTCCTCACCTATTATTTTTTTTATATTTTCGATCGGATACTTAGAGGTGATGACCTGCGGGTAATTATCCCGATGTCCGCCTATGTACCAGTAAGGGTGTCCGTACCGTTTGGCTAATACTCCCCAATTATCTACCAGAAAACGTTCTTGGGAATCCAAAGGATCCGCGGTACCATTTTTATAGATGCTTTGAGCCTCACACCATACGCAAATATCAGGATCTTGTTGTTTTACCCAAGTCGTGAATTTCTCGTAATTATCATCTTGTCCACACCACATACCGTTTTGTATATTCCAGTAGAGTAGACGTAATGGTTTCTGTTCTTTTTTTTGTCCGCAAGAGATTAAGAGAGTGGAGATGCAGACTGCGGATAATGTCTTTAAAAATTTGTTTCTGTTCATAATATATCTGATTTGTTTTGTCCCGGGCGTAAGTAACCCGGGACTGGTTTGTTACAAATTTATCTTTTTCTTTTTTAATTGGAGCTGGTATAACCCGGATTCTGATCTTTAACTTGATCCATTGCTTTGTTATAATTGAATTCGCTGTCTGGTATTTTCCATAAATAATGACGTTCTTGAATCTGTGTATATTCACCGGTCTCCACATTAAAGTACTTACCTACCAGTTCTTGAGCACGACCTTGACGGACTATGAAGTCCCAGTGCTTTGCCTCATTGAAGTGTTCATAAGTCTCTTCTTTTAATAGTAAATCCATATAAGCGGTCATACTGGCGTAATCACTCAACTTATAGTCCAGTTCAGCATTAGGTACTTTAGGATCTTTGCCATAGGCACGTCGGCGCAATTGGTTTAACATTTCAATGGATTCCATAGTTGGGGTATTGGCAACACGGGCACAAGCCTCACTGTAGATCAGCATAGCATCTGTATAGCGGATCAAAGGAATAGATACATTTGCGCCATTACCTTGTGCGTTCGGATCCGTATATTTTGTGAGTAGACAAGTATATTCACCGTAAGCGTCTTTGCCGAATACATAAAAACCTATGTTCATACCGTAACGTAGGTCATTCGTGTCCCAGCTCTTGATGATATGGTTACGCAGGTCTGTATAGTGCGTGTAATAGCCGTTACCATTTAACATGGTTTTACCGGGAACGAACTCATACTTTGGATGTGAGGTATAGGATAGGTAGTCCCATGTCTTACCATCAATACGTGAAGTCTTGATGTAGAATATCTCCTCTGTAGAGGTGGTCAAGTCTGCGCCAAATACCTTGTCAAAGTCACGTGGTTCCGCAACTTGTACTAATTGGTATGTACCACTGTTCACCACTTCTCCACTTAGCTTTTTTGCCTCGATGTAATCTCCTGTATGCATATATACATCTGCTAGGCAGACCCGTACGGTATTTTTATCTGGAGTAGCCAAATAACGTTTTTTGTCAGGACAATTATCTAAAGCATATTTTAAATCTTCGATTATGAAGTTGTATACTTCTTCTTTGCTACTCTTGGGAATATTCCACTCTGTGATATTTTTATCTGTTTTCAAAGGTACACCACCCCAGTATTTCACGAGATTAAAGTAGTTGAAGCCTCGTAAAAAGCGTAACTCTCCCAGATAGGCCAACTTTTCCTCTTCGGTCATCTTTGTAGCGTTAGGTATCCGCTCGATAGCGGTGTTACAGAACATAATAGCCTTATAGAGGCTCTGCCAGTTTGAATCACTCCGGTTCATATGTGTTGCGTTCACAAAGCCATTGTATTGTTTGTATGTTTGATAAACTCCTTTTGGATAACAATATTCTGTATTGATCTCTAATGTGGCGAAGAAGTTTGAATTATAGGCTGACCGCATTGCGTCTAACGGTGCTAATACCGCAGCATTTGCTTCTTCTACAGTATTATAAAATGTCTCGCTTGAGATCGAATAAGTATAATCGGTCTCATTTAAGGCGTTGTCACAAGCTGTTAGTAGAGTAACTCCGGCCATTGCGCTTATTATTATTAGATGTCTCATTGTTTTCGCTTATTTTAAAATTTAACACTCACACCCATGGAAAGGGTTTTACTGTTTGGATAAGTCAAATGGTCTATACCTGCATTCACGTCGCTGCCTTTTGAGCTAACTTCAGGATCTACACCTTTATACTTCGTTAATGTCAACCAGTTCTGTGCGCTAACGAAGATACGAATACCGTTTAGCCAATTTTTGGTAGCCCACTTGTCACATGGCAGATTGTAAGCTAAACTGATGTTTTTTAGACGCAGATAGGAACCATTCTCGATAAAGCGGTCAGAGTATTTCAGTGAACCAACGGCATTGATCTTGGGATAGGCAGCATGACTGTTGTCTTGACCTTCTCGCCAACTCTCGTAGTATACTTTACGCTCAATATTCATGCCTTGGCCATAGCTGTAGTTTCGCATCTCACTCAAGTTAAACACGTCGTTACCTTGACTGCCTTGTAAAAAGAAGTTGAAGTCCCAGTTCTTATAGCGGATACCACAGTTCAAACCATATGTAAAATCAGGGAAAGGAGAACCTGCGATGTAACGGTCTTCCGTATCGGTGTACTGGCCATCTCCGTTCATATCCTCATAAGATAAAGAACCGTTCTCGTCTAAACCAGTGTCTTTGTAGACATAGAAAGCTCCTAATGGCTCACCTTCACGGATAATTGTGATGGAACCAGATCCATAGTTGCTATAAGTTGTGCCAAGGATATCTTTACCATCAGCTAATTCTTCGACGCGATTCTTATTATGAGCTATATTGAACTGTAAGGTTAAGCCAAAGTCCTTGTTTTGTACCACATCACCCTCGATCAATAATTCGACGCCTTGATTGCTTATACTACCGATGTTACGTACGGTGGACTTGTAACCGGATGATGAAGGAAGTGATACTGTATTCAGTAGATCCGTGGTTTTCTTATAATAGTAGTCTGCGGTAATACGTAGACGTTGTTTAAAGAATCCCAAATCCACGCCGGCATCCCATTGCGAGGTCGTCTCCCATTTCAGATCTTCTGGATAGGTACTGCTGGGTGAGTAGTAAGGTACGTTCTCGCTTCCAGTAGCAGTCTTGCCTGTGGTTAGTAGATTTTGTGTCATGTAGGGATCAATAGCTGTTGAGCCTGTCTTTCCATAGCCAACACGCAACTTCATGTTTGAAATACTTTCAAATTCTTTCATGAAAGGCTCTTCAGACACACGCCATGCCACAGCACCAGAAGGGAAATATCCCCATCTTGATCCTTCCGAATAGCGGCTTGATCCATCAGCACGGAAACTGGCTGTTACGAGGTAACGTCCTAATAAACTATAGTTGATACGCCCAAGATAAGACATCAAGACCCATTTGCTGTAGTTTGTACTTGGTGTGTTGGCTGTTCCTGCTGATGACAGGTTGTTCGTTTCTTGAACGTCACTCAAGAAAGTGTTGCCTGAGGCTGCGATCGATTTGTAAACATTTTGTTGGTAAGTAAAGCCGCCCATTACGTTAAAACTGTGGATGTTGTTTAACGAAAAATCGTAGGTCACGATATCTTCGTTAATGATGTTCGTACTACGCTTGTGGTTGACATCGGCAGTATTATTTTTGTAAATATACTTTTTGGTGGTGTAACCATCGTAGCGGGCATCAGATCCTTCCAATCCGAAACTGGTCCGTATGCTTAAGCCTTTAATCGGATTGAAGTTCAAGGCGGCGTTGATGTTGGTCAGATTTGTCACGGTTTTATAAGTGGACTCATAAGCCATACATAAAGGGTTCTTGATCTCATGGCTAGACCAGCTGTACCAAGAGCGTAGATCTTTATAATCTCCATTCTCATCATAAGGATAAAAGTTTGGTGAGGCGGAGTAAGCAGCACCAATCATAGATGAACCGCCATTACCACCTCCATCAGACTGGTTCATCTGGTTAATCATACTATAGCCCATACTGACGGAAGCGGTTATCATCTTGCTCATAGTCATATCCAAACTACTACGCAAATTGTACTTGTTATAATAACTGTTCGGGATCAAACCATCTTTAGTCATGGCAGAGCCACTGACAAAATATTTTAGGTCATCGGTACCTCCAGATACATTGATGTTATGATTCATAATGGGAGCATTTTGAAAGAACTCTTTTTGCCAGTCCATACCTTTCCCCATGGCGGTTATGTCAGCTTCACTAAAGGGAGCGGTTTCCAGTATCTCTGCGTTTACAAGGTATTCGTTATAAAAACGGGCCCACTCTTGGGCATCCATCAAATCCAGTTTCTTGATTTGCTTTTGGAATCCATATTCAAAATCGTATGAGACTTTCGCTTTTCCACTTTTCCCTTTCTTGGTCGTGATCATCACGACACCATTAGCACCACGTGAACCATAGATGGCAGTAGCGGATGCGTCTTTCAAAATTTCCATAGATTCAATATCATAGGTATTGATAGAGGCTGTGCTGGCAGGAATACCATCGATAATGTATAGGGGTGAGTTGTCACCTTTGATAGAGTTTACTCCACGTATCCTAATAGAATAGTCTCCGGAAGGATCACCTGTATTTTGGGAGAGTACTACGCCGGGAACTCTTCCTTGTAAAGCCTGTACTGGGTTGGCTACGGTAAAGGCTGTCAGCTCATCTGCCTTCACGCTACTCACAGAGCCGGTTAGGTCTTTCTTCTTCATTGTCCCATAACCAACTACCACTACCTCATCTAAAGATTCCACATCTTCTTTCAGGGTAATATTAAGTGTATGTTGGCCTTTGACTGCCACTTCTTGTGAATTATAACCGATATAACTGATTTGTAGAATGTCGTTTGGCTTTACTTGTAAACTGAACTTTCCATTTAAGTCTGTTACTACTCCATTCGTTGTTCCTTTTACCAATACATTGGCTCCAATTACAGGTTCACCCATTCCATCGAGGATGGTACCGGTTAACTGATAACTGCCTTGTTGCTGGCTGATAGGTGCTAATGAAGACTCTGCCCAAGCTTCCTTTGGCATAAAGGATAAAGATGCCATCAAGCAAAAGGCTCCCAGAATAGGGACTACATGTTTGCAATTTTTCATAAATCGTTTTAATTTTTAGCTATTACAAAGTACGACTATTCATGTGACAAGTAGATTACATTAGAGTTGCATAGTAAGAAAGATTTTGAATCTAAGCGCTTTTATATGGTTTTCTCTATATTAAATCTTGCTCATAAATAATCAATTTAACATACGTTTAAGGGCTTATTCTTAACGTTAACAAAGTAGCCGTGAGGGCTTTGAGCAATTGTTTACATGAATTGTTAGAGGGAGTACCTCTTGATCCTGAATTACAAGTGGGATACGTTGGCTTGGATCTCATAACACCGACGTTGTGTACCCATAAGTCCTTTCCTGAATAAAGTTCCCTCTGTCTCCTATGGGTAATATAAATTTTTAGGTTTAAAACAAAGTAAGCGTGAGACTTGTTTTCTATTCATCTGATTCGGGTGTCTGGAAATACCTTGCAAGGATGAATAAGTAAACAATATTCCCACGCTGTAAAGTTATGTATTGGCATAGCGAATGCTTGCCGTGTACATGCACTAACAGAATGAGCGCTACATTGTCTTCATCCTCCTTGCTTGAAATTTTCCAGACTTCGAACCAAGGATAAAGCAAAAAACGCTTTCTTTTTATTTTTCTGACCGCTCTTTAGCCAGACAACACAAATATACGTTTCTTTTTGAACAATGCAACGCTCTGTGAGAATATTTTTCAAATGTAAATATAATATTTAAGTGATATGGTAAAAAGACATAGCTAATTTGCAGTTGGCTGCATTGACCAAGTCTGTTAGCTGCATCGGCCAAATCAGTTAATTGAAATGACAAGGTTAGTAAACTTTGTTGGCCGATGCAGTTTACTTGTTATATTTTCATACCTTTGCTACTTATTTCATTCCTTTAGGATGTGAATATGAAAGAATAAGGTATATGGCAAGAGGAACAACTTCATATTACGGACGTAGATATACTATAGCGACACCTATGACCCATTTGTACATGCTTTGCGCTTGTATTTTTTGTTGGATCGTGGGGTATGTGGATTCGGTAGGTTATCCCGTGTATGGAGAGGTGACGGCTCCTCCTTTATGGAATGCCCTTTGTCTGGTTTTTCCGGGAAAGTTGTTTACCTATTTGATCGGTTTTTTGCTGATGGCCGGTGGTGCGTTTCTGGTGCATCGGGTAAACTATGCGTTGATGTTGATTCGTGAGAAGACATTGCTTCCCTTTCTCTTCTATGCCTTGTTGACAAGTACAAACCCGGATTTCTTTCCCTTGAAATCAACATCTGTCGGGGTGTTTTGTTTGATATTGGCCCTTTATCAGTTATTTACCTCTTATCATGACCCGGACGCTACGGATAAGGCTTATAACGCATCCTTGATTATCAGTATCGGAAGTCTGTTGTGGATACACATCCTTTGGTTCTTGCCGCTGTTTTGGCTGGGGATGTATAATTTCAGGACATTGAATATCCGGACCTTTGTCGCTTCCTTGTTCGGAATCTTGACGGTTTATTGGTTTGTTTTCGGATGGTGTGTCTGGGAATGGGATTTCACGGCATTTACCATACCTTTCACCTCCTTATTCAAGATCCGTTTCCTTGCGGTACTAGGGACGGGAATTATAGATTGGATACAGATTGTTTTAGTGGCGGGATTAACGATCATTGCCTCATTAAACATCGTTACACATGAGTATGAGGATAATTTGCGTACTCGTCAGTTTCTTTCTTTTCTGATTGTCATGGCCATTTGGTCGTTTGGATTGTTCTTTATCTATGAGCAGTCGTCCGAGGAATTTCTGGAAATGGCCTGTGTACCGGCGTCTATCTTGATCGCCCATTTTTTTACGGTGAACCGGGGGAAATATATCTTTTGGCTGTTCCATTTCTCGGTAGTTATGTTTATCGCATTATTAATGATACGTATATGGAATTTCTTATAGCCTACGGGTATATCGGGGTGTTTATCGCCTCTTTCTTAGCGGCCACGATCTTACCGTTTAGCAGCGAGGTCGTATTGACGGGTGTATTATTGGCGGGTTCGGCATATTGGCCTTGCATGATCGCTGCTACGCTTGGTAATTTCTTAGGTGGAATGAGCTGCTATTGGCTGGGGATGCTGGGAAAGGTAGAGTGGATCGAGAAATACCTCAAACTCGATCCGGTAAAACTACAGAAGGTGCAGGATTGGATCAAGGGAAAAGGCTCTTGGATGGGCTTCTTTGTTTTTCTTCCCGGTATCGGTGATTTTATCGCTGTCGCTCTAGGTTTCTTGCGGGCTAATATATGGGTCGTGGCGATCTCCATGTTCTTAGGAAAAGCGATCCGTTATTGGGTTTGGATGGAGTTTGTTTATAAGGTACAGTCCATGTTTTGATAACCCGAGACCTGTATCTTGCACGAAATCATTTCAAGCGTAATTGTCCCCTTTTCCGTGAACTTGATGGCGTTATCGATAAAATTCGTGATAGAATTACAAGGATTTTTGTATATGAATTCTGCAAGCTTGGAAGTCTTTTTTGTTCGGAAGGAACTCATTCCAGCGTGTAAGTGTTTGCCGGGAGAAGACCGTCAATGAGAAAACCAGCATAGAGGTAAAGGCGATACTGGTCGTGATAGCGGAACCTACGACCCCGTAAGACGGGATGAGTAAAAAGCCGGAGATTAATAAGGCAATAAGCCCTACGCACGAGCTTGCCGTACTGTACCGGATCTTTCCGCTGCCGATGAAATAATGGCTGATGATGCTGTTGCAGCCTAACGCTACGATTCCGATCGATAATCCGCCTATCACTTTACGTATGCCTTTGAACTCGGCGCTGAAAAGATAATCCGTATATATCCATTCCGGTACCAATAGGATACATCCCATCACGAGGGCTAAAGCGCAAAAGGTCAATTTGAAAAGCTGTAAGGTAATACGTTTTTGTTCCGTTGCCTCTGAGGTCTTGGCCACGCTACTGTATTCGATGAAACTTACGCTGCGACTAATATTCCATACACTCTCGGAGATCTTGGTCCCAGCATCTAGCAAGCCTACGCTTCCCAACCCGGCGAAACGTTGTATCAAGAAATAATTGAGTCGGGTAGTACAGGTTTCCGCCAACCCGTCCGCACCGGCCCACAGGCCGTAGGCAAACATTTCTTTTAATAGACCGTAGAGTGATTTGCCGGAAGACCGGGATGTCTCCTTTAAGAAATAAGGAACAAGCATCGATAGGCTGGCAATAAAGGCTATGCCGTTCGTGACATATAATCCCCAGACATACGACCGTACGTCCGGGCGCTTCAATATATAATAGAAATAGAGTAAGACGAAAAATAGCAGTCCTCCTTGCAATATAAACGTGAGATTAAACCCTTTGATATTGTCTTTACCCAACAAGAAGCGGGCATTGGCGTTTACCGTAGAGCTCAAGATCGCCAACAAGAAGATATCCAGCCGATAGCCGGTGGGTAAAAGCCCGGTAAGATACATGAAGCCGCAAGCTAGGGAAGAGCCGATAGGTGTCCACAGATATGCGGGAAGGAAAATTGTCCGCATGGAGTAACGGTTCATGAAATAGACAATCGTATTCCCGCATAAAATCCCGTTGACGATTACCGCTATATTTACCGAGGCCACGATCAACCCGATCATCCCCACGCCCTCGATTCCCAGTACCTTTGCGTTGATGAAGATCAGCGCTAGGTTAAGGAAGGCTATCAGATAACGCGAGCCTATTGTCCCCAGTATCTTTTTTAACATAAGCTATAGTTGTAATCCATTCAGTAACCTTACATAGGTATCGATCGCTTCCCGGATCTCCGGTCCCTTGATGTATTCGTCCGCGGAATGGGAACGTGCCGAGTTTCCCGGCCCTATCTTTACGGAGGGGAAACGCATCAAGGCTTGGTCGCTAAGCGTAGGAGAGCCGAAAGGCTCTTTTCCCATCAAGATCGCCCGTCGCACAAAAGGATGATCCAGATCCGTGCGGGTGGAGCTAAGGCGGAAGCTGCGGGCCTTGATCTCACAATGAACCTTTTCCTTGATTAGCTCGAATAACTGTTCGTTCGTATAAAATTCGTTGGTGCGAATATCTACTGTGAATTCGCATTTATCGGGAACGACATTGTGTTGCGTACCGGCATGGATGATGGTGACAGTCATTTTCACCGGTCCGAGGAAGTCGCTTTTCTCCGGGAATTGATAGGTGCTGAACCATTCTATATCCTTCATCGCTAAAGTGATGGCATTGATGCCCTCATTACGTGCGGCATGTCCGGCCTTTCCGATAGCGGTGCAATCCAGTACCATTAACCCTTTCTCGGCTACGGCGGGTTGCATACCCGTGGGTTCACCTACGACAGCGAAGGAGATAGGAGGAAGCTCGGCCAATGCGCTTTCAATGCCATTCTTCCCGGATACCTCTTCCTCACAAGACGCGAGGAAGATTAGATTATAAGGTTGCTCTTTCTCGCTTAAGATGCAGAAGGCTTCATAGAGGGAGACTACGCTCGCCCCGGCATCGTTACTGCCCAGTCCATATAATTGATCATCCTCGGTCTCTTCGGGAGTGAACGGGTCTTTGGTCCAACCGGAAGCGGGCTTGACGGTGTCTATATGGGAGTTGAGTAAAAGGGTCGGTTTACCGAAATCGAAATCCGGGGCGATGATCCACAGGTTGTTGCCTTTGCGGAACACCTTTTGTCCGGCCTTTTGCCATTCTGCTTGCAGGAAATCCGCTACGGCGGTCTCGTCCCGGCTGAAAGACGGACGGGAGATCATGCCTTTTAATAAATCAATCGCTTCGTAATATCTTTCCATATTATAATAAATTATTTACGGTGCATCTGTCTTTCTCCAGTTGGGCTTTCAATTCTTCTAAGGAATCGAATTTGATGTCTCTGCGTACGTATTGAACGAATGAGACACGAATGCTATCATTGTAGATATCTCCGGAGAAATCCAGAATATTGACCTCCATGGATATGTCCTTCCCATTATTGAGTGTCGGACGGTCACCGATATAAAGCATTCCCTTATATCGTTCGCCTTCCACCTCCACCCATACGGCATATACGCCAATACCCGGAATGACTTTAAAAGGCTCATCTACCCGTATATTCGCCGTGGGAAATCCTAGCGTGCGTCCTACTTTATAGCCGCTGACGATATGGCCCAGCAATTGATAGGGATAGGTCAGTAAATAAGCGGCTTCCGCTACATTTCCGGCTTGAAGTAATTTCCGGATCTCGGAAGAGCTGACGGCCGTATTCCCTTCGTCATAGGGAGATGCCTTCAGCACCTCGATACCACATTCGGTGCCATAAACGACATATTGCTCGAAGCCATCCGTCCGATCGTGCCCGAAACGATGGTCATATCCGATCAATAAGGTCTTTACATGCAGGCTCTTCGCTAAAATAGAGGTAATGAATTCCTTGGCCGAGAGCCGGGATAGCTCGATCGTAAAATCCAATACGATGCAATAATCTACTCCGGTAGTCTCTAATTGCTGTAACTTTTCCTCGAAAGAATTTAATAGCTTCGGTTGGTAATCCGCATGCAATACGGCCCGGGGATGTTCCGGGAAGGTGATTACGGCCGATGGCAGGTTACGTGCTTTGGCTATCTCTTTCATCTCGTCGATTAAAAAACGGTGTCCTAGATGCACACCATCGAAAAATCCGATCGTAGCTACCAGTTCCTTTCCTTTCAGTCTGTCAAAATCTCTTACAACAATCATTGCGCCTTATTCATTTCTATTCCAATCGAAAGACAAATGTACGGGATAATTTTTAATAATCATGTTCTTATATATAGATACTTTACGTGTATGTTTACTGCAACCCGCGTTGCAGCAGAATTAGATACAGGTTGGTTTGGTTCGTTCTCGGGAAATATCTATATTTGCTAAGTATGAAAACGAAAACTCTACTCTGTATTATAATGATCCTGTCTTGGGGAATGTTGGGATCCGGACTAGCGGCGGAAGATATTCTTTTCAACCGTCTGGGAGTACAGGACGGTCTGTCTTCCAATGAGATCACTTGTATCCTGAAAGACCGGAAGGGGTTTATGTGGTTGGGTACCACTTCTGGGGTGAACCGTTTTGATGGGTATGAGTTTAAGCATTATAAATACAAGGAAAGCGGGTTGCCTTTTAGGGAGGAGCATGTCTCCGAGCTTCAAGAAACCGCCGATGGGCGTATTTGGATTACCTATAATACGGACCAACTTTGCGTATATGAGCCCGGTAATGACCGTTTTATTCCGGAGAAGGAAATATTAGATAGCTTACGTCTAGAGAATCCTCCCGCTAAGATATTTGTCGACAATGATAAACAACTCTATTTCGCTACCTATACGAATGAATTTTGCCGTTATGATCAAGCGAGGGGAAAGATTTATTCGTATCCGCTAAATAAAGAGGATGGCCGGGTTTGTGATATGAGTGACGTGGGCGATCGTCTATATGTAGTCCATACCTCGGGAGTGGTAGAGGGGATCGATAAGGCATCCGGAGAACCTGTCTATCGGGATGAGTATCTGACTCAATATGCGAATGCCCAGTTATTCTATGTGTTCGCCGATAGTGACGGGGATCTGTGGTTTTTCTTAAATCCCGGATATAGTAGAGGTCTCTTTCGCCTAAATCCCAAAAGCAAGGAGTGGAAACATTATACGACCGAAACCCCGGTCGCTTTATCCTCTATAATGGTGCGTGACGTGGCGGAGGATATGAACGGTAATATCTGGATCGCTACCGATCATGGCGGTATCAATATCTTGGATAAACGTCTGGACCGGATGCGTTATATACGAAATAACCCGTTTAACCAAACGAGTTTGAGCCAGAATAGCGTGATCTGCTTGTATCGGGATGATACGGGGATTATGTGGGCCGGCACTTATAAAAACGGCATCAACTATTATCATGAGAGCATTTTTAAATTCCAGACTATCCGGTACCCTTTGGAGTTGATGCGGGATATCTTTAACAATGACTTTAATTGTATCGTAGAAGATAAAGAAGGGGATCTGTGGATCGGTACTAGCGGAAACGGCCTATTACGTTACGATCGGGAAACCGGGGAGTATGTCCGCTACCGGGCGGGGCGGGAAAGCGAGAACGCTATCTCCGGCGATGTCGTGATTAGTATGGCGAAAGATTTGGATGGCAAGTTATGGCTGGGTACTTATATGGAGGGGTTGACCGGTTTTGACGGGAAACGTTTCAAGCATTATCGGGATATCCCGGGCAGTAAGGACGGCTTATCCAATAATAGCGTGTATAGTTTGTATGTCGATGCCAAGAATCGTTTGTGGATCGGTACGTTGGAAGGCGGCCTGGATTGCTTGGATCAATCTACCGGGAAATGGACGTATTATCGCATGGGGGATAAGGAGAATGCGATTAACTCGGATATCGTATATAGCCTTTCCGGGGATGAGAAGGGGAATATTGTCGTTGGAACTTCTTTAGGAGTGAACTGGATCAACCCGGAGACGGGGGCTGTTACTTCTTTTAACGGCACGAAGGATGGACGTTCCGTGTTTGAGGATCAAATCATCAATGTCGTATTTTGTGATAGCCGTCAATGGGTATGGATCGGGAGTAATCATGGGCTACATATATATGATAGGTTGAATGATAAGATGTATCGGTTGAACCATTCTTCCGGATTACCGGATAACAGCATCATGTCTATTCTGGAGGATAAATATCATACGGTTTGGGTGGGAACGAAGAACGGCTTATTGAATATCGTTCCGAATCGGGATACGGATAATAATTATACGTTCGATTGGAATAGCTATGATGAGAATGAGGGCGTTCAAGGACGTGTGTTTAACGTGAATAGCGCTTGCGGACTGGAAACGGGTGAGTTGGCGTTTGGCGGGACAAACGGTCTTACCTTCGTTGATCCTGCCCGGATACGTTATAATAGCTATGCTCCACCGGCGGTGATAACCGGACTTATGGTGAATAATGTCCCGATAACGGCGAGAGAGGCGTATGACGGGCATGTGATTTTGGATAAAGATATCACCTGTACCAAGCAATTGAAACTGAATTATACGGAACGTAATTTCTCCTTTACCATCTCTTCTTGTTGCTATTTCCTTCCTTTGAAGAATAAATATGCTTTTAAGATGGAGGGCTTCGACTCGGAATGGACTACCGTAAGCGCCTTGGAACGTCGTATTACCTATACGAACTTGAACCCGGGAACTTACACTTTCAAGGTAAAGGCGATGAATAACGACCGGATTTGGAGCAAGGAGATCACGAGCTTGCAGATCACGATCTTGCCTCCGTTCTGGGCTACCGGATGGGCAATAGCGTTGTATATCATAGCTGGTATATTATTGGCGTATGGCGTGATACGTTTTATTTTCCGTATCCAGCAAAAGAAGTTGGAGGAGGAGCAAGAACGGGCTACTGTGCGTCAGCAGCATGAGGTGGACGAGATGAAGCTTCGTTTCTTTACGAACGTAAGCCATGAGTTCCGTACGCCGCTAACATTGATCATGACTCCTTTGGAGAAGTTGATGAAAACGGAGAAAGACTTGGAATCCCAGCAAATATTGAAGTTGATCTACCGGAACGCCGACCGGTTGCTTAAATTGGTGAACCAGTTATTGGATTTCCGCAAGATCGATATGCAAGGGGATAGCTTGGTCTTGTCTACCGGCGATATTGTCCCGTTCGTGCGTGACGTGGCTTATTCCTTCAAGGAGCTTTCGGAGCAAAAGCGGATTCATTTCTCTTTCTCCTCGGTCTTCACGTCTCTCCCGATGAAGTTTGACACGGATAAGGTCTTCAAGATCGTCTCTAATCTACTGAGTAACGCTTTTAAGTTTACGCCGGAGGGAGGTACTATCTCGGTGACGCTTAGCTTGCGGTTGGAGAAGGAGGGAGAGAACAAACTGGTTATCGAGGTGTCGGATAGCGGTATCGGTATTCCTGCGGATAAACAAGGAGCTATCTTCGATCGCTTTTATCAGGTGTCTTCCCCGGATAAGGGAAATCCCGTGGTAGGTACGGGTATCGGCCTGCACCTATGCCGGGAATTCGTGCGGATGCATCATGGGACGATAACCGTGAAAAGCGAGCCGGGAGCGGGTAGTACGTTTACGGTTACGCTGCCGGTGATCCCCTTGGATAACCAAGATATTATCTCGGCTCCGGAAGGAATTGCCGAAGGGGATATCTTGCCTCCGGTTGAGGAGCATGCGGAGATCGCCGATAAGGATGCGTCTCCGGCGGGAAGACCTACGTTGCTGGTCGTAGACGATAACACGGATTTCCGGGAATTTATGAAGTTAAGCTTGAGTGGCGTTTATTCGGTACTCACGGCGGCGGATGGAGAAGATGCGTGGAAACTCATTCCGGAGGAGCTGCCGGATATGGTGATCAGCGACGTGATGATGCCTATCACCGACGGTATCACCTTATGCCGCCGGATCAAGGGAGACATCCGGACTTCCCACATCCCGGTGATCCTACTGACGGCAAAGTCCGCTAAAGATAGCCAACTGGTCGGTCTGGAAGCCGGTGCGGATGATTATATCAGCAAGCCATTCGATATGGAGATGCTTCTCTTGAAGGTGCGGCATTTGATCGAGATGAAGAAGAAGATGCAAAAGGCCTTTATGCAGTCCTCTACCATGGGCATCGCCTTGACGGAGGTACAAGCTAGCTCCATGGATGAGGAGTTGATGCGTAAGGCCATCGCCTATATCGAGGAGCAGATCGCCAATCCGGAGTTGTCTGTAGAACGGTTGAGCCGGGAGATGGGCATGAGTCGTGTGAACTTCTACAAGAAATGCCTTTCCATCACGGGTAAGACTCCGGTGGAGTTGATCCGTACGGTGCGCTTGAAGCGTGCGGCGCAGTTATTGGAGAAGAGCCAGATGCGGGTCAATGAGGTCGCGCTGGAGTGCGGTTTCAATGATGTGAAGTTATTCCGGAAGTATTTTAAGGATGAGTTCGGAAGGCTTCCCTCTGACTATCATAAATAAACTTCTTCTAAATAAATGCCACGTAATTAGGGGATATAACAAAATATCCCCTTAAAATAAACATTCTTCCCCTACCTTTTTACGGTTCTCCCCGTAACCCAAAACATTTATGGCTTCCTGTCCGCCGCAAACCCTTTAATTTTGCCAACGAATGAAGAACCATTTTTCTTGTATGGAAAAACCTGTTCGGACTCATTGCTGATCGGAAATAATTAAAGAATCTATAGAATATGAAACAACACATCGCGGTATTCACGTTAGGGCTTTCCCTGCTGACTTCCTGCATGACTGATTCCGCTTACCGGAAGGTCGAGAATGGCTTGGTCGCCGATATCCGTTCCGGACAGGCGAAGGCTGTTAAATTGGAAGTAATCTCTGATGATATTATCCGGGTAATCGCCTCTCCGGATGGTAAGTTTTCCAACCAAGTGAACTTGATCAAGGACACGAAATCGTTGCCCGCCCCATCGTTTCAGATAACGACCTCGGGGGATACGATCATCGTAAGTACGCAAACCACACAGGCCCGTCTTTCACGGGAGACCGGAGAGGTTCGCTTTACCGACGCCAACGGACACACGATCCTTCGTGAGAAGACAAACGGAGGCAAGGAATTTACGCCGATCGAGGTGGAAGGAACCAAAGGCTATACCTTACGTCAGGTATTTGAGAGTGAGGACGAGGAAGGGCTTTACGGCCTAGGACAGCATCAGAGCGATGAGTTCAACTATAAAGGCAAGAACGAGGAGCTTTTCCAATATAACACGAAGGTGAGCGTGCCGTTTATCGTTTCCTCAAAAGGGTATGGTGTACTTTGGCATAACTATTCCTTGAGCCGTTTCGGCGACAAGCGTCCATACGCCGATTTGGGCGATGTCTTTGGTCTATACGGAAAAGACGGGAGGGCAGGGGCGTTGACCGCTACCTACTATACGGATAAGGCGAAGAATTCCGTTTTAATCCAGCGGGATGAAGATAAGGTAGATTATGAGAATCTGAAAACCATCAAGAACCTGCCGGCAGACTTCCCGAAGCCGAGCGCTTCCGCTACTTGGGAGGGTGAGATCGAGGCGAAAGAGACGGGTACTTATCATTTCAAACTACATTACGCCGGTTATACCAAGGTATTTGTGAATAACGAGGAGATCATCCCGGAACGTTGGCGTGCGGCATGGAACCCGAATGATTACAAGGCTACGGCCGATCTGGAAAAGGGCAAACGTTATCCGATCCGTATCGAATGGTTGCCGGATGGAGATGTATCTTATATCGGCTTGAAGGTATTATCTCCGCTACCGGAGGAGGAGCGGGAGCGGTTGGCTTTCTGGTCGGAAATGGGGGATGATATCGATTACTACTTCATCAACGGAGAGTCTTCCATGGATAAGGTGATCAGCGGTTACCGCACGGTTACGGGCAAGAGCCAGATCATGCCGAAATGGGCGATGGGATTCTGGTTGAGCCGTGAGCGTTATAAGACGCAAGAGGAGCTATTGACCGCCTTGAACGAATACCGCCGGCGGCAGGTTCCCTTGGATGTGATCGTACAGGATTGGAGCTATTGGCCGGTAGACGCATGGGGTAGCCACGAGTTTGATAAGGAACGCTTCCCGGACCCGAAAGGCATGATTCAGGAAATCCACGATAAGGATGCCCGTATCATGATCTCCGTATGGCCGAAGTTCTATTATACGACAGAGCATTATAAAGAGTTGGACGCACTGGGTGCTATGTATCAGCAGGCGATTAAGGATAGTATCTGCGACTGGATTTATCCGGGTTATATCGGTTCTTTCTATGATGCGTACAACCCGGAAGCCCGCAAGCTTTTCTGGGAACAGATGAACGAGCATCTGTATTCCTTGGGCATCGACGCTTGGTGGATGGACGCTTCCGAGCCGAACGTACAGGATAATACGGATATCGAGTATCGCAAGGCGCTTTGCGGACCGACTTATCTGGGCCCGTCCACGAAATACTTCAACGCTTACGCTTTGGCTAACGCCGAGGCGATCTACGACGGACAACGTAGCGTAAACCCGGATGACCGTGTATTCCTATTGACCCGTTCCGGTTTCGCCGGCCAGCAACGTTATTCTACCGCTACATGGAGTGGCGATATCGGTACTCGCTGGGAGGATATGAAAGCGCAGATCAGCGCCGGCTTGAACTTCGCCATGTCCGGTATCCCTTACTGGACGATGGATATAGGTGGCTTCAGCGTGGAGAACCGTTATATGGCCGCTAAGGAAGGTAGCGAGGATTTGAGGGAATGGAGGGAGTTGAACAACCGTTGGTATCAGTTCGGAGCTTTCTGTCCGTTGTTCCGTAGCCACGGGCAATATCCTTGCCGCGAGATCTATAATATCGCTCCGGAAGGATCGCCTACGTACCAATCGATGAAGTATTATACCGAGTTGCGCTATCAATTGATGCCGTATATCTATAGCTTGGCCTCCAAGACGCATTTTGAGGATTATACGATCATGCGTGCCTTGGTGATGGATTATTCGGACGATGAGAAGACTTACGATATAGACGACCAGTTTATGTTTGGCCCGGCCTTCATGGCATGCCCGGTGTATGAGTATAAGGCTCGCGACCGTGAGGTGTACTTCCCGGCCGGCATTTGGTACGATTTCTACAACGGCAAGCGTATACAAGGCGGAACGACAATGGACGTGGATGCTCCTTACGAGCATATGCCTTTGTTCGTGAGAGCCGGCTCTATCGTACCGACCGGAAAGGTAATCCAGTCTACGAAAGAGGAACAGAAAGACTTAATCGTCTCTGTTTACGCCGGTGCCGACGGTTCCTTCACCTTATATGAGGATAATGGCGTGACCTACGATTACGAGAAAGGAAATTACGCTACCATCCCGTTTGTTTATGATGATGCGAGGCGAACGCTCACGATCGGCGCACGGGAGGGCGACTATCCGGGCATGATCCGCGAGCGTCAGATCACGGTACGTCTCATCACGCCGGAGAACCCCGCTGGCAAGGACGTGACAATATCTTACCAAGGTAAACCTCTAGTTGTAGAGACGGGGCGTGCCCCGTCTCAACCCCTCTAAATGGTAACTTTAAATAATACCCATCAGTCTGTGCTAAGACGGGGCACGCCCCGTCTCTACAACTGGGTAGTATCAATTAAACTATATAATCACTAATGATACCACTGATGAATCGGCCACTTGCGTGGCTTCTGGGCCTATTGCTCACCGCCTGTTCCCCCACCGGGGAGCAGGTGCGTGAACGTAGCCCATGGAATGACGATTGGAAATTTGCCTTGTCGGATAGCGTTCAGGATTATTCATCCCCGGACAGCGATGATTCCACTTGGCGTATCTTATCTTTACCGCATGATTGGAGTATCGAGGGGGATTTCTCCCTCGATAACCCGTCTACCCCGGGCGGCGGCGCGCTACCGGGCGGGATTGGTTGGTATCGAAAGACATTTACCCTTCCGGAGACGGATCGGGGTAAGGTTGTTTATGTTGATTTCGACGGGGTTTACTGGAATAGCGAGGTCTGGATCAATGGTCATTCGCTGGGATTCCGTCCGAATGGTTATGTATCGTTTCGTTATGACTTGACGCCTTATTTGAGGTATGGAAGCCAACCGAACGTGATTGTCGTGAAGGCGGATAATAGCGAGCAACCGAATTCCCGCTGGTATTCAGGCTCCGGTATCTACCGTAACGTATGGTTAGTAAAGGTGAATCCGGTACATGTGGACAACTGGGGTACTTTCGTGCATGACATGAGGATCTCGCCGGAGGAGGCTACCTTCTCGTTGGAGGTGAGAATAAGGAATAGCTCGGAGGCGGATAGGGATGCCGAAATCTCTACCTCTATTTACGATGACCGTAACAGAGTTGTTACGGCACCCGTAACAACTCTATTACGGGTACCGTATACGCCCTGTTACGACGCCCGTATGCGGGAGGCATCTGTCGATCATCAGTTCTCGATCCCAAATCCCAAGCTTTGGAGTCCCGATTCTCCCTCGCTCTACACGGCCGTCACGGAAGTGAAAGTGGCTGGTAAGGTGGTAGATCGTTACGAGACGGTATTCGGCCTTCGCTCGTTCCGTTGGGATTCCGCTACCGGCTTTTATTTGAATGATAAGCCTTTGAAGATAAAAGGGGTTTGCCTGCATCATGATTTAGGCTGTCTGGGTGCCGCCGTGAATACACGGGCTATCGAGCGCCAGCTACAGATCATGAAGGAGATGGGTGTGAACGCGATCCGTACCAGCCATAACGCCCCGGCACCCGAGTTGCTGGATCTTTGCGATCGTATGGGCCTTCTGGTACAGGATGAGTCTTTCGATATGTGGGAACGCCGTAAGTCCCCATACGATTACGCCCGGTATTTCGCGGAGTGGCACGAGCGGGATTTGACGGACGAGATCTTGCGTGACCGGAATCACGCCTCTGTTTTCATGTGGAGTATAGGCAATGAGGTACTTGAGCAATGGAGTCATGCCGACGCTACCGAGCTGGATCTGCAAGCGGCGAACCTGATCTTGAATGCCGGCCATGCCATCGATCCCGCTTTGCTGAAGGATACGACCCTTAGCCGTCAATCCTTGATCACCCGTCATCTGGCGGCTATCGTGAAACGGCTAGATACCTCCCGGGTCGTTACCGCCGGCTGTAACGAGGTAAACCCTGCGAATCATCTGTTCCGCTCGGATGCCTTGGATGTGCTGGGCTTCAACTACCATGAGCGATATTTCGAGCCGTTCCTCCGGAATTTCCCCGGAAAGAAACTGATCGTGAGCGAATCTACCTCGGCCTTGATGACCCGTGGCTATTATGAGATGCCGTCTGATCATATTTATATCCGTCCGGAATCGTGGGACAAGCCTTTCGAGGCTCCCGAGCATGTTTGCTCCTCTTATGATAATTGCCATGTACCTTGGGGCTCTACGCACGAGAAGACTTGGCATCTGGTGAAGACGCTTCCGCATGTATCCGGCCTGTTCGTCTGGACGGGTTTCGATTACTTGGGAGAGCCTACCCCCTATTGGTGGCCCAGCCGGAGCAGCTTCTTCGGTATCGTGGATCTGGCGGGTTTCCCGAAGGATGTATATTATATGTATAAAAGCGAGTGGACGGATGAACCCGTATTGCACATTTTCCCGCATTGGAACTGGAAAGAAGGCGAACCGGTGGATATCTGGGCCTATTATAACAATGCCGATGAGGTGGAACTATACCTAAACGGAAAGAGCCTAGGCGTACGACAAAAAACGGACAGTACCTATCATGTCTCTTGGCGTATGCCTTTTACGCCCGGAACCTTGAGAGCCGTCTCCCGCTTAGGGGGTAAGGAGGTCTTGGTGAAAGAGATCCATACGGCAGGAGAGCCGGCCCGTTTGGTCTTGACACCGGATCGTAGCGTCATCCAAGCGGATGGCTCGGACCTATCGTTTGTAACCGTAGATGTATGCGATATCGATGGTAACCGGGTTCCCGACGCTACTCCATTGATCCGTTTCTTCGTGGAGGGCCCGGGTGAGATCGCCGGAACGGATAACGGAGATCCGAACGATCCGAACAGCCTCCGTAAACCGAAACGGCAAGCTTACTATGGAAAAGCCTTGGTCGTGATCCGGAACAAGGGCGGACAAGGCGACATCCACTTAAAAGCCATAGCCGAGGGCTTACCCGAGGCGACGGTAACGATTCAAGCGCAATAATAAACCTATAAATAAAAAGGAAATGAAAAAGATAATAGGCGTGATCGCTTGCGGGCTATTCTTGAACGCGGCTGCCGCGAGCTCGCAGGTCACGGATAAAGAGAAGGTACAAATGGAGAAACGTATCGAGAAACTGATTAAGAAGATGACCTTGGAGGAAAAGGTCGGATTATTGCATGGTAACTCAAAATTCTATGTTGCCGGAGTAGAGCGTCTGGGGATTCCCGAGTGGAGCTTGAGCGACGGGCCTCACGGGGTACGTGCGGAGATCAATCGCCACGACTGGGCATATGCGGGTTGGACAAATGATTCCGCCTCTTATTTCCCGACCGGCACGGCTTTCGCCGCCGCTTGGAATCCGGAGTTGGCTTACCGTCGGGGCGAGGTGCTGGGCGAGGAGGCTCGTTGGCGTAAGAAGGACGTATTGCTGGGCCCGGGCGTGAATATCATTCGCTCCCCGCTTTGTGGCCGTAACTTCGAGTATATGAGCGAGGACCCTTATATGAACTCCGTATTGGCGGTCGCTTATATCAAGGGTTTGCAGAGCCGTGACGTGGCTTGCAGCGTAAAGCATTTCGCCGTGAATAACCAAGAGACAAACCGTACGACTGTCGATGTGGAATGTAGCGAGCGTGCCTTGCGTGAGATTTATTTACCCGCTTTCAAGGCGGCCGTACAGGAGGGAGGCGCCTTGACGGTAATGGCCGCTTATAATAAATTCCGTGGGGAGTTCTGCGCGGAGAATAACTACTTGGTTCGCAAGATCCTTCGGAATGAATGGGGATTCGATGGCGTATATGTAACCGACTGGGGAGCTGCCCATAGCACGGTTCCTTCTATGGAGGCCGGCTTGGATCTGGAGATGGGCACGCTGATCGATAAATATGAGGATTGGTATTATGCCAACCCCTTGATCGAGGCTGTTAAATCTGGTAAGATTCCAATGAGCTTGGTGGACGAGAAGGTGGGCGATGTCTTACGTGTGATGATCAAGACGAATGTCTTGGACCCGAAAAAGCGTTTCGGCCCCGGCTCCATGAATACGAAAGAGCATCAGCAAGCCACTTACGACGCGGCTGCCGAAGCCATTGTCTTATTGAAGAACCAGAATAATCTTCTCCCGTTGGATTTCTCCTCGATCAAGAGTCTGGCGGTAATTGGCGATAACGCTACCCGCAAACATTCCAATGGTGGCTTGAGTTCCGAGATCAAGGCGGTTTACGAGGTAACTCCATTAGAGGCGCTTCGTGCGAAATGGGGCGATAAGGTGGATATCCGTTTTGCCCAAGGTTATGAGAAGTTATCTACTTTCGTGGAGGGTAGCAATAATGGGCAAAGCTCTGGTACTTTCTCTTCCAAGACACAGGAAAGCGACGCGTTATTGAAAGAGGCGGTAGAGGTTGCCCGCACGAGTGACGTGGCCCTTTTGGTTTGTGGTTTAAACCATGATTATGATACCGAGTCGTTCGACCGTCTGAATATGGATATCCCATACGGGCAGGTTGAGTTGATTCAAGAGGTGGTAAAGGCGAATCCTCGTACGATCGTGGTCATGATCGCCGGATCGCCGTTGAATATGGCCGCCGTAGATATTTGTTCCCCGGCTATCGTTTGGGCTTGGTTCAACGGCATGGAAGGAGGAAATGCCTTGGTGGACGTATTATCCGGCAAGGTGAATCCGAGCGGTAAGATGCCGTTCACCACTCCCGTGAGCTTGGATCAATCTCCGGCGCATGCGTTGGGCAACTTCCCCGGCAGGGATCTGAAAGTGAATTATGAGGAAGATATCTTGGTAGGTTACCGCTGGTTCGATACGAAGGGGCTTCCGGTCGTTTATCCGTTCGGTTACGGCTTATCCTATACGACATTCAACTATTCCAATCTGAATACGGATAAAAAGACGTATGATCAAGCGGACACGATCCAAGCGACTTTCACCCTAACCAATACCGGAGACCGTGAAGGAGCTGAGGTGGCCCAATTGTATGTAAGCGATCCGGTTTGCTCCGTGATGCGTCCGGTCAAGGAGTTAAAAGGCTTCAAGAAGGTATTCCTTAAACCCGGTGAGAGTCGGCGAATCACGTTGGACATCCCCGTATCCTCTTTAGCTTTCTATAGTGAGGCACAAAGCCAATTCGTCGTAGAACCCGGCGAGTTCATCCTCCAACTAGGAGCCTCCGCCTCAGATATCAAGCAGAGAATCAGCGTGGAGGTGAAATAACTACCCAGTTGTAGAGACGGGGCACGCCCCGTCTCTACAAATAGATATTGAAAAATAACCGCTAGGACATTTTTCGTTACATTTCCTTGAACAAGAGCGCATCTATAGAGTTATATCCATATAATAACAATATAATTAAAGATGTGCTATGAACTCTCTACAAAATCCATTGAACGCTAACTATCCGCAAGATGTTACCCAAAAACCGGGCGAGAATGCGGTTTTCATTGTCTATGCTCTAAAAGATCTCCCCGACACGATTGATAAGGTAAAGGACGTGTGCGCTAATTTCTCCGCTTTGATACGTAGTATGCGCAATCGCTATCCTGATATGCAATTCAGTTGTACGATAGGATTCGGGGCGGATGCTTGGAAACGTTTCTTTCCGGAGCAAGGAAACCCCAAAGAATTGCAACCGTTTGAAGAGATCAAAGGAGTTAAGCTTACGGCTGTTTCTACCCCCGGGGATTTACTATTCCACATCCGCTGTAAGCAGATGGGACTGTGCTTTGAGTTCGCCTCCATTATAGACCAGAAACTGCGAGGTGTCGTGGAATCGATTGATGAGACCCACGGTTTTCGGTATAGAGACGGTAAGGCGATTATCGGTTTCGTGGACGGTACGGAGAATCCTGCCGTGGATGAAGACCCCTATCGTTTCGCGGTAATCGATGAGGACCCCGAGTTTATGGGCGGAAGTTATGTGTTTGTGCAAAAATACATTCATGATATGGTGGCATGGAATGCGCTTCCAGTGGAAGAGCAAGAGAAAGTCATCGGTCGCCGTAAATTCAACGATGTTGAGCTATCAGATGAAGAAAAACCGAAGAACGCTCATAACGCCGTGACGAACATCGGAGACGATCTGAAAATAGTCCGTGCTAACATGCCATTCGCCCATACCTCCAAAGGTGAATACGGTACCTATTTTATCGCCTATGCCAGCACGTTCAGCACCACCCGACGAATGCTGGAGAATATGTTCGTCGGTGATCCCGTAGGCAATACGGATCGTCTGCTGGACTTCAGCACGCCGATAACGGGAACTCTTTTCTTCGTTCCGTCGTATGAGTTGCTTGATAAGTTAGGGGAATAATTATTTATCCATCCTTAACTGTCTAGTTAACAGACTTCCGCAGTGCCAATCATTTTCCATATCGTGGCACGACAGTGCCATCAGCGTGGCATAGCTGTGCCTTCCTTATGGCAATGGTGTGCCATTGGGATGGCACAGTCGTGCCATTATGATGTGCTTATCTTTTAATGAAAGGCTTGTTGACTGATAAGGTTGGAGTTACGGATAACAGAAGTAAACCGCCTATTATCAATACTTCAAATATCCATAGCGGTTATATAGTGTTGGGAGTGTAGACGCGTGTTGTATGTCGTTTGCGGATTTCAACCCGGATTTATGAAGTTAACTTACTTTGCCGTTGAAGCTAACTTACTTTGAAATGTTAGTTAACTGGTAACTTTCTACCTAAAAAAGCCATTTGGCAATGTACCTAATCTTTTTTGCGCTATAAAAGTATTTTGTAAGGTCATTCCGTAGACTTTAGGGTAGTAGTCTTCGTACTGTTTGATGGATCGCCATCTTGATTTTTTCCTTAATAATCAATTATAATTAAAGAATATATCATATATTTGCCTAGCTAGTAATTAAGACAGAAAAGCAAAAGGTAAAAGCGTAGGTTTTTATCTACTTATTCTTTCTTTGTTGGTAGTAAAACAATGATAAAATAGAAAACGTATGGATTATCATAGACTAAAATATTTTTAATACGTATATTTGCGACAATAAAAGGCTTTTAAGTTAGAAGCCTTGTGTTGCGTGCGATATTTGTGCGAGTTGACAAAAATCGGCCAAATTTTTCGAGACACTCAATGCACAGAGAAAGCCCCGCAACCCTTTATTAGATATACGTGTTATCTATGCTACTGTATAGTATAGATAGATTATTGTATACAGATAAGGGGGGCGTGCGGCTGACTTTATTGAGTGTTGAGGCTTGGCCGAGCCTTTGTCAACAATATTTTCAGCCAATCGCCCTTTCTTTATTTTATAATGAAAGGCCAGCTCTTCAATATAACGCCAAATAACGCCCTTTTTAAAGATAAATAGTATAAGTTTTACTTTAATCAAATAGTTATGCCTGAGTTTATTACTCTTGAAGAAGCCGCTCGTATCACCGGCTTTCCATCTCAAGAAATCCAGCAATGGGCGATATCTAAAAAAATAACATCTTACGTCGTGAAGCAAGGTGTTCGCCTAGTCGATCTGACCAATTTGCGTGAATTCATTTCCCATATCGAGCGTATGGGAATACAAAAGCTATACCTGCAACTTATCATCCAAGACAAGGAAGAAGAGATAAACGAGATCATCTCCCAATTCGATGATTACCTTTTCTGCCTGCGATCCCTTAAAAACATCTCTCCCCTACTTAAACTCATTATCGCCGAACTATCAACATTCATACACGACAAGAAAGACCGACTTATCTTTACGGAAATAACTTCCGGAGCCAAGATAGAAGACGTAGCTAAACGTTGTGGTATATCCTACGACGGAATCTGTCGCCGATATAAGGTCATATCGCTCCGCTTGCAAGAAAACATGGGCTTCCTGACCGAATACAAGAAAACAATCACGAACCAAGACCTTGAGATAGAACGTCTGTGGATAGAGAACAGGAACATGGAATACGAATTGAGAAGATTATATAAAAAGGCGCTCCAAAACGGTCTATGTATCGAATCTCCCCGATCACTTACCCCCGTTCCCTTAAATGCCGCGAAACGGATATGCCAACCCATTACCCGTCTCACCTTAGCGCCCTATATCCGTAAATGCCTTACAACCTTGAAAATAGAAATCATAGAAGATATTCTACGTTACGCCCTCAAAAACGGACTCGACTCTTTATTAGACCTTCCCGGCTTTGGCGCTCTTGGTTTGGCCCAACTGAAATTCCAACTCGAAAAGCATAAGATAATCGATAAAACCGGGCATTCCGACCTTTATCAATATATCATTTGCGAAGCGGATAATTAGTGAGGACATTCTTTGTCCTCAAGTAGAATTTAACTAGATTTCAAGGATACTCATACTGTATTTACATTTTTTTGTATATTTGCGATATGTAATGATGTTTGTTTATATTTGAATCTTCACTTGTAACCTTGTTCTAGGTTCTGATGAAACTACGTCTTTTATCTAATGTAAGTCCCTAAATAACAATCATCTATATCTATTTTTATTTAGATCTATACTGCTATTGGTTATTCTACCATTTAGTTACTCACTGATTTTCTATCTCTTATCACCTTTATCCTCTATTCAAATCAACGTAGTTTCATCAGAACTAAAGTATATGAACTGCGAATAAGCAGAATGGAGATAAGTTGGTATGGCGGGGATATATAATATATATGTGATATGAAAATGGATGGAAATTTGCTTATAGATCTGAAGAATGGGGATGAAAAGGCTTTTGAAACTCTATTTTGGGAATATAATCAGCATGTATATCATTTTGTTTATTCGTTGCTATATGATAAATCTATGGCGGCGGATTTGACCCAAAACGTTTTTCTTAAAATCTGGGAGAAGCATGAGACTATAGATCCGGAACAAAACTTTGATGCCTATCTATTCACCATAGCCCGTAACTTGGTTTATAAAGAGACAGAAAACCGGTTACTCTCTGAAAAACTGACGGAAAGCCTACAACGACAGCTATCAGATGTCGATTCGCTTATGGAAGAACGAATCGACGCAGAGTCTTTACGGGAATATATTAATAGCTTGATAGAAGAATTACCGCCATCACGTCGGGAGATATTCCGTTTGAGCCGTCATGAACATTTATCATATAGAGAAATAGCGGAACGCCTCTCTATCTCAGAAAAGACTGTGGAGACACAGTTGAGTAGGGCTTTGCGTTTTTTGCGAGATCGACTTTCTTCTGATGGCTTTCTTTGCCTTATAACACTCTTTTTATAGTTAATAAGCATTAAATATCTTGTGGTTTGTAGGGGTAGATAGTTTTTATCGGATATACGTATTATATTATATGATGAACAAACGTATATACATTTACATAAAATGAGACCTTTAGATCTAATCATATTACTATTAACAATTTTCCTATCAGCTTGTCAAGATAAGCAAAAGGAAATAATAACATTGTTGGTTAAAGAATGGCAGGGTAAGCAGATTCTATTTCCGGAAAATATGGTCTTTACCAGATTTGCATCTGATACAACTAATTTCGTAATCCCGACTTCGGATTACAAAGTCTTGGTTTTTGTAGACTCAATTGGTTGTACGAGTTGTAAATTGCAATTATCCCGTTGGAAAGAATTTATCCGATATACAGATTCTATCAGTCAGAAGAATATCCCTTTCTTATTTTTTTTTCAGTTTGATGATCAGTGGGAGATACATTCTTTATTAATAAGAGAGAATTTTGACAAGCCGATTTGCTTGGATCGATCAGACAGTCTAAATCAGCTCAATCATTTTCCAAAAGATATTCGGTTTCAAGTATTTTTATTAGACAAGAATAATAAAGTGGTAGTGATAGGTAATCCTGTCCATAACCCGAACGTAAAAGAATTATATTTGGAAGAAATAGGTAGGAAACAACCTGTTGCACCAATTCAGACAACCGTAAAAGTGGAAAAGGAATCACTCTTACTAGAAACTATTCCTTTAGGGAAGAGTAAAGACACTTTGTTTACGCTTGTCAATACAGGAGACCAACCTTTAGTTATTATAGATGTAACTACCACTTGTGGATGTGCTCAAGCTTTGTTTGATAAACATCCAGTTCAGCCCGGTGAATCTCTTCATATTAAAGTGGGAGTGACACCTGAAAATAAGGGACTCTTTGATGAGACAATCACAGTAAAATGTAATACAAATCAATTAATTAAACTCAATGTACGGGGAAATACGATTTGATAAAGTCAAATTATAAAAGGGAAACTTGCCTGATATATTAGAAACTATCACAGCAAGTTCTTCGCTCCAAAATATTATCAGAAAGGAGGTGATGTGAAAGTTTAAAATTTATTTAAATGTAAAAAAATATACAGAGGATATCTTATTCTAACTAAAGAAGATTAGGCAAAATATAAAGATCTTATAAATAATTATATTATGAGCGTTATGAAGAAATTAAGAATTATTCTTATTGTTATTGTTTTCTGTTTGGTGATGATTAATATTCTAAAAAATAATATTGATCCTTCTTTGTCTGGATTAGCTTTAAGCAATATAGAAGCTCTTGCGGGTGAAGAATGTACTACTCATTGGAGTTGCTGGTTGAACTTAGATACAAGAGCTTGTTGTAATAGTGGGTCTATCGGTTGTGCTCCATGTGATTAATTTTATGGTTCTATAACGTTTTTGTAGTGAAATATGTAATAAAATAACTTTGTTTTGATCTATATAATTCGTTGTAGAACCTAATTATTACGATTGAAACTTATCTCAAATACTTATAAAATGAAAAGATATTATTTGCTAATAATATTATCAAGCTTAATTTCTCTTTTGTCTTGTGAAAAAATAAATTATATGTATTACTTGGAAAAGGATAGTAATATGACATTTGATTTGAATTATGATGTAGAACCATATATTAAAGCTCTATTTCCTTATACAGATAAAGATGGACATCAATATATTAGTTTTCAAAATGGTTTCAAAAATCAGATTGTTTTTTATGATATACAGACAAAAGAAATGGCCTTCAAAATAGATCTTGATATAGAGGGAGATAATGGAGTTGGTTTTTTCTTAGGGTATTATATTGACAGTCTAGATAGTATTTATCTGACGAGTTTACAGCTCCCGGAAATATATAGTGTAAATAAAGAGGGGAAAATAAATAAAAAAATTTATTATGGAAAATCAAAAGATGGAAATGTTTTAAACGCATGTAACTCTTTGTCGTTTAGTTATCACCCTATACTTAAATTTAATAATAATCTTTTTGTATTGTCGGAGTGTAATCGATGGAAATATCCCAACCCTGTATCTGCAATGATTGATCTAAATACAGGGAATGTACAAGAACTTCCATTTGAATATCCCCGATTTAGTGGTGCAGATAATAAAAAAAAGAATGCTGGTGTAGAATTGTATTTTAGTAGATGTTTTAATGGTGATAAATTTATCTATTCTTTTTTCTATGAAGAAGATATATTTATAACTTCTATAGATCACAATATTGTTGAAAGAGTGAATGTAAAAAGTAATTATATTGATAGGGTTGTGATGCCGAATGATTATAATGGAACATTAAAATCTATGTGTGAAAATCCAAATTATGGTAACTTATTATATGATAAATACCGTGATGTGTATTATAGAGTTTGCTATTTGAAAACAGAGATAGATAATAGAGAAAACTATATGGAATTGTGGGATTTTGGAAGAAAGATATTTTCTATTATAATTCTAGATAAAAACTTTAATATAATAGGTGAGACTGTTTTTCCTGAATATACATATAATCCAAATCTGATGTATATTGATGAAAAAGGATTGTATATTTCTGAAAATCATTATAAAAATCCAAATTATGATGATGATAAACTGATATTTAGACTATTTAGGCTATGTAAAAGCAAAGAGAAGTATAATGATTCAGCTGTTTGAAAAGAATAATATGAAGAAATATATATTAATTATAATTTTTATTTTTATACACTTTGCCTCTTGTCAACAGAACGAAATAGATCCCAAAGAGTACTTTCTACAAGTCGTTAATATAAAAGCAAATCAACTCAATGCGGATACTTATAAGTTAAGTTCGTTTGGGAGGATGATGCTATTTGAGAGTGAGAAATGTCTAATCAAAGAGAATTATTTAGGTGATTCTCTTTTGGATAAAATATATTATACAAAAGACAGTATTCTATCTTTTTCCCAAACAGGAGAAGGCCCAGATGAAAACATCATGCCTCGTTTGATGCAAAAGAAAGATAAATCAAATGTGATTATATTGGATATACAAAAGAAACAAATTATAACCAAAAGTTTATCTAAAAGTATTTCTTCTATTGTGAATTTGGAATATATGTTTCTCTCTGCTATTCAAACAAAGCATGGGTATGTCGTTTCTGGACTCCTTGATAAAGAGGAAACAAATACTAAGAGATATGCTTTGTTTGATTGTGCAGGTAAATATGTGAAGTCTTTTGGCGATTTTCCAAATGATGGGAACGATAGTGGAGGTAAAAGTAAAACATTTGCCTATCAAGGCTATATGGTTTATAATTCAGTATTAGATAGATTGGCTACGGTTGCGGCCTCTGGCGCTATCTTTGAACTATATCAGATAGATACGATTCCAATGCTCATAAAACGTTATCACGATATTTATCCTATATACATTGATGATAGTAGATCTGGCAGGAACGGCATAAAGCATGGCAAAGAGAATGTAATCGGTTATACGGATATATATGCGACTGATCGTTATATTTATACTTTATATTCAGGGAAAAAGTTGAATCAGCATACTAATACAAGAATGTTAGATACTATGTTAAGTAATGACATTTTAGTATATGATTGGAGTGGAAAATGTATTTGTCGATTAGTTACTGATATAAAACTATTCAATATTTGTGTGACAAACGATGATAAAGAACTAATAGCCTTGGGCTGGGATGATGATTATCATCTGTATTCTTTTGATCTATCAAAGGTTACATTTACATGGTAGTAAAAAAGCATTTTAGCTATGATAGTAAGATACTTTTTTTTCTTTATTATTTTAACTTTTTATGCTTGTTCTTCGAATGAAAATGTTCTATTGGAATTAGCGTTGGATAACTCCGGAGAAAATAGATCGGAGTTAGAAGCTGTTCTAGATCATTATAAGGATAATCAGAAGAAACAGGAAGCTGCCCGCTTTCTAATAAGTAATATGATAGGGAAGCAAGTATTAGATAGTAACTCGGTGAAAGGAAACCATGTGTATTTCGATGCTTTCGCTAATTATAGAGAGACATACGGTTCCTTTTTATATGATATCCAATACGCTATATATGATAGTATAAACAAATTGTATTCTTATACAAAAGTAAATCCTCGCTTTTTATCTGATTTGAAAGAATTGTCTTCTGATTATCTTATACATCATATAGATCAGTGTTTTCAAAATAAAGAGCGATATCCTTGGTGTAAGAATATGGACTGGGATATTTTCTTTGATTATGTACTCCCTTACACTACAGATAATTGTCATTGGGAACATGCTGGGAGTTATTTTGATCGAAAATATGCTTCACTACGAGATTCTATGTATATGTGTTCGTATGAAGAAATTGGTAAAGCTATATCGGATGAGGTAGAGCAGGGCTTTCTCAATGAATGGATAATCTTTACCGGTAAATATCAAGGATTGCGCCCTATGACTTTCCAAAATATAGTAGCCACTCAAATGGGAACTTGTTTAGAAAAGTCTACATATAAAATTGCTGCATTGAGGGCGAATGGTATACCTGCTGCATTAAATATGGTTCCCTGTTGGGGAAATTCACAATATCCTCATTCATGGGTCGAGATTATAGGGAGTAAGCAATTCGGCATGATATATGATAATACACAAAGACCTTTCCTTACTAAGGATGACATTAAGATAGACGGGATGTTTTGGAGAGATGTCTATCAATCTAAAATTGATATGTTTCCGTCGACTATTACTATTCAATATTGTAGGACTGCTCCTAAAGTCTATAGGTATAACTATCGGATACAACCCCACTCGCTCGCTATCTTGTCTAAAGAAGAAATACCTCCTTTATTCAAAAATCCGGGGATTCAAGATATCACGGACCAGTATGTCGTATGCGAAGATATAGAGGTACCACTTTGGAATGAGAAACATCCCAAAGAATATGTCTATTTATGTTGCTATGATATTATTGGTTGGAATCCAGTGTGTTGGGGGCGACCGGAAGGTTCCAAGGTACGTTTTCCTAAAATGGGGGTTAACATGCTCTATCTTCCCGCTTATTATAATGATGGAGAGATACGACCTGCTGGAGATGCGTTTATTCTGACTCGTGAAGGTAAATTACGTAAGTTATTACCAGATTTTGAAAAAGCGGAAAGTTCTGCTACATTCTATTCAAAAGTTCCATATAGAATGAATACGGCGCTTCAAGCCGCAGGAACGATAGGAACCCGCTTTTATGTTTGTAACAAGAAAGATCTTTCGGATCGTTCTTTGATATATTCTATTGAAAATCCTCCCTTTTATGTGGATAGTTTCCGTATATCTGTTTCCCAAAAATATCGTTATTTGATCTGTGATTTTCAAGAAACACAGCCATTGGGCTATTTTTACGCTATAGCGGAAATAAAAGTATTTGGAGGCGATGGCCAGCAGTTTTCCGGAGAGTGGGGTGGAAATGAAGGGACTAAAGGACATGGTCTCGATTTGGTGACAGATCAGGACCGAGTGTCTTATTATCAACCAGATCAATTTCAAAAAGATCAATTTGTTGTTCTAGATCTAGGCGAACCTAAACAGATAGCGAAGGTGGAATTTTATCCGAGGAATGATGATAATAAGATCGTAACGGGAGAATTATATGAACTCTTCTATTGGGACAAAAAGTGGATATCATTAGGTAAACAGTATGCCGAAGACAATAAATTAATTTATCAAAATATTCCACGGGAATCTATTTTTCGTATTCATAACCATACACGAGGAAAAGAACATCGCCCGTTTACTTATGAAGGCGGAAAACAAGTGTGGTATTAATTTGTGTTAAATCAAGGCTTTCTTGATTTTTCCGTGTAAGGGTAAAGTTCTTTTTCGGGATATACTTATTACACGATGAGAAAAATGCATACACATATCGAATTATTGGATCGCTTCATGAGTGGTAAGACTTCACCGGAAGAAGAGCGAACTCTTTTGGCGTGGTTTAGAGATCCCGATCATAAGGAAGAGATCATGGCTTTTTATAAGTCTAGATGGGAAGAATCTTCCGGGAAAAAGCTTCCTCCTAAGCTACAAGGACAGATGTTTTGTGAGATTAAAAAGCGGATGAGACAAGAGAAAAAAACTCTGGAGATAAAGAAGAAACCGCATACCTTATGGAAGTGGCTTTCTTATGCGGCGGTGGCTTTAATATGTATAGGCCTTGGAATTGGCTCCCATTGGTATAATATGAGACAGGTCCCACCACCTGATCCATTGGATTATGTGGTGTTGGCAGATAATGGGCAACGTGCTAGCGTGGTTCTTCCTGATGGGACGAAAGTATGGTTAAATTCGCATACTAAACTTAATTATAAGAGTGATTATGGCGTGAAAGAAAGATCAGTTTCTTTATCTGGTGAGGCTTATTTTGAAGTTTCGAAAGATACATTGCGCCGTTTCTTGGTAAATGCGGGGGATATGGAAGTCGAGGCGCTAGGCACAGCTTTTAATGTGAAGGCGTATGAGGAAGATGACGAGGTGGTTACGACCTTGTTTGAAGGCAGTGTACGAACAGCGGTTGGAAAAGAGTTTGTGATTCTGTCTCCGGATGAGAGTGCGGTTTTTAATAAGTCTAGTCATATATTATCTGTTAATCACCCGACAAATGCTTCTTATGCCCGTCTTTGGCGTACGAATGAACTGGCCTTCTCTGGCGAGTCGTTGGAGGAGATCGTGGTATTGTTGAATCGAATGTATAATGTTGAAGTTCGTTTTTTGTCCAATAAGATTAAAGGCTACAGTTTCTCGGGGGTGATCCGGAATAATAGTCTGGATAATGTATTTGAAATAATAAGCCTTACGGCTCCGATTACGTATGTGTCGGTAGGTGATACTATTTATTTAAATGAGAAATAGAAAGTTGAGTGTTAACCTAATAAAGAAGAAGCCTATGAGATGAGCTAGATGATTGTAGTAAAAAAAGAAGAAAGGCAAGGCCCTTCTTCCTCTTAAGCAAAATCACTTGTATATAATATCTTCAAGGAAATAACTAGCCGGTTATAAATAAGATAGAATATGTAAATGATTTGCTTGTAAAGTTACCTGTTTAAAATCTATGTATTATTAAAAAATTTTTAAAAATGAGTAATTTCAAGCACTCTTTTTTCCGGACACTTTTGTATGCCCAATTATTGTCGGGCTTTTCCGGAGTTGCGATTGCCGCCCAGATATCGTTGTCGGTAAAGGATAGACCGATGCGGGAGGTTATTAAAGAATTAGAGGAAACGACTGAATATCGTTTTTTCTATAATGATGGGATCAAAGGTCTGAATTCTCCGATCTCTGTTGACGTGGAAGATGCGGATATTAATGCTGTAATGGATGCGATAGCAAAGCAAGCGAATGTGGCTTATGTATTGAAATCGGGTCATCAGATCGTTTTATCATCGGTAAAAACTGTTCAGCAACAAGGTAATAAGAAAGTTACCGGTACGATTACAGACCCGAAAGGGGAACCAATCATCGGGGCGAATGTGGTCGTGAAAGGATCTACCAATGGTACCATCACGGATATAGATGGTCATTTCTCTATTGAGGTAACTCCGAATGCGATACTTCAGGTTTCTTATATTGGTTATGTGGCTCAAGATGTTCCGGTAGGCAATAAAGATAATTTGGTTATATCTATTCATGAGGACACGCAGAAGCTGGATGAGGTAGTCGTGGTGGGTTATGGTTCCCAGAAAAAAGTGAATTTGACTGGTGCGGTAGAGCAAGTGACTAGTGATGTATTCGAGGGGCGTCCTACGGCTAACGCTACTCAGATGTTAGAAGGAGTTGTCCCGAACTTGAATATTTCCTTGTCTGATGGTAAACCGGGGCGTACGGCGGATTTTAACGTACGTGGTGCCGGTTCTATCAATGGGGGTAGTGCTTTGGTGTTGATTGATGGTGTGGAAGGAGACCCTTCTATGTTAAATCCGAATGATATTGAGAGTATTTCCGTATTGAAGGATGCTGCCGCTTCCGCTATTTATGGCGCACGTGCTCCATTTGGCGTGGTTTTGATCACGACGAAGAACGCTACGGAAGGTAAGCCGAAGGTGACATGGTCTTCTAGCTATTCATTACAATCACCACAGAATGTGCCGGATGTAGTTTCCGATGGTTATATTTGGGCAAAGCATTTTTATGACGCTTATTTTAATTACAATCAAGCGAATCCTTCTGGTATCAACAAGACACAGCAATTTTCCGTGGCTTGGCTGGACGAGTATAAGCGCCGTCATGAGACGGGCGATTTCGGGACGGTGATCTCTGATGGCTCTATCGGTACAAAAGGCCGTTATGTATATTATCCGGAAGGAACCGACTATTATGATCTGATGTATAAGAAGAGTGTCTTTGCGCAGAATCAAAATCTTTCCATCTCGGGTTCCGACGGGAAGTTTGATTATTATTTGTCAGGACGTTTCTATAGTTACGATGGACTTTTCGATAGCGATGAGCAAACGGATAAGTTCAAGACCTATAATATGCGCTTCAAAGGAGGTTATCAGTTAACTCCTTGGTTGAAGATCAACAATAACTTTGAGTTTTCCCATAATAAATACTACAATCCGATTACCTATTCGGAAGGTTCTGGTGTGGTATGGAGAAATATCGCGGACGAGGGACACCCGTCATCGCCACTGTTCAACCCTGATGGTACGATGACTTATTCTGCCGTCTATACCGTAGGCGATTTGCTTTATGGACGTAGCGGTATTACGACAAAGAACTCCAACTTGAAGAATACTACGACATTCAATGCGAAGTTCTTGGGTGACCGTTTGCGTGTGAATGGTGATTTTACTTATCAACAGAAGACGCAAGAGAAGACTAAGAAACAGGTGCGTTCGCCATATGCGCGGTCGGCCGATGCGAATGGCGAAAGTAAGATCGAATATATCACGGGTACTTACTCCAACTTGGCGGAGACAACTGATCATACGAACTATCTAGCAACGAACCTTTTTGCGGAGTTTGAGGAAACCTTTGCCGAGAAACATTATTTTAAGGCTATGGCTGGATGGAATTACGAGAAATCTAGCTTCAAACGTATCTATGCTTATAATGATGACCTGTTGACGGATGACGTGGACAACATGAATCTGGTGATGGGTACTGATAACCGGAGCATTACCTCACAATGGAAGGCTTATCAGTTTGGTGGCGCTTTCTTCCGTTTGAATTATGCCTTTGACGATCGCTACCTATTGGAGGTAAACGGACGTTACGATGGTTCCTCCCGCTTCCCGAGTGATGAGCGTTGGGCTTTCTTCCCCTCGGCTTCCGTGGGTTGGCGAATCTCGCAAGAACCTTGGTGGAATGTTAAGTCCGAACATATCTCTAACGCTAAGGTCCGGTTTTCTTGGGGCTCTTTGGGCAATGCGGCCGGATTGAGTAATTATCAGTATATCCAGACATTGGGTATCAGCAAGTCTGATTATATTCTTGACGGTTTGCGGCAGAATTATATGTCATCTCCGGCGGCTCTTCCCGGCAACTTGACGTGGGAAACCGCCACGACGTATGATATCGGAGTGGATTTGGGATTCTTCGACAATCGTTTGACCGTGAGCGGAGATTATTATATCCGTAAAACAACCGACATGATCGTGAATGGCCCGACCGTACCGGATGTGTTCGGTGCTTCCTCGCCGAAAGGTAATTATGCGGATATGTCTACCTATGGTTATGAGTTGTCTTTGGAATGGAAAGATGGATTTGATTTAGCTGGTAAGCGGTTTAATTATAGTATCAAGGGAACATTGGCGGATTACTATTCAGTGATCGACAAGTTTAATAACGCGAATATGTCATTGAGCGAGTACGCAAATCAGTCGCTCGACAAGAATTATTACGAGGGAATGCGTATCGGTGAGATTTGGGGGTTTGTATCCAATGGCTTGTGGCAGGATCAAGCTGGCATCGATGCGGCTGAGGCCGCTGCGAAAGCTGCGGGGCAATCCTATTATAACCCACTTATGCAAACATCGAAAACCTATAAGTTGTATCCGGGCGATATTAAGTTCGAAGACTTGAATGGCAACGGCTATATTGACCGCGGACAGAATACGGTAGATGATCCGGGCGACCGTAAGATCATTGGTAACGAGGAGCCTCGTTATATTTATAGTTTTACGCTCTCTGCCGATTGGAACAATATCTGGGTAAGTGCTTTCTTCCAAGGGGTGGGTAAGCAAGATTGGTATCCGTCTAATGAAGCCTCTACGTTCTGGGGGCAGTACAATCGTCCGTATAACCAGATGCCCTCTTGGCATGTGGACAACTATTGGACTCCAGAGAATCCGGATGCTTTCTTGCCTCGTTACACGGGTTACTATGCGCCTTTCTATGGAGGTCATAAGAACGCCAACACGCGCTATTTGATGAATGCGGCCTATCTACGCTTGAAGAACATACAGGTTGGCTATAATTTGCCATCAGAATGGATTAAGAAGTTGCATTTGACAAATGTAGGAATTTATCTTTCCGGGGAAAATCTCTTTACATGGTCTCCGCTTTACAAGTATTCCAAGGATGTCAATGTATCGAATATCGGTGAATCGGATAAGGACTTGACTTCCAGCAACAGTGGTGATGGATATAATTACCCGATGATGAAGTCGTTCAGCATCGGCCTGAATGTTACATTTTAAAGAATAGGAGATTATACGAAATGAAAAAGAATATATTATTAAGCGGTCTGGTGGCACTTTTGGCTATATTTTCGGGGTGCGAGATGAATGAGGAACCAAAGTCGGAGGCTTCTGTGGATATGGTGTTTAGCTCCGAGAATGGTTTGAAGACGTATACGTACTCATTTTACAATGTCTTGCCTTCCCGAGGAAGCGCTTTCCGGCGTGATGCTACGGCAGATTATGGGGTGAAAAATTCCTTGGGTGGTATGGAGGTTGGCGCTTATACTACGAATAGCGCGACGAGTTGGTCATGGTCCGCTCTTCGTAATATAAATTTCTTTTTGGAGAATAACGTGAATGAGTCACTAAGCACGACTATCCGTGACAATTATAATGGTATCGCACGCTTGTTCCGTGCTCGCTTCTATTTTGATAAATTGGTACAATATGGCGAGGTACCTTGGATTGATAAGGTATTTAACGAGGCTGAAGACCCGGATCTTTATAACCCGCGTGATACACGTGATGTGATTATCGGGCATATCTTGGAGGATTTGGATTATGCGTATACGAATATATTGGAAGAGGATGTCACGCATAATTCAACGATCGTAAATAAATGGACAGCTGCCGCTTTCAAATCTCGTGTTTGCTTGTTTGAGGCTGCTTGGCGTAAATACCATGCCGCTGACCAATTGGATATCGCTCGTACGGGATGTACGGAATATTCGGCCAAAGATTTATATAAACTAGCGGCTGAGGCGGCTAAGGAAGTTATGGATAACGGACCGTACAAACTTTATACTTCAGGTGCTTATAGCGATGGCCGTGGAGCGTATCGCGAACTTTTCATTGCCGATAAGGCCGTTACCACGGAGGTAATGATGGCTATCGAGACTGACAAGGTGTTAGGACTGGGTGAGCAGAATTGGTGGTATAATTCCTCTACTTACGGACCACACTTATGCATGAGCCGTAAATTTATGCTGTCATACTTGAATGCGGATGGTACGCCTTATGTCGAGAAAAAAGCGGATGGAAGCTATAAGAATTTCGTGGAGGAGACAACAGGACGTGATACCCGCTTGAACCAGACGATCCGGGGAGCGGATTATACCCGTAAGAATGCTTCTGGTGTTTATGAGCCGACGGCAGCTAATTTCACGGGACATACATTGACGGGATATCAGTTTACGAAGTTTGCCATGGATGACGTGGCTTACGATGATGCGGCTACGAATGATAATGACATTCCTATCATGCGCTATGCTGAGGTTTTGTTGAACTATGCTGAGGCTAAGGCTGAATTAGGCGAACTGACTGATGCGGATTGGGCGGCTACGATAGGTGCGCTTCGTTCTCGTGCGGGAATTACGGGAGGCACACCACAGACAGGTACATTGACAACCCGTCCGTCATCTGCGGAACCTTATATCGCTTCTTATTACCCGACGATCTCTGATCCTTCCTTGTTGGAGATCCGTCGCGAACGTGGTATTGAACTTTGTCTGGAAGGCTTGCGCCTAAATGATTTGAAACGTTGGAATTGTTGCGATCTTTGGGTGAACGATCCTTGGGAAGGTATCTTTATCCCGTCACTTAACCAACCGCTGGATGTGAATGGCGATGGTAATTATGACGCCTATTTCTATGATACGGACAAAATCGCTGATGAGAAATATGCTGCGATTGGTGTCTATGTAGGTACAAATAAGAGTAATGTGCTAAACGTGAAGCCGGTTCAAGGTGGTTATTTGATGGAGTATAATTATGCTGGACGGAGCTGGCCGACTCGTCAGTACTTGTATCCGATACCGGAGGTTGTAATCCAGTTCAATACGAATCTAAGCCAGAATCCGGGTTGGTAATCAAGGGGGTATCATGAGAAACTTAATTATAGTGTTTATCTCTTTATTTACTTTCTGCATAGGGATATCCGGACAACAGAAGTGTAAACTGAACGTGGGTAGTTTTAATCTGCGGTATGATAATGAGGGGGATAAGGATGATTCATGGGCACACCGCAAAGACATGGCGGTATCTTTGGTTCATTTCCATGACTTTGATGTCTTTGGAATCCAGGAAGGACTGATTCACCAAGTGAAGGATTTGGTGAAAGATGGTACGTATACGTTTGTTGGTGTAGGTCGGGATGACGGAAAAGAGGCAGGGGAACATGCCGCGGTCTTATTTAAGAAAGATCGGTTTAAATTATTGGACTCGGGAAATTACTGGTTGTCGGAGACACAGGATAAGCCTTCTTTTGGCTGGGATGCGCAATGCCGGAGGGTTTGTTCTTGGGCGAAGTTGAAGGATAAGGTTTCGGGAAAGGAATTTTATTTCTTTAGTGTGCATTTCGATCATATCGGTAAAGTGGCCCGTCATGAGTCTGCTTTGATTATGTTGGCTAATATTAAAAAGATAGCGGGGGATTCCCCTGCTATCTGTGTAGGTGATTTCAATGGTACGCCGGATTCTGAGCCTATACAAATATTGAAATCCGATGGTTTACTGTTGGATTCACGGGAAATCTCAAAAACACCACCCTATGGAACGGTAGGAACGACAAATCAATTTAATTTGAATGCTCCGATGAAGAATCGAATTGACTACATTTTCGTTACCAAGAATATTCACGTGAATAAATATGGTACGTTGAATGAGTTCCAATACGGTCATTACCCTTCAGACCATTTCCCGATTATGATTGAGGCTGAATTTTGAGTTTAAGGATTAGGATGTTAAAAATAATTATAAAGGTATGAAGAAGCTAATTTATTCTTTCTTATTTCTCCTTTGCTCCGTGTTTGCGTTGCAGGCGGAGTCTATGGTAGTTGCCACTTATAATTTGCGTAACGCGAATGCGGGTGACTCGACGAATGGTAATGGCTGGGGGCAACGGTATCCGTATATCGCCCAGTTGATTCAGTTTCACGGTTTTGATATTTTCGGAACTCAAGAAGGCAAGTACCAGCAATTGCAAGACCTTAAAAATGCGATGCCCGGTTATGATTATATCGGGGTAGGGCGTGATGATGGTAAACAAGCCGGGGAACACTCTGCCATATTTTATCGTAAGGAGAAGTTTGAGGTACTGGATCATGGGGACTTTTGGTTGTCTACGATAACCGATCGCCCCAATAAGGGATGGGATGCCGTTCTTCCCCGTATTTGCACATGGGGTAAATTTCGGGATAAACAAACCGGCTTTACTTTCTTGTTCTTTAACTTACATATGGATCATATTGGCGTACAGGCCCGTGCGGAAAGCGCGAAACTTATCCTTAAGAAGTTGAAAGAATTTCCGGAGAAGCTACCGGCGATTCTGACAGGTGATTTTAATGTGGATCAACATAATGAATCCTACTTATTACTGGACAATTCCGGTATTATGCGGGATTCTTATCAGATAGCGGATTTCCGGTATGTACCCAACGGCACGTTTAATGCCTTCCATGCGGATCGCAAAACAGACAGTCGTATCGATCATTTATTCCTTACGAAAGAGTTTGATGTGAAAAAGTACGGAGTCTTGACGGATACGTATCGTTCGGAAGCAAAAGAAAGCGCTCAAAAGGAACAGGATGCGAACTTCCCTAAAGAAGTTTCCATGCAGAAGTATGTCGCTCGTACGCCATCTGATCATTTTCCTGTAATGGTTGTGGTAGAAGTAGAATAGAAAAACTTTAAGAAAAATAGAGGCGATCGCTAGAGGTCGCCTCCTATTCTGTAGAAATATTATAGAGGTTCTATTTACTCATTCTTTTTATAATAATTACCCATAAAAGAATTAATTGTATCAGAATAACAATTACCTGTTTCTTTGGATGTATGGGGTCTTGTTGGATCGATTCCTCCCTTAAACTGATCGAAATAAGTATATCTTATTTTCGTATAATCCGTAAATGCTTGTTCGGGAGAGGTATTAAAATGTCCATGCATAAAAAATTCCCAAGTATCGTCTACACCCGCATAATTCTTTTTGGCAAACCCTTCTATCGTTATATAATCCGAATTGTCTTGGGAGATAATGGTAGCGTAATGATGAGCGGTACTATCTTTCACTGTAAAATTCAACATGCTAGATTTACTTTGACTTTCGTATCGGCCAAACAGAGAGGCAACCATATCGCACCCTCTGGGCATTTTAACCTCTTCAGAGTGGGTTTGTTCGTAAAGAAATGCCTCTCTGGTACATAGACCTAAGGTATCAATTGAGATACGACTCTTTATTTGTCGTAATTTCGATATAAGGGAATCTATATTATTTACAATCGGACCATACATCTCGTGGACATCATCCCTTTCACTATTATTATCAAAGACGGTAGGTATATAGGAAGAGGGCGACAAGGCTACTTCCAGATCAGACTTCAATGTGGTTAAATTTTCGATCAAGGTATCATAACTTCCAGTTACAGGCTTTTTACCTCTTTCTGGGTAGAGCCAAGAGGAAAGTTTAATGTGAATTTCTTTATACATTTCATAGACAGAAGTAAATTGACTCTGTTCGGCCGGCCATTTAAATTGCAACTGAACAAAGAACTTCCTTAAATTCTCACTGCTTTTTCTTATCTCGTTCACCTCTTGATAGAGCGAATTAAATTCTTCATTATATCCACCTGTAACATCATTAAGATTTGAAAAACTTGAAATTAACTTTTTACTCGAAAAATCATGTTCCTTTTTCCATTTCGGTTCTACCCGGATATACTCTTTTGTACGGTATGTTGAATTGAGTCTTGTAAATTGTCTTTTTTCCTTTGGCACAAACTCAATCATAGCACCTTCCTTTTGCATAATAGTATTAAAATCTAATACATACAATTCGTGATTTGGATATTCCAAGCCGCAAATAGCTTGGCCAGAATTGGAAATATTATAAATTTTCCCACCTTCCGTGAAGGTAGCATATCGTTGAATGGGTACAAAATTATTGACTGATGGTATTTTTAGCTCGTCTTTTATTTTAGTTCCTGGACTGTTATTATTTATTTGACATTGAATAGCCTTCCTCTCAAGCAACTTATCATGAGAAGACTGTAATATTTCACACAAAGATGCTTGCTTGGAATTACCAACATGACCAACAAGGGTATGCGGTGTTCTCTGTTTTCTTTCAGCATATGTTTTCATGACAACTTAGATTTTAAACTATTCGTAGATAAAATCGGAGATTACGTTCTGTTTTTTCCAAAAATAATAATTTTGCAGGAAAATAAATATTAAAATAACCAATCGAATAATAATTTTTCTACATTTGCGTTACAGGAGATTTGAGGAAAGACACGATTGATCCCTTGTAAAATATATTTCTGAGATCTATTACAACTGAGTCTCGGCAAGACTATGGTTTTGTTGATAAACCGTAAATCGCTCAACCATATATATTTATAATCTATTCCTCCTTTTTATGAAATCTCAGATCTATCAACTAAGCATCTTTTTAAACCTCGATTACAAACTGATTCTGTTCGCTTTATATCTTCGTTCTTCTTTTTGTTAGCCATAGTCTTGCCGAAACTCATTTACCTGTAAAGACGATTGCGAATATTCATGATAATAAAGATTGTATGCAGGAAATTCATGCCGATAAGGTTTTAATGATAGCGATCGGAAATAATGATTATATCAGTTATAATAAACTGTTTGATCGTTATTACGGGCGTCTTTGTCAGTATGTGTATAGTCTATTGATGGATAGAAATGATGCGGAGGATGTTGTTCAAGAGCTTTTCTTGAATTTATGGAAAAATAGGGGGAGAATAGAGATAAAGGAAAATGTATCAGGATATTTATATCGGATGGCTAAACATCTGGCCTTGAACTTTATCCGATCAAAGGTGCAGACGGGAAGTTTATCAGAGAATCAAGACTTATTACTTCTATCCTATGAGGATAATCAACTGGAAACAGAAGAGTTTAGGATCGCTCTTTATGATTGTATAGACCATTTGCCGGATCGGAGCAGAGAAGTGTTACTTCTTCACAGGGTAAAAGGATTGAAGCAGAAAGAAATATCGGAGAAACTATCTATATCCGTGAAAACAATTAAAAATCTAATATGGATGTCTTTACAGAAGTTGAAGGAATGTCTGGAGATGAAGGAGGTATAAAATAATGAGAAAATTTTCAAGGTTCGTATAGGACCTTTTTTTATTTGTGGTGTCATTTAAATAAAGACTAGACTCATGGAGAAGAAAAAGCAAATAGGAGAACACATCGTTGACCATTTATCGGAGAGGATGAATGAAGAGATCGTGGATCCGGTTCTGGATGAATGGTTGGCTGAGGATGAGTCTAATCAAGAAGATTTTAAACGGTATAAAGAGATCTGGAAAGAAACAGGCTCTTATCTGGAGCAAAAAACTTTTAATGCTCAATACGCATGGGATAAGATCGATCGTATCAATAAAGAGAGAGATAATAAGCGGAAACGCTTGGTGAATATTGGATATATCATTTCAGGAGTGGCGGCTACTTTATTGCTTGTCCTCGGGTTTTCGAAAATGGGAGTATTTGATAAACAGCCGGAAATGCTGGTTCGAATGACCGCTGATTACGGAAGCCGATCGGAGGTGGTCTTGCCGGATGGTTCCGTTGTTAAGCTGAATTCTGGATCTGATATTACGTATTCCTATAACGCAAAGGAGAATATCAGGGAAGTGAATTTCCAAGGAGAGGGCTTCTTCGATGTCTCGAAGAACAAGATACCGTTCGTGATCAAGATGAGCAATGGATTACGCTTAAAGGTACATGGAACTTCTTTTAATTTGCAAGCGTATACGGATGAAAAAACAGTTGAAGCCTCGTTGGTGGAAGGCTGTATCGAGTTGGATCATGGGAATGATAAGTTGTTAATGAACGCCGGTGACATGGCGATTTTCGATAAGCAAACCAACAAGATGAGACCGACATCGGGTGTGTTATCTCATTCGTACAGCTGGCTGGAGGATAAACTCTATATGGATCATATGTCGTTGGCTTCCGTCTGCAAATATCTGGAGAGGAGGTACGATGTAACCATCCATCTTCAAAAGGATTTGGGGAATAGTATACATTACGATGGAGTCATACAGGAGGAAACCATAACGGATATATTGGGTGTACTATCCCGATTGAGTGATATAAGTTATAACGTGAAAGGAAAAAATATAAGTATAACCTCTAAATAAAGTCTGCCTATGAAGTAAAGAACAGGAATCGCATGAATACACATGAAAAACGGGAAATGCTGGAACATTCCCCGTCATCTTTTTGATCATTAAAATTAGTGCTCGTAACACTAGTGTTAACAAACAATCGAATTACAAATATATGAATTTTTGGAATATAGCAAGGCCGGAAGAGTCTCCGGTCCTTAAAAAAACTTTGTCTATTATGAGATTGACGACATTATTCTCTATCGCATGTTCACTTCAGATCTCGGCCTCTGTCTATTCGCAAGAGACAAAGTTGTCTTTGGACGTTAATAACCAGACAATAAAGGAGGTTCTTTTCAAGATAGAGAAACAGTCTGGCTTCCGTTTTATCTACGAGAGCGAGAAGGTTAACCTGAATAAGAAAGTATCTGTACATGTGAAAGAGCAGACGGTAGAAACTATCTTAAAGCGTCTTTTCGAGCAGGAAGGGATAAAGTATGAGATTACCGAGAATAATTTCATCTTAATTAATCCTTCTACAAAAAACGAGAAAGCCGCTCCTTCTTCACAGGCGGTTTTACAAAAGAAGAATTTGGTAAAAGGGGTAGTGACCGACGAGAATGGAGAACCTATTATCGGTGCGAACGTAGTTGAGAAAGGTACTACCAACGGAACGGTTACGGACCTTGATGGAAAATTTACAATGGAGGTATCGGAAAACGGTGTCCTTCAAATCTCTTACATCGGATATGCCATGACGGAATTGCGTCCCGGCAAGGAAGCGAATTTGAACGTGAAGTTACGGGAAGATGCTTTGCAAATGGATGAGGTTGTAGTTGTCGGTTACGGTACGGTAAAAAGAGCGAACTTGGGTGGTGCCGTATCTACGGCCGATGCGAAAGCGTTTGAGTCTCGTCCGGTTCAGAATGCGGCTCAGGCTTTGCAGGGAGAGGTACCCGGTTTGACGATTACACGTGCCGGAGGCGCTCCGGGTTCGGACATGACCATGAAGGTTCGTGATGTCTCTTCTATCAACGGTGGTACTCCCCTTGTTTTGATTGATGGAGCGGAGGGAAACATTAATATGATCAATCCTTCCGATATCGAGAATATTTCCGTATTGAAAGATGGTACGGCCGCTATTTACGGTGCTCGTGCCTCGGATGGTGTTATTCTGGTGACAACGAAAAGTGGTAAGCGCAATCAGAAGACATCTGTTGCTTTTGATGCATATTACTCTATTAAGACTCCTGCGTTGTTAAGGAAACCGGCGAATCTATTACAACATGCGGAGATGGCCTTGGAGATCACCGATGGATCATTCACTCCAGAATACACGAGAGATCAATTGGACCTGATCCGGCAGAATAGTGATCTGGTGTTGACTGATGCGGAATGGGGGCGTTGGACCGGCTATCCGCAATTCTTCAAGGATCAAGACTGGAATGATATGCTTATTGGCAATGGTAATATGCAGAATTACAATGTCAATATCTCCGGCGGTGGAGAGAGATACTCGTATATGTTGTCTTTAGGCCATCAGCGGGAGGAAGGTATCCCTAAATTTGGTGAGGATGTGAACAAGCGTTACTTCGTACGTGCTAAATCGAGCGTCGAGATCTTCAAGAACTTGACTTACGATCTTAATTTAGCTTATGAGGCAAGCAACAGGGACTATTCCTCGGGTTTGACGGAAGGACAGAATATATGGGAACTGATTTATAAGACTCGCTCTTGGACTCCGATGTACAATCCGTCGGGAACTTTCTATACATTCGAGGGTTTCGATAATCCGGCCCAAGTATTGGAAGACGGGGGTATGGTGAATAAGACTACAGGTAATATAACGGTCAACAACCAATTACGCTGGAAAGTGATCGACGGATTACAATTGGTGGGGCAAGCCGTGATCCGTAAGTATGATCAGGATGAGAACGTGACGAACAAGAAAATCATCAATTACGATTGGGATAATAACGAGGTCCGGGAGAAACGTACGCCGAATAGCGCGGAGCGTCGTTACCAGAAAACTTTATCCAAGAACTTCACGCTCTATGCTGATTATAAAAAGAACTTCAATGACCGGCATGATTTAAGCGTGATGGTCGGTACTTCCCATGAGTCTGAGAACTATGATAGGTTCACGGCGAAGCGTATTAACTTCGACCAACAAGAAAATATGTCTTTGCAATTGGGTAGCGCTCAAGATCAAAACGCTTGGAGCGAGGGAAATCAGTGGACGATTAATTCTTTCTTCTCCAGAGTGAATTATACGTTTGCCAATAAATATGTCATCGAAGGAACGATCCGTGCGGATGGTAGTTCCCGCTTTGATCCGGATCACCGTTGGGGATGGTTCCCGGGTGTAAATGCGGCTTGGCGTGTCGGGGAAGAAGGCTTCATGAAAAGATTGGGTTGGTTCGAGGACTTGAAGGTAAGGGCTTCTTATGGAGAGATGGGTAATCAGTCCGGTATCGGATTGTATGATTATATTCAATTGATCTCTTTATCGAACGATTATTATCCTTTCGGGGCTGGCGTAAAAGGACAAATGGCTACGTCTGGAAATATTATTTCTACCTCTCGTACATGGGAGACGATCCAGACAACCAATGTGGGATTTGATTTCTCGACGCTCAATAACCGTTTATATGGATCGTTCGACTACTTCTGGAAAGAGAATAAAAACATGCTTATCCCGAAGACATATCCTTCTATGTTAGGTGCGGACGCTCCGAGCACGAACAGCGGCCATTTAAGTATTCATGGATGGGAAATCTCTCTAGGCTGGAGGGATCAGATCAAGGATTTCAGCTACTCGGTTCGCTTTAATATCAGTGACGCGAAAAACAAAGTCGTGGATCGGGTTGGAAGTAACCTGATCAAATTAGGTAATAACGAGACTCCGACCGGATATCCGTTGAATTCCTATTTCGGATATGAATTTGATGGAATCATCCAGAATGAGCAAGAATTGGAGGCGTATAAATCTCGTTTCTCGGAAGGAGGTATCCCGGGTGACTTGAGCGTAGGTGACGCTATGTACAAAGACTTGGATGGAGACGGGAAGCTATCCGTATTAGGTGATGGTAAAGAAGGCTCCGGTGACGTGAAATACTTGGGCGACAAGAACCCGCGTTATAATTTCGGCTTTAACCTGAGTATGGCTTGGAAGGGATTCGATTTGAGTGCTTTCATACAAGGAGTCGGCCGTAGGACGATGTTCTTGGAAGGGGAGAGCCGGTGCCCGATGCCAGAGGCATGGTATCAATCCGCCGAGTATTGGTATGGAAAGACTTGGACCCCGGAAAGAACGGACGCCCAGTATCCGGCGATCACGTTGAAGGATAAACGAAACTACAATTATTATGTATCTACGAACACGAAGTTTAACGTTGCGTATGCTCGTTTGAAAAACTTGCAGTTCGGTTATACGATCCCGCAGACTTTGACCTCGAAGGCCGGTTTGCAGAAGGTGCGGGTGTATTTTTCCGGCGAGGATTTATTCGAGGTACATAACACGCCAAATGGTTGGGACCCGGAGGAGAACAGCGGTAGCATTACTTCCTATCCGTTTACCCGTAATTATTCATTTGGTATAAATGTCGTATTTTAAAAATTAAAGCGAAAAGTCATGAAAAACTATCGGATAATATTGGGAAGCTTTATTGTTTCCGCTTTGTTCTTGTCAAGTTGCCAAGATATAGACCTGTTGCCAAAAGATAATATGCCGGACGAGCTATTCTGGAAAACCCCGGATGATTTCGAGAAAGAGGTCAATTGGCTCTACACACGTACCGAGACGTTCGGCACGAAGGATACGGATAGCGATATCGCCTATGAGTTGAACGAGAATACGACGAGCAACGGTACGTTGATCGCACCGAATACGGATGCCCTATGGGACTCTACTTTCATAGACCTGCGTCAGAGCAATATGATTATCGAGAAGAGCCAGACGTACGAGGGCGATCCCTCGGAGATCGAGCGGTATGTGGCTGAGGCCCGTTTCTTCCGTGCTTACTCGCATTTTCGGTTGATGGCGAAATACAACGATATCCCTATCTTGACGAAGGTGCTTACCGTAGATTCCCCGGAGTTGTATGGTTCTAGGAATAAGCAACAGGAGGTGGAAGACTTCATCTTGTCGGAACTCAACGAGGTGTATGCTAAACTACCCTTGCAGAGTGAGTTAAACTCGGATGAGGCGGGACGTGTAACCCAAGGCGCTGCCTTGGCGTTGAAAGCGAGGGTTGCCTTGTTTGCCGGGACTTGGGCGAAGTATCACCAGCACCGTTCGGACTATCAGCAGTTGTTGCAACAAGCGATCGATGCCGCTGCAAAAGTGATCGATAGTGGTGAGTATGCTTTATATGAAGGCTCTGGTGAGGAGAGCTACCGCTACTTGTTTATCAATGCGGGCGATAATTCAAAAGAGGGTATCTTCGACAGTCGGTACGAGACGGATATCCGCCACCATAGCGACGCGTGCCCTGTATATTGGGGATGGCGAGGGACGCCTACCCGTAAGCTGGCCGATATGTATTTGTGTAAGAGTACGGGATTGCCGATTGAGAACGCTAATTCCGGATTTGAGGGATATGCCACGATCAAGAGCGAATATGAGAATCGTGACCCTCGTATGAAACAGACCTTCTTGATGCCCGGAACCGACTATATCAGTCCGCAAGACGGCGCCTTGACCTGCCCGCCGCAATTTACCATACGTCCCGAGACACGTACGGGTTATAAGTTGTGGAAATATATGGCGGAGACTTCCGTTCCTTCTGACAAGGATGTATATGATTATCACATCATCCGTTATCCGGAGGTATTGCTGATATTGGCTGAGGCCACTTACGAGAAAGACGGGGCGATCAGCGATGACATCTTGAACAAGACGATCAATGTGATCCGTTCCCGGAAAGGCGTGGAGATGCCTCCTCTGACCAACGCTTTCGTGAAGAGCAATGGGTTGGATATGCGGACGGAGATCCGTCGGGAACGTACGATCGAGTTAGCGTTCGAAGGCTTCCGCAGGGATGATTTGAGACGTTGGAAGACGGCTGAGACGGAATTGATAGGTGCCATAAAAGGCATTAAGCTGAAAGGTTCGGAATACGAGAACTTGGATGTCTTGAACGAGGGAAATCCCGGTTTGACAGACGAAAATGGATTCTTGATTGTGGAACCGGCGGAGAATCGTAACTTTGTGACCCCGAAGCATTACTATTATTCCCTTCCGTTGGATGAGTTGTATCTGAACCCGAACTTGGCTCCGAACAACCCGGGGTGGTAGGGTAATGCCTTATATTCCGGTAAAAATGGCCTTGCACTGGTGTAAAATGCCTTTTTAGATCTAAGAAATGGCTTTTCACCCTCGCGAAGTACCTTTTAGATTTCTAAAAACGACTTTGCGCTTGTGAAATGCCATTTTTAGGTTTAAGAAATGGCTTTGCACCCTTGCGAAATGCTTTTTAGATCTCTAAAAATGATTTTACACCGGTGAAATGCCATTTCTAGAATATTTTATGAGAGTAAATGAATTTAAAATTGAATCGAATGTCATTCATAAAGAAGATAGGTCTTGTATGCTTTATCGTCTTCTGCTGTGCGGGATGCCGTAGCGCGGGAGAGAAACTGGTTGAGAGTGTGGCTGCTCCCCGTATTATCAACATCATCAATTTCATCCGCCAGACAGACTACCGGGTGGAGAACGCCGATAGCTTATTGTACGAGACGGTTTGTGAGCAAGTGAAATTGGTGAATAAATATGATTTACCGGCAACCTTCTTATTGCAGTACGATGCGTTGATCAACCCATTGTACCAAGATCTGTTGAAAAGTAAACTCAATGATCATTCCGAGATCGGCGCTTGGTGGGAACTTACGCAACCGCAGATCGAGGCCGTCGGGATCAAGTGGCGTGGCGAGCATTCTTGGGTCTCGCACGCGAATATCGCTTTCAGCACCGGATATACGAAAGAAGAACGGGAGCGACTGGTGGATGTCTATATGGCGAAGTTCAAGGAGATATTCGGCACGTACCCGAAATCGATCGGCTCTTGGTTTATCGACGCACATACCTTGGGGTATATGTACGATAAATATAAGATCGTGGCGTCGTGCAACTGCAAGGACCAAGTGGGGACGGATGGTTATACCCTATGGGGTGGTTACTGGAACCAAGCCTATTACCCGAGCCGGGTAAACGCCTATATGCCGGCGCAGACCGAGGAGGGGCAAATCCCCGTTCCTATTTTCCGTATGCTGGGCAGTGATCCTATTTATCAGTATGATGATGGTCTGGGACAAGAGCGTCAAGGGGTGATCTCCTTGGAACCCGTGTATGAGAAGGCGGGCATGGATCGCCGCTGGGTGGATTATTTCTTGGAATCGATCGTGGATCAGCCTTGTCTGGCCTTCAATTATGCGCAAGCGGGACAGGAGAACTCTTTCACGTGGAGTAATATGAGCAAGGGACTGGAGATGCAGATCCCTATCTTGGACTCCTTGAGGAAGGAAAATAAGATCCGGGTGGAGACGCTGGGCGAATCCGGTGCGTGGTTCAAGGAATGCTTCAAGGTTACGCCGGCGACGGCTGTCACTACGTTGACGGATGTCCGTGGAGAAGGCAATAAGACGGTCTGGTTTAACAGCCGTTATTATCGGGCGAACTTATTGTGGGAGAAGGGAACGTTCCGCTTTAGGGATATCCATCTTTTCGACGAGAGCTATAAGTCGGTTTATCTAGAAAAGCCCGGAGACGGGAACCAGTTCCTATTCTATACGTTGCCGGTCGTGGACGGATTCATGTGGAGCGAGGGACTCGATCGTGCCGGGCTTCGGATCGTCCGATTAGACAAGGATGGAGATAAGGAGGAACTTTCCTTGGACCATCCGGTAGTGACGGAGATAGGCAAGGATACCTTGGTAGTTTCCGCCGAAGACTCAAAAGGCCATGCTTTCAAGATCACGTTCTATGAGACCCGCTTCGAGGTAGTCGCTCTATCAAAGGAGGCGGACTTCTCATGGGCTTTAGAGCTAAAGGCTGCGGCAGGGAAGGAGCTACCTTTCACCGTTATAGAGGATAAGGCGGTCAACGCTAGCTTCGATGGTTTCAACTACGTGATCACTTGCGAAAAAGGCCATATAAGGAAACCTGAATCTGGTTCGGATTATGTCTTTAGGATGTTTCCGTCGGATCAGGAAATAGTAATAGATTGTACAAATGCGAGAAAGTAATATGAATATATCAGTTTGGAGAAAATGGGTGATCGTATGGATGGTCGCTGTGCTCAGTGGTTTTCAATTAAGGGCGGCGGATCCTGTGGTCGTCCCGGCGAATACGGAACCGCTGACGATAGAAGGAAATCGTTTTGTCACCTTATGTATCATGATACGTACGACGCCTTGGGAAGTCTCCCGGGATGTCAAGTTACATCCCCGCGATGAGGTGGATTGGCATACGCTTGAGGGAGTGCGGGCCTTGCGGGAGGCTTTCGCCACGAATAACCCGAACGGTCGTCTTACATGGGGATTCACGATGAATGCCTTGGAGGACGGACGGAAGAATTACCGGGAGATCCGTGATTATGTAGTGGAGTGCCAAAAGAAATATGGGGATGAGGTTACTTATTTCCCCGGTTATTTTCCTGCGATGTATCTACCCCGTGAGCGGGTAAACCGTGAGATGTCGGAGGCGATAGAGATCATTTCTAAAATGGTAGGAAATGGTTATCGTCCCCAATCGATTATGGGAGGTTTCTTATCGGCCGATAATCTAAGATATCTGGCGGAGAAAGAGAACATCCATGTGGCGCACGCCGTGATCTGGAGCCAGCATAATATAGACGGTGGTGGCGCTGACGGTTCTCCTTCTTATCCTTTCTATCCCTCGACGGAACACTTCTGCAAGCCGGCGCAGGGAAAAAGCGATTTCATCGATTGCGTGAATCTGGATGGCTGGACGATGGACTTTATCTGTGCCCGCCGTAGCGGACAGACCGGACATGGTATCGATGGATATAACAGCCGTAGAGGTGTCGGCCCGATCGAGACGTACAAAGGTTGGGGGCTTGATTTGGGGCATCGTGAGGTGATGCACACGGAAGCGATTCACTTTGATAAAGGTCTTGAGTTGAATGGCTTTGGCTGGGTAGCCAATATCTGGGAGGCGCAGATGGTACATGAGTTCGGGAAGGATCTCATCTGCGATGCCATGAAGATGTGGGTAACGGGTACCAAGGAACGCTGGCCGGATACTCATTTCGTTACGTTCGGAGAATTTGGCGAACTTTGGAGAAAACAATATAAATCGAACGACGACTGGAACTATCGCTTCGTAGAACGAGGCTCTGGTTTGGGAGACTCTTATAATAACTTGGAGATAAAATGGTTTATGAATAAGGAATTCCGCTTGGCCTTATTACGTGATTGGCATACGAAAAATTCCCCGGCTTATGTCATCGACTTTACCCGTTATGATTTGCCGGCTCATGAACCTGCCGATCCGACCCCGACAAAACCGGCTAAGGATTGGAGCTTGATCAACAAAATCAACCAAAAAGGTCTCCGCCCGCAAGATAAGCCGGTCTTGATCGATAAGTTGGAGAAAGAAGATCAAGATTTGATTCGGAAATATTATCCGGAATTATTTAAATAGTTGGTTTATGAAAAAGATTACCGTTGTTTGTTTAGCTCTTTGCTCCTTTCTTTTTGGGGGAGATCTCTTCTCCGTAAAGGCGCAAATCCTAGAGAAGTTCACATTGCCTACCCCATGGACAGAGGAGGCATTGAAGGCTGAGATTCCTTTACCGGAATATCCGCGTCCACAGATGGTGCGTTCGGAATGGTTGAATCTGAATGGTATATGGGATTATATGGGAGGAAAAGACCTGCTCGATCCTGTTACGGCGACCACTCCTCCAGCCTTTCCCGCGAAAGTAGAAAAGATACGTGTGCCGTATCCTCCGGAATCGGAATTATCCGGTATAGCTCGTGGGGGTGATACTTGTCTGTGGTATAAGCGTAGCTTCTCTGTTCCTCAAGCATGGAAGGGCAGGCATGTATTGTTGAATTTTGGGGCTGTAGATCGGATCTCGTCTGTGTTTGTCAACGGTAAGAAGGTGGGTACCCATACGGGAGGGTACGATGCTTTTAGTTTATATTACTGATTATTTGAAATCCGGTGAAAATGTCCTTGTGGTAGGTGCTTATGATCCTAACGACGGCCGGGCCGCTTCGGGCAAGAACGGCTCACGTGGAGATTATATTTTTACCTCCGGTATCTGGCAAACCGTTTGGCTTGAACCGGTAGAGAAACAATATATTTCTCAGATTAAGCTAGTGCCCGATTTAAAAAATAATCGGTTGGAAGTAATTGCTTATACGGAGGATAAGGAGTTAAAGGTAACGGCTATCGCGGATAATGGTACTTCAGAGGTGGCAAGAACCGAAGGAAATTCCAATATGAGTTTTTACTTGCCTATCCGGGAACCCCGTCTATGGAGTCCAGATGATCCTTTCTTGTATGGTTTGAAATTACAGTTGAAAGATCGAAAGGGTGAGATAATAGATGAGGTATCTTCTTATTTTGGTATGCGTTCTGTTAGTATGGGAAAGGTAGATGGTGTGCTTCGGCCTTTATTGAACGGGGAGTTTGTTTTCCATATCGGTCTTTTAGATCAAGGTTATTGGCCCGATGGCGCATTTACCGCTCCTACCGACAAGGCTTTGTTATATGATATAGAACTGGCGAAACGTGCGGGTTTTAATGTAATACGCAAGCATATCAAAGTAGAGCCTCAACGTTGCTATTATCATTGTGATAGGCTTGGCTTGATGGTTTGGCAAGATATGCCGAATCTTTGGGAGCCTGATGGTGAGGATTCCGTGGCGGTTCGTAAACAGTTCCGTGACGAATTGAAAGTGATGATCGACCAACACGTCAGCTCGCCTTCTATTGTGATGTGGGTTCCGTTTAATGAGAATTGGGGAGCCTTTGAAGCGACAGACATCACAGCTTGGGTGAAAAAGTACGATCCGAATCGTTGGGTAAACGGTATGTCGGGATATAATTACGCTCCGGGCTATCGGAAAGCTTATGGAGATCCCGGAAATGGAGATTTCGTGGATATGCATCATTATGGCAAGATCGAGCCTAAGGCGATCCCCCGTCCCGATGATAAACGTGCTGCGTCCCTTGGCGAATTCGGAGGAAAAGGTCTATTTGTGCGTGGGCATATGTGGCCTGTACGCAATGACGCTTATGAGATGATGTTGAATAGAGAAATCTTGACCGATACCTATGTATTAATGCTTACCGAGCTAGAGCAGATGATAAACTATTTCGGACTAAGCACGGCCATCTATACGCAGACTACAGATGTGGAACATGAGATAAACGGCTTGGTCACTTATGACCGAAAGGTGGAAAAGATGGATCTGGAGAAGGTTAAATACATCAATCAAGAGGTAATCAAATGTACACGGGCAAAATAAAGAATACCTAGTTAAGTTTATGGGAGTGTCCTCGGAAAAGGACACTCCTTTTTTATATATTTGGGCATCTTATTTTTCATGTTATAAAAAGGTTGGTAAATGAAAAAAATCGTTGTTGCTTCCGATTCATTTAAAGGCTCAGTATCTTCGATTGAAGTGGCTGAATGTGCCGAGTTGGCGATCCATAAGGTTTTTCCGGATTGCGAGGTCGTGAAAATCCCGGTTGGGGATGGGGGAGAAGGTACCGTGGAGACTTTGATTACGGCGATGGGTGGAGAAGCCGTATCTTGTGTCGTACATGATCCGTTGATGAGATCGGTCGAGGCCACTTATGGGATACTGGGAGATAATCGTACGGCGGTTATCGAGATGGCGACGGCGAGTGGTCTTACGTTAGTGCCTGTGTCGGAACGTAATCCCTTGAGAACAACGACGTATGGAACCGGTGAGTTGATAAAAGACGCTATGGATCGTGGTTGCCGGGATTTCTTGATAGGAATAGGGGGAAGCGCAACGAATGACGGAGGAACCGGTATGTTGCAGGCCTTGGGTTTTCGTTTTCTTGATAGAAAAGGGAATGAGCTGGGATTGGGTGGGCAGATCCTTAATCAGATTTATGAGATAGATTGCTCAAGGGCATTATCGCAATTGCGGGAAACTTCATTTACCATAGCCTGCGATGTGAATAACCCTTTTTATGGTGAGAAAGGGGCGGCGTATGTCTTTGCCCGCCAAAAGGGAGCGGACGACGCTATGGTCCGTTTGCTGGATGAGGGCTTGCGAAATTTTGCGGAAGTCATAAAAAGAACGGGACGAATAGAGATAGACGACATTCCGGGTGCGGGAGCCGCAGGTGGTTTAGGTGGAGGGTTTGTCGCTTTCCTAAAGGCTGAACTTAAACCCGGTATCCAGATGGTTCTGGATGCCTTGCGTTTTGATGAATGTATACGGGGGGCGGATCTGATTATTACGGGAGAAGGTAAACTGGATAAACAGACTTGCATGGGAAAGACCCCATGCGGAGTATTGCAGGCAGGCATGAGACAGGGTATCCCGGTTATCGTAATGGGTGGTTCCGTAGAGGAGGTAGAGGCGCTTAATAAATCCGGGTTTCTGGCGGTCTTGCCACTTCTTCCTTATCCGGTTTCCTTGGAGCAGGCGATGGATAAGGATTTCACCTGCCGGAATATTGGGCGTGCCTTGGAACAACAATTGCGTGTAATCCATTACTATATGAATCACTAACACATGGGTATAATGAGTGCATGGGGAGCTTTTATCGGATTATTAGTGTCGATTTTCTTGATTATAAGAAAGGTATCGCCAGTCTATAGCCTTATTTTAGGGGCATTAGTAGGAGGATTATTAGGGGGTGTGTCGTTGCCGGAAACGATCTCTTTAATGATCAGTGGAGTAAATGACGTAACTCCGGCCGTCATTCGGATCTTGACGGCGGGAGTATTGTCGGGGATATTGGTGAAGACAGGTGCGGCGGCTTCTATCTCCAATACGATCATTTATAGATTGGGAGAACGGCATGTGTTTTTTGCGCTCGCTTTCGCTACGATGTTGCTGACGGCTATTGGAGTGTTTATTGATGTTGCTGTTATTACGGTGGCTCCGATTGCGTTGAGCATCGGCCGGAAACTGGCGGTTCCCCGGGGTAGCCTTTTGTTGATGATGATCGGTGGAGGCAAATGTGGCAATATCATTTCTCCAAATCCGAATACGATTATCGCCGCTGAGAATTTTCATGCGGATTTGTACTCTGTCATGTATGCGAACTTGATCCCGGCGTTGGTTGGCTTGTTGTTTACGGTATATGTCATAGGCCGTTTCTTACCCCGGCAAAATGGATTTTATGCGAACGAGGAGATAGATAACCTGCAAGCGGATCTCCCCTCCTTCGCCTCTAGCATGGTCGCTCCGGTAGTGACGATCCTACTGCTGTCGTTTCGCCCTTTATTCCATGTGGCGATCGATCCGATGATAGCCTTGCCCGTTGGAGGAATCGTTGGGATTCTGGCGATGAGGAAATGGTCATTGATTACGGACAGCCTCTCGTATGGACTCAAGAAGATGTCGAATGTCTCGATCCTGTTGGTCGGGACAGGCACTATAGCGGGAGTGATCAAGGCTTCCTCTATCAAGGATGTTTTATTAGATGCGTTATCGCATACGAATATGGGAGAGCTTTTATTGGCTCCGGTTTCCGGCGTATTGATGTCTGCCGCTACAGCCTCTACTACAGCCGGAGCGACAGTTGCCTCTTCGTCATTCGCGGATATTATTATCGCCGCCGGTATCAGTGGTGTCTGGGGAGCCGCTATGATTAATTCCGGTGCTACCGTGCTTGATCATTTGCCGCATGGATCGTTCTTCCACGCTACTGGTGGGGTAGCGGATATAAGCATTCGTGAGCGGTTGAGGCTGATTCCTTATGAGACCGCGATCGGCGCTATTTTGGCCGTTGGGACTATAATTGCTTATCTTACCGTGAATTAATTCTTTTCGTGATAAGGCTTAGTGTTTTCGTTTTGGAGTTATTCCCGAGTGTATTGGTCTACCTTGGATTTACGGTCATACAGATCGCATTTAGCCAGCATGGGTTGTCCGGCTTGCGCTATGTCTCGAAGGAGTGGTTACAGCGGATCGGCACGTATATGAAATGGCAATCCCTTGCACGCTAGTCTCTTTGGATATACTGATATACGATCCGGGATATATCCGCAATGATTGCCGCAGTTGCTTCCGGGCTCTCTTCCGAGTCTTTAGCGAATACCGCAATCGTATATCTTTCTTCATCCGGTAGGAAAACGAAACCTATGTCGTTCGTACCGATCAGTTGCCATCGGGCATTCAGGTCGCCCGTTCCTGTTTTATGCCCGATAATGGCATCGGTTGCCTCTAGCGGTTGAGCCAGCCGATCTTTTCCGGTCTCACATTCGATCATAGTCTGTTTGATGAACGTTTGATGAGGTTCGGTAAAGAGAGGGCGGGATACAAATAGGTCTAGCAGCTTGGCAGCATCCAGCGGAGAAGTCCAATTCTGATAGCATAATCGCAGGTCACGGTGCATATCTTCTTCTGTTTGGGAAATATATAAAGAAGTTGTGAGTGGTAATTTGTTTTGTTCCAGATAATGTATCACGGATAACGTACCTTATTATTCAGTGTAATCGTATCCTCGCCATTGATAATAACTGCGATTCCTACTTGGGCTTTTTTGTTGGCTATAGCTTCTCTCAATAATTTCTTTAATTCTCCTTTCTTGTCTTTGGCTATGACAGGTAGTGCGAATACAAGTAAGATTGAGAGAATCGTGCTAACGTATTTGTTCATGGAATATACCGTTTTTACGCGAAGGTAGGAAATTTTTCCATGTTCGGCTTGCCATTGGGTTATTGTATATTTTTCCAAAGGCGTTTACGATCTCATTATTTGTTTCTCAAAACACGTACGTGTTTTCCTGAATTCTCGTACATGTTTTTGAAAAAACACGTACATGTTTTCCCGAAAATATGATTGATGTTTTATTCTTTTGATTATTAATATATTATAGTGTAAGGTCGTTGAAGTACTTATTGTTTTTTTTACTTCTAGATTAACAGGAAATCTCAAAATGATCTCATCACCATATTGCCTGTCCATATATTTTTGATAATTAACCTTCGGAATTTGGGGCAGCCAAAGAACAAACAATTAAAGGATACTTCGCCTTATGGCAAAGGCGGCTAAACATCATTTGTTCGTGCAGTTCCATGGTTCCAGTAAGCCATCTGGATTACATCGGACTTATCCGAATGAATTTACCCGGGAAGGGACGCTCAATTATGAGAATTTCAAAGGATGTATGGTCACGACCGCGGATCATGATATATCTATGCCTTTTACCCGTTTATTGGCTGGAACTGCCGATTATCATTTAGGTGGGTTTCGGGCTCTTCCGAAAGACAAGTTTAAGATACAACAAAGCAACCCTTATGTCACTAGCACTCGCTGCCATATGCTAGCGATGTATGTCGTATTGGAGAGTTATTTGGGAATGATCTGCGATACTCCGGAAGCTTACGAAGGCCAGCCGGGATTCGAGTTCTTACAAACCGTACCGACTACTTGGGACAAAACGGTCGTACCGGATGCCTCTGTCAATGAGTATGTAGCGATCGCACGTAGGCATGGAGACGATTGGTACGTTGGGGCGATCAACAATAGTCAAGCCCGTAATGTGGAAATAGCCTTGGATTTCCTCGGTAAAGGAGATTATAAAGTAACTCTTTATAAAGATGCGCGAGACACGGATACCAATCCTAATCATCTTATCAAAGATACTTTAACTGTTACCGCAAAGGATAAAATAACAGTACCGCTCGCTTCAGATGGTGGTGCCGCTATGCATATTCAACCCGTATCCTTTTGATAAACTTTATTCTAGATAGAAAAGAGGTTCACTTCAAAAGGAAGGTAGCCTCTTTTCTAGTTATAATACGGGAACACGGCATGTAATTCTCTAGAGAGTTTTGCTTTGAATAGTTTACGATAGTTTTGCTTCATCAATTTTAATTTTCATCTTTGTAGGGAGACAGATGCTAGAGAATCGTTATTATTAATTACAATCTCATGAAGAAACTATTATTTCAGACAACCTTGTTTCTATTATTATGTAGTTGCATAAGTAAAATAGAAAAAACACCAGTAGATTATGTGAATAACCGGATTGGGAATATCAGTCATTTACTTGTGCCTACCTATCCCACTACCCACCTGCCTAACAGCATGTTGCGAATGATTCCGACTCATAATGAGTTTACGACGGATCGTATGGAGGGACTGCCCCTAAATAGTCCTTCCCATAGGCAAGGCCATTCATTGTTGCTGTTGCCTTATAGGGGGGACGTTAAGGAGTTCGGTGGGAATTTAAAATATCGATATGATCATGAGAAATCTACGCCTTATAATTATTCGGTGTATTTGGATGATTTCTCCGTAGGGGTGGATTTTGCGCCTGCTGCTAAATCGGCGATCTATCGTTTTCGGTTTGAGGATTCGGATCGACGGTTGATTTTGTTGAAAGCCAATGGAAAAGGAGAGATCGATATAAAGGATGGAGCTTTGTGTGGATATGATAATTTCGCCGGGATAAAACATTATTTTTATTTGGAGTTTGATGCCCAGCCCATTCAAGTTGATAGCCTCTCTCATTCTTTGGTATTTGCTGAATTTCCGGAATCGAAGGATGTGGTAAATGTTCGTTATGGAATTTCTTATATTGGAGTAGAGCAGGCCAAGCGGAATTTATATAATGAAATCAATGATTTCAATCTGGAGAAATTGGCCTCGCAAGCTCGTGATAAATGGAACGACGTGTTAGGCAAAATAAAGATTGAAGGAGGCACGGAGGATCAAAAGACCACATTTTATACCGCCTTGTATCGGGCGCACGAAAGAATGATCAATATTTCTGAAGATGGTAAATATTTTAGTGCGTATGACGGAAAGATACATGAAGATAATGGGGTGGATTTTTGGGTGGATGATTGGGTATGGGATACCTATCTGGCCCTTCACCCGTTGCAAGTGTTATTGAATCCGGAGGCTCAAGAACAAAAACTGGCGTCTTATATCCGGATGTATGAGCAATCCGGGTGGATACCTACTTTCCCTTGTGTATTTGGGGATGCGCATTGCATGAACGGTAACCATGCGGCAGGTGTCTTTGCGGATGCCTTGAATAAAGGCTTGCGGTTTGACGTGGAAAAGGCTTTCGAGGGTATGAAGCATACGGTGATGACTGAGTCCATGATCCCTTGGTACCGGGGACCTAAAACGGCCTTGGATGATTTTTATCATGAGAATGGCTGGTTCCCCGCTTTGCATCCGGGAGAAAAAGAAGAGTTTACGGAGGTAGGACCATTTGAACAGCGACAAGCGGCAGCCGTAACTACAGCCGCATCCTATGACGATTGGTGTATCGCCCAATTAGCTAAACATTTGGGAAAAGATGAGGATTATCGATTCTTTCAGGATCGTTCTTATAATTACCGGAATGTCTTTAACAAAGAGACTCATTTCTTCCATCCGAAGGATAAAGATGGGAAGTTTATAGAACCGTTCGACTATATTTTTTCCGGAGGTATCGGGGCTAGGGCTTATTTTGATGAGAATAATGCTTGGACCTATAATTGGGATGTACGCCATCATATTCAGGATTTAATAGATCTTTTTGGAGGCAACACTCCTTTTATTGAGAGATTGGATCAGTTATTTGTTGAGGATATGAAAATGTCAAAATGGCAATATTACGCTCTTCATCCGGACGCTACGGGCAATGTCGGGCAATTCGTGATGGGAAATGAGCCTAGTTTCCATATTCCTTATCTGTATAACTACGCCGGTCAACCGTGGAAGACGCAAAAACGGATTCGTATGCTTATGGAAAGTTGGTTCAGGAATGATCTGATGGGTGTTTGTGGTGATGAGGATGGTGGTGGAATGTCGGCTTTCTATGTATTCTCCGCTTTAGGTTTCTATCCGGTTTCTCCGGGAGTGCCTGTTTATACGATAGGTAGTCCTTTATTTGATAAATCGGAGATTCAGTTGGCGAACGGGAAAGTGTTTACCATGATCGCTCATGGGGTTTCGTGGGAAAATAAATACATTCAATCCGCTAAGTTGAATGGCGCCGAGTATAATAAGACGTGGTTTACTCATGAGGATGTCATGAAGGGAGGAACATTAGAATTGTTTATGGGAGACCGCCCTAATAAGAAGTGGGGAGTGGGAGAAGGTGCGAATCCTCCTTCTGGTGAGTTTGTCGATTGATTTGGTTTGACGGCATGATTCTACGGTCAAAGATTCGTGAAATCATTTTGTAGATGTTATCTTTGCGTAAGTAAGTTACGAACAAGTGATTTATTCGTAAGTGACAAATAAACAGGAGGAGATATATTATGGCAACGAAGCAAATTCCATATGGCCTGACGGATTTCGAGCGAATCCGTACCGCCAATTATTATTATGTTGATAAGACTCGCTATATTGCGGAGGTGGAGCGGAACGCAAGTTTCTTTTTCCTTATCCGCCCGCGCCGTTTCGGGAAGTCGCTATTCTTGAATGTCCTCAGATGGTATTATGACGTGAACCGTAAGGATTCTTTTGAGGAACTCTTCGGCGACTTATATATCGGCTCCCATCCGACCCCGGAGCAGGGACAATATCTTGTACTGGATTTCAATTTCGCAGGCGTGAACCCAGATCCTGACGAGTTGATCCGCTCTTTTAATGATCACTGTGCCGCTCGTTTCCGGGAGTTTGCCTACTACTACGAACGTTTCTTCAATCCGGGCTTCCGGGAGAAAATGGAGAGTCTGCCAAATGCTGACGAGAAGTTGACCTACACGATCAGTGAGGCTAAACGCTTGAATCTCTCTATCTATCTCTTCATTGACGAGTATGATAACTTCACCAACGCTATCCTCGCCAATATGGGTGAGAAGCATTACAAGGCATTGACACACGGTACGGGCTTCTTCCGTTATTTCTTCAACAAACTGAAAGAAGGGGCTACGGGCGATGGCCCTATCAAGCGCATGTTTATCACTGGGGTATCTCCAGTGACGATGGACGACGTGACCAGCGGTTTCAATATCGGAGCCAACATGACGACAGATTACCGCTTTAATGGAATCATAGGTTTTAGCGAGGGAGAGGTACGGGAGATGCTGGCCTATTACAAGAGCGAGACAGGTTTTGAGGATAGTGTGGACGATCTGATCAACTTGATGAAGCCGTGGTACGATAACTACCGTTTCTCTACGAAGAGTCTGGACGAGCCTATGTACAACTCGGATATGGTACTGTATTTCATCAGCAATTACCTGCCCTTGAGATCGGCCCCGGATAAGATGATCGACAACAACATCCGCACGGACTACAACAAGCTCCGCCATTTGATCCGTCTCGACAAGCGGTTCGGCACGAACGCTTCGATCATCCAGGAGATCGTGAACAACGGCGAGACCACCGCAGTAATCAAGGATGCTTTTCCTGCCGAGGATATCGCCAAGCCGGACAACTTCAAGAGCCTGCTTTACTATTTCGGGTTGCTCTCCATCAAGGGTACCAAGCGTGGAGATACCCTTCTGGGCGTTCCCAACCTGACGGTACGTGAGCAATTATATACCTATCTGATCGAGGCTTACCGGGAAGCTGATGTCTTCTCAATAGAGTTATACAAGCTTCATGATCTGGTAAAGGACATGGCTTACGACGGAGACTGGAAGCCTGTGTTCGAGTATTTTTCCTCCGAGCTGGAGCGGCAGAGCGCTATCCGCGAGTTCATAGAGGGGGAGGCGCACGTGAAAGGTTTCCTACTGGCTTATCTAGGCTTGACCCGTACCTATATAATTTATCCGGAGTATGAGGCCAACAAGGGGTACGCCGATTTCTACATGATGCCCGACTTGATCCACCAGCCCGAGATAGGCTTTAGCTATATCGTGGAGGTGAAATACGCCCGTCGGGACGCTTCCGAAACGGAAATCGAGGCGTTGAGAGCCGAGGCCGCCATCCAGTTACGCCGTTACGCCGCAGACCCGAAGGTTCACGCTACTAAGGGGGATACGGAGCTTCGTCTTGTCACCTTGGTCTTTAAGGGTTGGAAGCTTGCTGTTTGCGAGATGGACTTGGCTTGATTTTGTTTTTATGCTATTTTTGATGGTAGATAATAATACGTTTAATCATCAAAAAAGGAGATATGAGCAAGAGAAAGAATAACCGCTTGGGCAAGGCGGGCATCACATTTTATACCTATGCCACCGAACGCATCTGGGAGAAACGTTTAGCGGGGAAACATAACACTGCCGATTTATATAGGACGACCCGTAATTGGATCTGCGCCTTTCTGGGTAGGAGAAACCTTCTTTTCCCGGAGATAACCCCGGGCTTAATAAGCCGTTTTGTCGCTTATCTGCAATCCGCCGGCTTGCGAGTGAATACCGTGAATACATACCTCAGCAACTTTCGCTCGATTTATAACCAAGCTTGTCGGGATGGTCTGTTGCCGGCTTGCGTCGTATCGCCTTTCGCGTACTTGAACTTGAAGCGGGAAAGAGCCGGATCTAGGGCGTTGGGAAACGAGTCGCTCCGGGAGATCGTGACCTTGAAGTCTGAGGAGCCGGATTTGGCGTGCGTGATCGACTATTGTACGTTCGCCTATTTATCTTGCGGCATGCCTTTCGCGGATATGGCTCGCTTGACTACGGCGAACCTGTATGGCGAGGAAATCGTATATCGGCGTAAGAAGACGGGGACCTTAATCCGTGTCGGGATAACAGCGGGGATGCGGCGGTTGATTAATAAGTATGCGGACGCTTCTTCCCCGTACCTTTTCCCTATTTTATCTCCGGGTAGAGAGGTAGGGCATGAGGAATACAAGGCGATACTGCGTTCGTATAATAACTCGTTGAAGAAGATCGGTCGTGCGCTATCTCGTCCCATTCATCTGACCTCGTATGTTTTCCGCCATACATGGGCAACGAACGCCTTGCGGAAACAAGTCCCTTTATCGATCATTAGCCAAGCGTTGGGGCATACCTCGGAAAAAACAACACGTTTTTATCTGGCCTCTTTGGAACAGTCGGAATTGAATCGTGCGAACGCTAGGGTGACGGAAGAGGTGGATTTGCTTTTGGCGGCTGGATGATGCCCTTATTCGCGAAATAAGGGGAGGAGCCTATTCTGCATAAAAATTACCTATAATAGGCTATTTTCAACGGAAGGCTTGGCAAATGTAAAAAATATTATTGATAAACAATCACTTTTATCTATTTATTAAGAAATAGGAATTGAAGGGGATACAGATATCGTATCCTCTAATTAATCCAAATTTATGCTTATTGCGCATATATCGTGGATATGCGGTTAAAAATAGTGGTTATGCGTGTTTTTTTTAGTTTATGTTGGACGTGCGATATCTCTTCCCCTTATTTCGCGAATAAGGGTGATAAACATTATTAAAAGGTAACGCCCCACTACCACGGGGCATTAAAGACAAAAAGCATCATGGCAGAAGAAAAGACCATCTTGACCGTAGATCTGTACGACAACGTATTAACCGAGAAAACCGGCGATTTCACCGGAAAGATCCGCATTACCGGAACCACGCGAACTTCAGACATCTCGAACCGCATCGTGAAGAAACGCACCGAGTACCGCCCGGAGACGATCACCAACATCCTCGACCTCTCCTACGACGAGATGATAGAGGCCCTCGCCCAAGGCCGTTGCGTGGTGAACAAGTTCGGGCAATGGCTGCTCACTATCAACGGCTCGTTCGACGGAAAGAAATCAGACTTCCGCTCTACGGAGAATAAGATCACCGTAATGTTCACCCCCAGCGCCACCCTCCTGAAGGCGCTAGAAAACATCTACGTGAACGCCGACGTAGCCACCGTGGGCCCGATGATCGAGAGCCTCACGGATTCCACTACAGGTGAGAAGAACCTCCATATCACTCCGAACGCCCCGGCCATCATCTTCGGCAGCACGTTGCTTATCAAGGGGGATCATCCATCTGTAGGCGTCTACTTCACCAAGGACGAGGAGGGCGCTACGCCTACGAAGGTTTTACTTATCGTACGTAACACTACGAGTGAGATCATCATCCAGATCCCGCAACTCGCCGAGGGACAGTACTGGCTGAGCGTCACCACGCAGGCAGGTGCGGGTTATTCTCTCGTAAAAGATCCACGCACCTACAAATTTCCCATACTCCTGACCGTTGGCGCGGGAGGAGGAGGCGACAGCGAAAGCCCGGACGAGATCTAGGCGCATAGCGGGATGGGAGAGCCTCTATACCTAGGGTAGGGAACAACGGTGTTCCCACCCATGGGAACCGGGGCTTTCCCATGCCTATCAACTGGGGCTTTCCCATCCATGGGAACAACGGTGTTTCCATACCCCTTACTAACGAATGTTAAATCATTTATTCATTATAAATTTATAATTCATGAGAAAACAACTTTTACTAATGCTGATCCTTTGCCTGTCGGCCGCTATGGTCTGGGCGGAAAGGATAGACGTGTCCACGGCCCGCAAGGTGGCGGAGAACGTGGCTAATGCGGGTTCGGGCTTGCGCTCGGCTGGAGACTTATCGTTGGTTTATGCGGCGGCACCGGGAAAATCAAGTTCTGCGTTACGAAGCGGGACGGTTGATGGTGCTGTGGACTATTTCGTGTTTAATGTACCGGGAAACAAGGGATTCGTGATCGTCTCCGGTGATGATCGCACTTATCCGGTTCTGGGACAATCGGACGAGGGTAATTTTGATCCGAATAATTTGCCGGACAACTTGCGTGCGATGTTAGCTTTCTATCAAAGCCAGATCACTTATGCCGAACGTAAAGACTTGGAAGCCTCGGTGAATATCCAAGCCGAGTGGGGGCGATACCTAGCTGGTAATTTGAGGGCGGCTTCTACCGAGGTATTGCTTACAACCGCAAGGTGGGATCAAGGAGATCCGTACAATCGGCAGACACCCATCATTGATGGATACCATGCTGTAACCGGATGTGTAGCTACGGCACTTGCCATTGTCATGAGATATCATGAGTATCCGGTAGAGACTGTTACTAGCAGTAATAGAGTAAATGAATATTGGAGTGGACTTCCTGTTTCCTACGGGCCGTATGAGTGGGACAAGATGCCTCTTATTTATAAAGATGGAGAATTTACGGAGGAAGAGGCAAATACTGTAGCGTCCTTGATGTGGCAGATTGGGGCCAATGTTGATATGGGGTATTCTGTTGATGTAAGTGGAGCTAATACAAAGAATGCGATAGAGAGGCTTAACTCTGTATACGGTTATAGTGATGGCTTGCGATACGTTAATAAATCGGATTATCGTTGGACAGAATGGAAAAAGTTGGTAAGAGATGAATTGGAAAGTAATCGACCTGTTATTTACAGTGGGAATAATAGCGAAGGTGGCCATGCTTTCATTTGTGATGGCTATAAGGAAGATGAGGCTTTTCATATTAACTGGGGGTGGGGAGGTATCAGCAATGGCTATTTTTTACTTTCCGCATTGGATTCCGACGGCGGGGATGATCCTTACGTTTTATATGGGATGGGAATAGGTATACGTCCTCCAAAGGCTGGTGATACGAAAATATATATGTTGAAGTATTTGTCTCTTGAACTATCAGGTCAACTAGCGGTAAATACAGATTTTACGATTAACGTAGGTGCGAAAAATATAGGGAATGCAGAGTTCTACGGTTCAGTGGATATGGCCGTGATCGGAGCGGATGGAAAAATCAAGAAGCGTATCAGTACGCCATCACCAGAGGTTTCAATTTGGATGCAAAAGTCTACATATTGGGATTTCAAATGCCAGCTGACCGAGGCTCTAGCAGAGGGAGAGAAAATTCTTCCGGTTTATTCAAGGGATGGAGAGAATTGGGTAGTCATGACAGGTACGGCTGAGGCTCCTTTATATATTGATATGAATGGAGTGCGAAATTCAAATGATGATCCGGACGATCCGAATGTAAGACCTATAAATGTGAGCATTCGTTGGAATGGTTTTGATGACAAGTATTTGGCAATAACGGGTTTGGATAACTCTGAATATAACGATTACAATACAGATAGGATTTCTTACGGTCTCGCCAATGTGGCGGAAAATGTCATTTTGCGTTATACCTTGAAAGATTATGCCGCATGGAAAGGACAATTGAATGTTTATTATGGTGATCGCGATATTTATAAAGCAAATCAAGGGACAAAGGCCGAGATCGGTACAGATGGCTCTTTCGACGTGCCGGTGAGCCTGGAGCAAATCACTAATGGGTCATACATAAATTATCTCAAGGTGCTGTCTGCCAAGGCTGGCGAGTTGGTTTACGATATTCAAATATATATCGAATCCGATATGGTTAATTCTAAGGGTGGGGTAAAAGATAAATCGATGGTATTTTTGAATCGCATCGAAGGAAAGATTACTCCAGACCCTGTCATTGGAACCGTGAATACGGAAATACCTTTCACTTATACTTTTGATAAGGCAGATCCTTGTCTTGTGGGAAAAGAGGTTAAACTATCTACATCTTTAGTTGCAGAGTCAATAGACCAAATTAAGTTATATTATGTAGATGGCGAACAGAAGACAGAACTTAAACTAGAGACGATTGATAAGAATTATCATTATACAAAAGAGCCATTAGCTGTCGGTAATCTTGCGGAGGGGGCTAGTTATCGGTTCTTGCTAAGTTCGGGGCGGCCAATTACAGAAGATGAATACGCAAATGTGTCTGTTTCTGTTGGGACTGTGGGAGGAAAGAGTGTTCCCACCGATAATAAGAACGCAAGTCTTATCATATCGGAAACTCCGATAACAACCCATAAGGTCCAAGTGAATTTGCAAGATTTGACTGTCCAAGACGAGGTGACAACTGTCATAGACCAGAAGTCCTTGGTGCTTGTATTACTTCCGAGTATGGGATATCAACTTCCATCTTCAGTTACGATTACGATGGACGGGAATACCCTAGATCCGGAAATCTATAGTTATAATCCAGCGAATGGATATGTATATATCAATAGCGTGACCGGCGATATCGTCATCACTGCTAAAGCCGATCCGATCCAAGCCGCCACATATCCCGTTAAGGCTAATTTGTCGAATCTGTCTTCTTCCCCTGCCATCGTAGACGCTACGATCGTGAAAGAAGGAGAGGCATTCTCGTTTACCTTATCGGCGAATAGCGGTTACATGCTTCCGACATCCATTACGATAAAGATGTCCGGTTCCACTTTAGAGGCAGGAAAGGGATATACCTACGATGCCAAGACAGGCAAAGTAGAGATATTGAATGTGAGAGGTGAGGTAGCCATTACCGCTGAAGGAGTGTCTGAACCATCCGTTTATAAGATAACGGCAGAATTGAAGAACCTAACCTCCACGCCGGCCATTACCTCGGCTACGACCGTGAAGGAAGGCGAATCGTTCACTTTCACCTTGAAAGCCGCTACGAACTACAAGCTTCCGGATGCGATCAGTATCTTGAAGGGCAATGACGCATTGACAGCGGAAGAGTTCACCTACGACGCTAAAACGGGTAAAGTCGTGATCAAGGCAGTTTCCGGTGACTTGACCGTGAAAGCTTCCGGTATTGATGATCGCCATTATGAGGTGATACTCAATTTGGCTGGAGTTACTTCCGAACCTGCTTCTTTTGATCCGGTATTAGTTAATGGCAAAGTTGAATTGACCTTGAAGGCGGCTGAAGGTCATATACTTCCAACCACGATCACGGTGAAGATGGGTGATAAGACCTTGGTTGCCGGTACGGATTATACCTATAACACTTCCACAGGAGCTTTCTCTTTGGCGAAGATTACAGGGAAGCTCTCCATTACCGCACAAGGTGTGAAAAAGAGCTATTCAGTTACCGCTACATTGGCAAATATAACTTCCGATATCAAGTCGGACACTAAAGTTCAATTTGGTGAAGCCTTCGCTTGTGTACTTTCCGCAAATGAGGGTTATACACTTCCAACTGAGATCACGGTAACGATGGGTGGTAAAACATTGGTAGACGTAACTGATTATACCTATGATGCCGCTACGGGAAAAATCTCTTTGAAGAAAGTAACCGGTGAGTTAGCGATCACGGCGCAAGGCGTACAGAAGAGCTATGCGGTAGCCCTTACGTTAAAAGACTTGACTTCTGATATCTCGCAAGGCAAGAAGATTAAACATGGTGAGACCTTGACCGGTAAGTTATCTGTAGTGACCCCACAGTACGGGCTTCCTTCCACGATCGAGGTGATGATGGGTGGTAAAGTGCTGGCTGCTGGTTCCGGTTATTCCTATGATCCGAAGACCGGGGAGATAGAAATAAAGAACGTAACCGCTGAGGTTTCCATTAAAGCTTCTGGTGCGGAGATCTTCCAAGTGAAAGAACAGACCGAGAACATAGAGATTAAGACTTCCGGAGAGACTGTGAAAGAAGGAGAGCCATTCAAATGTGAATTAGCACCAGCTACGGGATACAAATTCCCTTATGTCATAAAGGTGATGATGGGTGGTCGTTTGTTGAAGCAAAAGAATTTGCTTAGGGCAGCAGGTTCTGAGTACTATACGTATGACAATACGACGGGAATAATCGAGATTGAGAATGTGGATGGCGAGATCGTTATTGAGGCGAAAGGTGTACAAGAGGGCTTCTTTGAGGTAATCCCGAATCTTGTTAACCTCACTTCCGAGCCGGCTTCTTTCGAGCCTTTGGCTAAGGATTCCAAAGTGGAACTTACGCTGAAAGCAGCCTCCGGCTATACGCTTCCGACATCCATTACTGTGAAGATGGGAGAGAATACGCTAGCGTCTACGGATTATACATACAATTCTGGCACGGGTGCTTTCGCATTGGAGAAGATCACGGCTACCTTGGTGATTACGGCGGCAGGTAATAGGATTCCGGATCCGGAACCAGAACCGGAGCCAACCCCGACCACCTACATGGTGACATTGCCGGTTGTAGAGGGCGCTACCTTGATTGCGGAGTCTTCCACGAATGTAGAATCCGGCAAGAGTTTTGCGTTCACACTGACTTTGAAGGACGGCTACAGTGCGCCTCAACTGACAGTGAAAGCGAATGGCTCAGTACTTGGTCCGGTATCAAGCGGCCGTTATGTGATTGAGAAAGTAACGAGTAATATCGTTGTTACCGTAACAGGCATCGTGAAAGATAATCCTACTGATAACGCAGAGGTAGATCCCAATGGCTTGCGAGTATGGGGAGAGAATGGACGATTGCATATCCAGACTCCTGTTATGGACACAGCTTGTATCGTTACATTCGAAGGGCGTTTGTATAGGAACTTATCTTTGCCTGTAGGCGAGACTATCACGAGTATTCCACAAGGGTCTTATATAATTTATATTGGCAACCAATCCTACAAGATCCGCTTCTAGCCATTCTTGAGGAATCATAGGAAGGCGAGTCATTTGCGAGTGGCTCGCCTTTCTTGTTTAATAAATCTTAATATTTATCGGGGATATAAGTATCGTAAGCCATTAGAAAGTATATTCATGCGTAATCTCAATCTATTTATCATGAAATGTATATCTATCTACTTTGTGACCCTATTGTTACTGATGTCGGGCTGTGAATCCGGGCGGAGGATCATCTTAAAAGATCTTCGTTGTGAGAACTTGGAGAATCCGGTCGCGATCGACAATACCCATCCCCATTTTAGCTGGAAAATCGAGACAGACGGGCAAACTATGCGGCAAGCGTATTTTGAGATACAAGTAGCCACGGATAGTTCCTTGCTGGCTCAAGGCAAAGCCGATCTATGGAATTCAGGTAAGGTGGAATCGTCCGCTTCCGTGATGGTCCCTTATCGAGGAAAAGAGTTGCGATCTAGTGTGCTGGCCTATTGGAAAGTCCGGGTATGGGATAATAAGGGGGAATCCTCGGATTGGAGTCCAATCAATCGCTTTGGGATCGGGCTTTTGGATAAAGCGGAATGGCAAGGGAAATATATAGGGATGCCGGATGAGAAGAATCCGATGTTAAGGAAGAAGTTCGAGCTTCAAGACCGTGATGCCACATTACTCCTTCATGTAAACTCCTTAGGGTATCATGAGATCTATTTAAATGGGAGGAAGGTATCGGAAGATGTTCTCTCGCCTGCGGTATTTCAATTAAACAAAAGATCATTATCGGTGACGTACGATCTTACGCCGTACGCAAAGCAGGGAATAAACGACTTATTGCTCTGGTTGGGCCGTGGTTGGTACAGAAAAGCTACTTTTAATGCCGTTCATGATGGGCCGTTGGTTAAACTGCAATTGGACGAGATTCAAAGAAATGGCACTACAAGTACGCTACTCGTTACGGATAGCTCTTGGGAAGGCCGGGGAAGTATGTATGGTGAGACCGGTACCGGTACTTGGTATCCCCATCAATTCGGGGGTGAATGTGTGGATGGGCGGAAGGCGTTGCCGGATTTGACAACGGCTACGCTCGACGAACTGGATTGGAAGCCGGTGTTGGAGGTGGAGGTACCCGGGATAGAGGTAAGTCCCCAGATGTGTGAGCCTAATCGAATACAAGAGATTATCCGTCCCAAAGGAATCAAACAAATAGGGGACAGTATTTGGCTCGTAGATATGGGAAAGGCGTTGAATGGTTGGGTTGAGCTGAGTTTCCCAAAATTACCGGAAGGCCACCGGGTCCGTATGGAATATACGGATTGGTTAAATGAAAACGAAGATTTCAAGCCACAAGAGGAGAACGGACAGTATGAGGATTGGTATATCGGTTCCGGACAAGGCAAAGAGGTATTCCGAAATAAATTTAACCACCATGCGTTTCAATATATAAGGATATCCGGTTTGGCGAAAGCTCCCGAGGAGGTAACTGGCTATCTGATTCATACGGATTATAAGGATGCCTCGTCTTTCGAGTGCTCGGATCCGGACTTGAATGCTATCTATGCGATGATCAAATATACTTTCAAGAACCTAGCTTTCAGTGGTTATATCGTAGACTGCCCGCATTATGAGCGTATGGGATACGGTGGGGATGGAAATGCCTCTTGTAAGAGTTTCCAGACATTGTATGAGGGCTCTTCCGTGTATATGAACTGGATGCAGATGTGGCAGGATTGCCTCCGTGAGGATGGGGGGATGCCGCATTGCGTACCGAATCCATACCCGGCGGGAGGTGGTCCGTATTGGTGTGGCTTTATTATCACGGGATCGTGGCAGACTTATTTGAATTATGGGGATAGCCGTCTGATCGAGCGATATTATCCGGTTATGCGACATTGGTTGCGTTATGTGGATGCGTATACGGTCGATGGGTTGCTGAAACGTTGGCCGGATACGGATTATCGGGCATGGTATTTAGGGGATTGGTTGGCTCCGGCGGGTGTCGATTATACGGCGCAGTCATCGGTAGATCTGGTTAGCAACTGCTTTATAAGCGATTGCCTCACTACGATGGAGAAGATCGCGAAGGTATTGGGGAAAGCGGAGGATGCCGCTAAGTATAAAGAGCGTCGCCAACGATTGAACGAGCTTATCCAGAAGACTTTCTATGATCCGGAGAAGAAACAGTACGCTACAGGCTCCCAGATCGATCGGATTTATCCGATGTTGGTCGGCGTGACAGATGAACAGCATATGCCCGAGGTAAAGGAAGGTTTATATCGAGAGACTTTGGAGAATTGTAAGGGCCATATCGGTTCCGGTTTGGTGGGTGTTACGATCTTGACCGATTGGGCGATAAAGAACGGAGAGGCTGATTTTCTCTATTCCATGCTGAAAAAGAGAGAGCAACCGGGATATCTATATATGATCGATCAAGGGGCTTCTACGACTTGGGAATACTGGTCGGGAGAACGTAGTAAGGTTCATAATTGTTTCAATGGCATTGGCGCTTGGTTCTGTCAGGCGATCGGAGGGATCTTGCCGGATGAGGATAGGCCGGGCTATAAACATTTCTTTATCAAACCGCAAGTGCCGGATGGCGTGACGTGGGCGAGGGTGGCGAGAGAGACCCCTTACGGTACGGCACGTGTGTCTTGGACTATGGAGAACCGATCGCTCTCGCTTGATCTGGAAATTCCTGCGAATAGTACGGCGACTTTTATCGCTCCCTTTAACGTATCGAATTGTGTGTTAGATGGGAATAATGTAGAGATATCGCTGGGTTCGATCTTGTTGGAAAGTGGAAAACACACGCTATCGCTGCCTGCGGAATAGGAATCATATGATTCCCTTCTTTTGGAAATAAATATAACTTAATACTACGAATATAACATGATTAAAGAAACATTATTAGCCTCTGCTTTCGGCTTATTGGGATTGGTTACCGTAGCTTGCGGCTCTCAAAAGAAAGATCTGATGGCGGGAACAGATTATGTAAATCCCTTTATCGGGGCGAGTACGAATACGGAGGCGGCCGGTGCTTACCATGGCTTGGGGAAGACCTTCCCCGGTGCGACTACCCCTTTCGGTATGGTACAGGTAAGTCCGAATACGATTACAGGGGGCGACAATGGTTCCGGATATAGCTACGAGCATGAGACGATCGAGGGATTCGCCTTTACGCAGATGAGTGGTATCGGCTGGTACGGTGATCTGGGTAATTTATTGGTAATGCCTACCGTGGGCGATCTGCGCACGAACTCGGGAAAAGAGGGGGGCGTAGCCGGGTATCGTTCCCGGTATGATAAATCATCCGAGGAGGCCAAGGCTGGATATTATAAGGTATTGCTGAGCGATTACCAGATACAAGCGGAGGCGACAGCGGCTCCTCATAGCGGTATGCTGAGATTCGTTTTCCCCGAGAATAAGCAGTCTCGCATCCAGTTGGACTTAGCCCGTCGTGTAGGAGGTACTTCTACGTATCAGGCGGTTCAAGTGATAGATGACCATACGATCGCCGGACGAATAGAATGTACGCCGGAAGGCGGAGGCTGGGGGAATGGTGAGGGTTCTTCCCGGTATACCGTGTATTTTTATGCGCAGTTCTCCAAACCGTTGAAAGATTATGGTGTATGGAGCGTGGATATCCCGGCTGGGCAGGATCGGCATCGGGAATTCGTGGAGAGCTCGGCTTTCCAGACATTGACAGCGAACGCAAAGATTTCGGAGAGACCAAAGGCATATGAGGGTGAGCACCTCGGGTTCTTTACGGAGTTTGAGACCGAGGCGAATGAGGAGGTTCTTTTCAAGGCCGGTATTTCCTTTGTAAGCTTGGAGGGTGCGGAAAAGAACTTGAAAGCGGAGATCAAGGATTGGGATTTTGACGCGGTACGTTCTCGTGCCCGCTCGTTGTGGGATACGGCTTTGGCTAAGATGGATGTCAGCGGTGGAACGGATGAGCAAAAGGTGATCTTCTATACCTCCTTGTATCATACAATGATCGATCCGAGGATTTACACGGATGTGGATGGTCAATATATGGGCGCGGACGGAAAAGCGCATAAGTCGGATACGTTCACGAAACGTACGATCTTTAGCGGTTGGGACGTGTTCCGTAGTCAGATGCCTTTGCAAACGATTATTAATCCGGTATTGGTCAGCGATTTGTTGAAGTCATTGACAACGATGGCGGAGGAGAGTGGTCGTGAGTACTATGAGCGCTGGGAGTTGTTGAACGCCTATAGCGGTTGTATGTTAGGAAATCCGGCTATATCGGTCTTGGCGGATGCCTATGCGAAAGGTATTTGTAGCTTGGATATGGAAAAGGCTTATCGGTATGCGGATAAAACCTCGAGAATGTTCGGGAATGCGGAGTTGGGCTATACCCCGAATCCGCAGAGTATCTCCAAGACCTTGGAGTATGCGTATACGGAATGGTGTATGTCTCAGTTGGCGAAATCATTAGGAAAACAGGAGGATGCGGTTTATTATGCGAAGTTGGCTCAGTCTTACCGGAATTTATATGATGCGGAGAAACATAGCTTCCGCCCGAGAGAAGCGAATGGCCGGTTTGAGGCTTGGCCGGAAGAGGGTAAGCTGAAGGAATGGTACGGCTGTATGGAATGCAATGAGTTGCAACAGGGGTGGTTCGTGCCTCATGATATTCCGGGTATGGTGGAACTGATGGGTGGAACGGAACGGGTGATTGCCGATCTGGATACGATGTTCGACAAGACACCAACGGATTTCCTGTGGAACGCTTATTACAATCATGCGAACGAGCCGGTTCATCATGTGCCTTTCTTGTACAATCATTTGGGACAGCCGTGGAAAACCCAGAAATGGTCTCGTTTCATTTGCGATAAGGCGTATAAGAATAAGGTAGAAGGCTTGGTTGGAAACGAGGATGTCGGTCAGATGTCCGCTTGGTATGTATTGGCGGCATGTGGTTTGTATCCGGTTTGTCCGGGAGATACTCGCTATGAGATATCCAGCCCGGTTTTTGAGAAGACCGAGATTCAGGTTGGCGAAGGGAATACATTTATCATACGAGCCAACCGAAATACCCCGGAAAACACCTATATCCAATCCGCTAAATTAAACGGGATGGATTATACGAGATGCTATCTTGATTATAAGGATATTATGAAAGGTGGCGTACTAGAATTGGAGATGGGGCCTACACCGGACAAGACTTGGGGCATCGAGTAGAAATCTGTATATTTGTCCCCGTAGTTCCTTGAAAACAAGGCTACGGGGAATTAATCATTAATATTCACTGATATGAATTGGATGAAAAAGGTAGCGGTAGCGTTGGTTTGTTTGCTTCCGCTCGGTTTACAGGCAGCGAAGGTAGATACTTTGCAAGTGAAAAGTCCTTCGATGAATAAAAGTATAGAGGTAGTCGTGGTAAGTCCGGATATGGCCGCGACGGAAGCGTGTCCGGTGATTTATTTGTTACATGGCTATGGCGGTAACGCTCGTACATGGGTCGGTATCAAGCCGGATCTACCTAAGATCGCTGATGAGAAGGGTATCTTTTTCGTATGCCCGGATGGTAAGAATACGTGGTATTGGGATAGCCCTTTGAACGCTGATGTACGGTATGAGACTTTCATCTCGGATGAGTTGGTGAAATACGTGGATTCCCATTATAAGACAGTGGCCGATCGTAAGGGACGTGCTATTACTGGTTTGAGCATGGGTGGACATGGCGCTATGTGGAATGGCCTTCGTCATAGCGATGTTTTCTCCGCGGCGGGAAGTACCAGCGGTGGCGTGGATATCCGCCCTTTCCCGAAAAACTGGGAGATGAGCGTACAAATAGGTGAGAAAGCAAAATATCCGGAAAACTGGGAGAAGTACACGGTTATCAATTTGGTTCCAACCTTGAGGAAAGACCAGATCGCTTTGATCTTCGATTGCGGTGACAGCGATTTCTTTTTGGAGGTGAATAAGAACTACCACGAAGCGTTATTAAAACAAGGCATCGACCACGACTTTATCACTCGCCCGGGTAATCATGATTCACAATACTGGAATAATTCTATTGATTACCAGATCCTCTTTTTCTGGAAGCATTTCTTGAAGATGAAGGCCTTGTGATAAGACCGTTTGGCGATTTGACATTCTGACATTTTGTAAACTGAAGTCCCGGAGAACCGATTTTTCCGGGACTATGTACGACTCGTTGCCAAATACGCAAGAAAAAAACAATAATTCGTTCATTGATAATACAATACCGAAAAACCGCCTTTCATTCTAGCGAAAATAATTCATCCTAATTCATATCCATTGACTTCTTCGGGCTATCCGATAGGGTTACGACTGGGTTCTAACCGGGTTACGATGCCTATTCACGACTATTGACAACCCTATTCGTGACTGTTTATAATGCCTAACGGCAGTATTGGCGTCGCCCAACGCGACTATACGTGTAGGCTTTTGTCGCCTTTCGTGCTTAAAAACGGGAATACTCTCACTTAAAAGGGCGTTTTATAGCCCCTCACGTCTACTGGTTGGGGCGATTCAAACGAATGCCTTGTCACGATTCGCATTCGAAAAGAAGCATAAAGAAAGTTTCCCGCTGTTATACTCCATATGTACGCTAATTTTCGTACTTTTGCCTCTTGAATTTTGAATATACGAAAGCGATGAATTATCAGATAGATGCTCCGGGTTCCGCTATCCGGACTACCGTAAAGCTTCCCGCTTCTAAAAGTATCAGTAACAGGGCATTGATCTTGAATGCGCTAAGTTATAGCGCATACGATGTGGAGAACTTATCCGATTGCGATGATACAAATTTGATGGTAAAGGCATTGAACTCGAACGATCGGGATTTTAATGTGGGTGCGGCGGGTACGACGATGCGTTTCCTTACTGCTTTCCTCTCGAAGGTGGTGGGCGAATGGACGATTACGGGAACCGAACGCATGAAGAACCGTCCGATCAAGGTGTTGGTGGATGCGCTGAACGCTTTAGGCGCCCGGATCGAGTACATGGAGAAGGAGGGTTATCCTCCTTTGCGTATTTTCGGAAGCGCCTTGCAAGGCGGAGAGATCTCGCTACCGGGAAATGTCAGCTCTCAATATATATCCGCTATCTTGATGATCGCCCCGTTAACAGAAAATGGGGTTACGTTGCATTTGGAGGGCGCCATTATCTCTAGGCCCTATATCCATATCACCTTGCAATTGATGGAGCAATATGGAGTGAGAGCCTCTTGGACGGAGAATATGATCAAAGTACTTCCCCAAGAGTATAAGCCGATTCATTTTACAGTGGAATCTGATTGGAGCGCCGCTTCTTATTGGTATGAGATCATGGCGTTATCGAAAAATGCTGAGATCGAATTGTTAGGTTTATTCAAGAATAGCTTGCAGGGAGATGCCGCCGGAGCGAAGTTGTTCGCTCAATTGGGAGTGGGCACTACTTATACGAAACGTGGAGTCGTGTTAAAGCATACTGGAAATATCTGTGAGAAATTGGTTTATAACTTCGTGAATGAACCGGATTTGGCTCAAACCTTTGTGGTGACTTGCGTGTTATTAAATATCCCTTTCCGCTTTATGGGACTTCAATCATTGAAGATCAAGGAGACGGATCGGATCGAGGCATTGAAGACAGAGCTTCGTAAATTAGGTTATGTGTTGACGGATCGCAATGATAGCATCTTGGAGTGGAACGGTGAACGCAAGGAACCGGAGTCGCATCCGGTAATCGCCACTTACGAGGATCATCGGATGGCTTTGTCATTCGCTCCCGCCGCTTTGGTACGTCCCGAGGGGATAGAGATCGCCCACCCGCAAGTGGTCAGCAAGAGTTACCCCCATTATTGGGAAGATCTTAAGGCCGCTGGTTTCTCTATTAGGGAATCAGCCCTTTAATTTTCAGTTTTCAATTCTCAATTTTCAATTGAATTATGTGGTACATTGTCATAAGTCTTATAGGCCTGGGTGTCGTAGCCGCTGTCGCCGGATATTTCCGGAATAAGAAACTTCAGAAGATGCTGGAACGGGGGGAGATCTCGGAGATCCCCGAGGCACAGGAGATCCCGGAGGTTTGCTGCGGACAACATGAGACTTGCGAGCGGGATAGTTTATTAGCTGCCGTCAGCAAGAAAATCGAATATTATAACGATGAGGAACTGGATCGGTTCCAAGGAGTGGAAGCGGACGCTTACGATGAGGAAGCCGTTGAGGAGTTTAGTGAAGTGCTTTATACCCTCCGGGAAGTGGAGGTGGCCGGTTGGCTCCGTAGCCTGCAATTGCGGGGGATCAATTTGCCGGATGCCTTGAAGGATGAGGCATTCTTGATCATTGGCGAACGCCGTACTCATTAATTTAGGAAACGAATCATATGGATTTATTGCAATATGCCTTTTTTCAGAATGCCTTGATCGGGAGCTTGCTAACCGCTATCGCTTGTGGGATTGTCGGGACTTACATCGTATCCCGCCGGTTGGTATTTATCAGCGGAGGGATCACGCATGCTTCGTTCGGTGGTTTGGGCTTGGGTTTTTATCTGGGAACAAATCCGATCTTGATGGCGATGCTGTTCTCCATCCTCTCCGCTTTTGGCGTGGAGTGGGCGAGCAAGACGCAAAACGTAAGGGAGGATTCCGCTATAGCGGGCGTATGGTCGCTGGGTATGGCTTTGGGAGTGATCTTCATCTTCCTTACCCCGGGGTACGCCCCGAATCTATCCGCCTATCTATTTGGTAATATATTAACGATCTCTACGGCCGATATCTTATGGATTTTAGGGTTGGTGGTATTGTTGATACTCATATTCTCCCTTTTCCTCCGTGAGATTGTTTACGTGGCGTTCGATCGTGACTTCGCTGTCACGCAAGGCCTACCGGTAAAATGGATCGAGTATACGATGATGTGCTTTATCGCCATGACAATTGTTCTTTCGATCCGGTTGGTAGGGATTATGCTATTGATGAGTTTGCTGACCCTGCCTCAAATAACGGTGAACCTGTTTACTTCCGACTTCAAGAAGATCATATGGGGAAGTATCGCGATCGGCTTTCTGGGTTGCGTGTCCGGACTGGTTCTTTCTTATTTCCTGAACGTGCCTTCCGGTGCGTTTATCATCTTGTTTTTGGTGGTCCTCTTTTTGGCCTTGAAAGCAATAAAACCGTTGTTACGGCGTTAATTAAAGAATGAAAAAAGGGTTTTACTACATAGTGGCGTTATTAACGGTACTCTTGCTTTGGTCGTGCAGCACGAAGAAGAACACGAAAGCGAGCCGTTTTTATCATGCCTTTACGACCCGTTATAATATTTATTTCAATGGAAAACAAGCGTTTGACGAGGCACTGAAAAGCCAACAGGACGGATATAAAGAGAACTATTCCGACAGGATCTATATGTATCCGATTAGCGCTCAGCCTAAAGACAAAGCCGAGCCGGGCGGCCCTTTCGACCGGACGATCGAGAAAAGTAATAAAGCTATTAAACTACACTCCATAAAAGCGAAACCGGCCAAGAAACCGGGCTGGCGGAATAATCCCAAACTACGTGCTATCCAAGAACAAGAGGAATATAACCCTTTCTTAAAGAATAGTTGGCTGATCATGGGACAGGCGCAATTCTACAATGCCGATTTCCTGCAAGCCTCCGCTACCTTTTCCTATATAGCCCGTCATTATGCGAAGGACGAGGAGGTCGTGGCCGAGGCCCGTTTGTGGCAAGCCCGTTGTTATTCCGAGATGGGTTGGTTCTATGAATCCGAGGATATCTTGGATAAGATGAACAAGAACGGTATTCCTGCTTCCGCCTTGAAGCAATATGCGGCGGTGTATGCCGATTATTTGATCAAGAACGGGCAGTTCGAGGATGCCATCCCTTATCTGAAGACCGCTATCAAGGCGGAGAAAAACCGGAAGCAACGTACCCGGATGAAGTATCTTTTGGGACAAATCTATGCGGATCAAGAATTAGATGGCTTGGCTTATAAGACCTTTGGTGAGGTAGCCCGTTCGAATCCTCCGTATGAGTTGGAATTTGCCTCACGTATCCGTCAGACAGAAGTATTCTCGGGTACGAATTATTTGAAAGTGGTGAAGATGCTCGAGAAAATGGCGAAAAGCCAGAAGAATAAGGATTATCTGGATCAAGTATACTATGCTTTAGGAAATGTATACCTCAGCCGGGAAGATACGGTGAATGCCATAAAGAACTATCAACTCGGTATCGATAAGAGTACATTGAATGGAATGGATAAGGCGATCTGCCAGATAAAGCTGGGAGATATCTATTTTACGATGCGGGATTACGTGAAAGCGCAACCTTGCTTTAGCGGAGCCTTAGCTGGAATTCAAAAGGAATACAGGGATTATGAACGGGTTTCTAAATTGTCGGCGATTCTGGATGAATTGGTCGTGCATGTAGAAGCGGTCCATCTTCAAGACAGTTTGCAAGCCTTGGCTAAATTACCGGAAGCGGAGCGGTTAGCGATTATCGATAAGAAGATTGAGGAGGTAAAGAAAGAGGAGGAAGAGGCGAAAGCCTTGGCTGAGAAGGAGGCTTATCTGGCCGAGCAGGAAGCGAAAGGCACCGGAATCGACCGTCCCGGTACGGAAACCAACGCTGTTGTCTTGCCGAATGCGTCCGGTGGAGCGTCTTTCTACTTCTATAACCCTCAGACTGTAGCGCAAGGAAAGACACAGTTCCAGCGTAAATGGGGACGTCGTCCGTTGGAAGATCACTGGCGCCGCCGTAAGAAGGAACTCTCTACCTTTAATGAGAATCTGGATGAGGAGATGCTGGCCGAGGGAGATTCCACCCAAATGGTAGGGCCGGACGGTGAGCCGTTGCCGACCGATTCGATAGGCGGTGATCTGCCGGCTGTTGCCGCCGATGATCCGCATACCCGTGAGTATTACCTACAGCAGCTACCTTTCACGCAAGAGGATATAGATGCTTCTAACATTATTATTATAGACGGTCTTTACAATATGGCGATGATCTATAAGGATAAGTTGGAGGATATCCCCTTATCTGTCGAGGCGTTCGAGAATTTGGAACGCCGTTTCCCGGATAATGAGCACCGTTTGGAGAGCTATTATCAAGTATATTTGATGGCCCTGAAAACCGGAAATACAGCGTTGGCTACCGAGTATAAGAATAAACTAATGAACGCCTTCCCGGAAAGCGATTATGCGGTAGCTGTGGCTGATCCGAATTACGAGTATAATATCCGCATGATGGATGTGGTACAAGACTCGATCTATCAAGCTACTTACGACCGCTATCTGGAAAGCGATACAGCGTATGTACGTAAGAGTTTCCGGTACGTAAGCGAGAAATATCCATTGGCTACATTGATGCCTAAATTCATGTTCTTGGATGCGTTATCCTATGTGCAGGCCGGGGATGCGGAAGGGTTTAAGAATGCCTTGAAAGCACTGGTCGAGAAGTATCCGAATGCGGATGTCACGGAACTGGCCGGGGAGATGTTGAAAGGTGTTCTTCGGGGACGTGCCTTGGTGCAGGGCGGAGTGAAAGGTATGAGTTGGAACCTACGATTCGGTTTGGGCGAGGATGGTATGCTATCTGCCGAGGATTCGGCTCGTGTATTTAATCCGGAACGGAATACGCCTTATCAGATGCTTTTGGTATATCCTACGGGTAGCGTAGATCAGAATCAGTTGCTATTCGCCGTCGCCGCTTATAACTTCGCGAACTTCATGGTGAAAGAGTTTGATTTGGCTTTGGAGCAGGCCGGCCCGATCAGTATGCTGGCGATTAAAGGATTTATTAGTTTTGACGAGATTATCCAATATTATAAGATGATATACGGTAAGGATGGCTATGCTACGGCCTTGAATAAAGCGGTTGCCGTGTTACCGATCTCTGATGATAATTATGAGACCTTGATGCGTGGCAAGACCTTGGATGAATATATCACCTTCTTCGATGAGAGCTTCGGTGAGGAATTACCGGATCTGGCAGGTCGTTGGAAAGCCCGTATGGAAGCCGCTAAGGAGGAGGAGGCGACTGAAGATGAAATGATCACGGAGGAAGAAGCCGAAGTGCCGGAAGAGGCAGATGAATTGAAACTAGAAGTTGAACCGGAAAAACAACCTGTTACAGAGCCGGAGGAGGAACAACGGCCTGTTCAAGAACCTGTTCGACAGCCCGCTATACCAGTCGTCCCGGATACGATTGAGGTCCCTGCGTTTGACAAACCGGAAATCCAGCGTGTCGATACCCTTCGTAAGGATACGGTTCCTGTTGTTCAGCCGGCGGTTGAGGATCAAGGCATGACCTTGAAAGAAATCCAAGAGATCCGTAAACGGGAAGCTGCCGAAGAAGAAGCCCGCAAGGAAGAGGCTCGTAAGGCTTTCGAGGCCCAGCAAAAGGCGGATAAGGAATTACGTGAGCAGAAAGCGAAAGAACAGGAAGAACTTCTCAAGAAGCAAGCGGAGGAAGAACGTGCCCTGTTGAAAGCGAAGGCTGATCGAGAGAAACAGTTGGAAGCTGATCGCAAGGCCAAGCTGAAACAAGCGGAAGCCGACCGTAAGGCGAAACTGAAAGCTCGTGAGGACCTTCGTAAGGAAAAGGAACGTGCTTATAAGCAACGCTTGAAAGAGAAAGAAAAAGAACGTAAGGAGAAGGAACGCTTATACAAGCAAAAATTGAAAGAGAAAGAAAAAGCCCGCAAGGAAGCCTTGCGGGAAAAGGAAAAGGCCGCCCGGGAAAAGGCCCGGAAGCGTTAATTGCGTTAGATACTCTTTATTTATCCAAATAGCTCTTCTTGAAGATATCTATACAAAGAAGGAATAAGGATAGTAACAACGGCCCGAAGATGATCCCCATAAATCCGAATAAGGACAACCCGATTACGACTCCGAAGACGGTGATTAACGGATGTATATCCGCCAACTTCTTTTGTAGGATAAAACGAATCAGATTATCGACGTTCGTAATGACAAGCAAGGCATAAATAGCCAATCCCAAGGCATGTACCCAATCTCCGTTTAAAGCCATATAAGCCGCCAACGGAACCCAGACCAATGCGGTCCCTACAATGGGAATGATCGTAGCGATACAAGTGAGAAACCCAAATAACAGCGGATCGGGAGTCTGAAAGATAAAGTAACCGATCACCGCTACGATACCTTGTATAACCGCCAAAAGAGGGATACCTATGGCGTTTGATTTTACGATCATATTGATCTCGTTGAGTACCTCATCCTTGTTTTGATCACTGAAGGGGAATAAGGTGTATAGATAGTTTTCCATTTTTCTTCCGCCTATCAGCATGAAGTACAGAATGAAAATCAAGACGACGACATTTACGGCGAAACTGCTTATGCTACCCACTAAAAACTGTCCGATTTGTGGGAGTATAGAGGCCGCTTTTAATAAGTTTCCTCTATCCAGTACATCAAACCCGGTCTTTTCCTGAACTAGATCCGCTATATGTTGGCCTGTATTTAGCAGTACAGTCGGGTCTAAATTAATATTTTGAGTTTTGTTGATTACCAACCAGATCGCCAATGTGATTGGGATTAAGAAACATAAGATTGTTTCCCCCAGTAACAGTAAAGCTGCAAAAGCCGGTCTCATATTTAGCTTTTCTGTCAGATGGAACATCTGTCCACGCAGCAATATATAGATGGTGAATGCTCCAAGTATACCTCCAAGAAACGGGGTAATCTTAAAAAATAGAATTACCCCTAGTCCTAATATAATGGTGATCAATGAGTATCTCCAGTAATGTTCTTTTACGTTTTCCATATACATTCATGCCCTTATTTATCTAAAAACAAGATAGGAGAAGTCATTGTTTATTGGATTTCTTATTCTTTGGAGAGCCGTTTACCTTCGATGAAGGTCTCTTGAATCTCTATATCGTTGTTGAAAATGATGATATCGGCATCCTTTCCTTTCTCCAATGTTCCTTTACGGTCTAAAATACCCATTAGGCGGGCTGGGCTTTCGGAAGCCATACGAACAGCGTCGTGCAATGGAATTTCCGCTTTCTCGACTAAGGTACGGATCAAGCGGATTCCGGTAGCTATACTTCCTGCGATAGCTGAGCGATCGGCTAATTTACATACGCCTTCCTCAATAATTACCCGGGAGTCCGGAAAATGTTCCGTACCGTTATCGCAAGCGGCGGCGGCCATTGCGTCCGTGATTAAGGACGTACGTTCTACCCCTTTGATTTGATATACCAACTTTAAGATTGCTGGCGGTACGTGGATACCATCGGCTACAACTTCAACGGTCATATCTTTCATGAGATAAATACCTTCTACCGTTCCTTCATGTTTATACTCACGGTCTTTATGGACGGAAGTCATGGCATTGTAGAAGTGGGTAGCATGGGTGAATCCGGCTTCGTATGCTTTTTTCACTTGGAGATAATCGGCTGTGGTGTGGGCTAGTGAAACCAACACACCATGAGCTGACGCATATTTACCGAATACCAAAGCCCCGTCAAGCTCGGGGGCGGCGCTCCAGCGTTTAATACATTGGGTACTGTTTAGTAATTCCTTATATTCTTGGGGATCGGGCGGGTAAATATAATTAGGGTCTTGTCCGCCTTTCATAGCCATATTCAAATAGTTGCCTTCAAGATGTAATCCCATGATACGGGCCCCCTGTTCCGGGTGGTTCATGATGTGCTCGCAGGTCTTGATCGCTTCCCGGAAGGTCTCGATAGGGGCCGCTGCCAATGTAGGATATAAAGCCGTTGTTCCCTGTAAAGCATGTGCTCTTGTGATCGCATAGAACGCTTTCGGGGTAGCTTCCGTGAAATCATGTCCGTTGCCGCCGTGTACATGCGTGTCGATACAGCCGGGAGCCACATAATATCCTTTTGCGTCGATGATCTCCGCATGAGGAATCTCCCGGTTTTGCCCGGTGATCTCCACTATTTTCCCATCCGAGATGATGATTTGCCCGTTTGGTAGGAGGCCCGAAGGAGTTAATACTTTTGCGTTTATGATTTTAAGAAATGCGCTTTCCATATATTTTGTTTTTAGTCTTTTGGAATCAGTAATAAGTTATCCTTATAGGACAACGGGGGATTATATTGGATTTCCCGGTTGCCCCTCGGGGTAGCGGATCGTAAGAGTGGTGACTGGCCGGTTATCTCGTAAATAGCTTGTCCTAATAAAGGATCCTTCAAATCTCCGAATTCAGCTAGATCACTCTTGAATTCATCAATAGCTACATCGGGATGAAATCCGTCTTCATAATCAGCTTCCCGATCCTTATTATAAATATGGAAAGTGACGGGAGAAAGTATCCAGCCATATTTTTTAGATTCATTGTAGATCGTCATACCGACGGTCTTGCCAAAAGTCTGCTTACCGATAACCCGAACGTCTAGATAAGATCGTAGCGAGTTAATGATAAGTTCGGAGGCAGAAGCCGTAGTTGAACCTGTCAAAACAAATAGCCGTTGTAGGTTTAAGTTTCCCGCCATGACCTCGGTCGTTTTGAGTAAAGGCAAGGTCTCATTTTTATTGGAGTTTTTATCGTTATACTCCATGATACATAAAGGTTCTCCTAAAACGTTTTCACGGACTAATAGCGAAGCCAGTAATTGGGCGCAATTGACAAGCCCACCCCCATTATAGCGTAAATCAAGTACGAACTCATTGACGTTGCGGCTTTTGAATTTTTCGAAGAGTTGTTGCAAATAAAGATTATAACTTGTGTCGCTATAATCGTATTCATCCGGTCCGGAGGCGAAATGGTTGTACATCAAATAGCCGATTCGCTTATTGCCATATGTGTATACGGAATCTTTTAGGAATGGGGTGTCTTCTACCGTTCGGGATGCGTTCAAGGTAACTCTTCGGGTGGAGACGAATCCCTTGGTGTTTCCTATTTCTTTTCCTAGTTGGAGGGATACGCTGCCTCCGCTTCTCAATACATCATAGTCTTGGATAGAACCCAAGGAGCCGTTTACGCCAAGTATCCAGTCTCCCCGTTTCAATCCGGCTTCTTCGGCGGGTGAATCCTTTAATACATAAAGGACAATGGCTATTTTATAGGTACTGCCTCCGTCTTTAAGGTTGGAAGTCGCGAAATCGAATCCATATGAGTTGTTCGCGTCGTAAATGCTCTTTGTTACGGTCGCTTTCTCTAATTGGGAAAAGTAATGATGACCTTCAGGAAGATCTTTCCCGTCTTTATCGGATAACAGGCCCTTGAAGAAGGTCTCCGGATCAAGACTAAAGTCCAAGGAACTTTTATCCGGGAACTCGGAATACCAAAGATAATTCTCTCGCATCGTTTGCTCGATCCATTGATTTACTTCATTGTCGGTTGCCGGAATGTCAATATCATCTTTCTCGCAAGCGGAGAATGCTAAAAGGCCAAGGATAACGATCGTATAATATTTATAATTCATAGTGGATATATATTAAAAACAGCCCTTCTCTCAATAACGGAAAAGGGCTGTTGATATTGTTAAGGACAAATATACGCTATATTTTCTTCTCGATAACCGCTTGAACAACATTTAATACATAATCGCCCAGCTTTTCACTTTCACTAACCATGTCCATGTAATAAACGCCATCTTGATATTGGTACAGCTTATTGTTGATATCTTCGATATTCCGGCTCTTCAACTGGTTACGATAGTTGTTGATCTCGTTCTCTATGTTATAAGAAGGATTGATATCATCATGTACGAGTTCCGGTTTATGCAAAATTAGGTTCATGCGATTTAACGCCCCGGATACCAGCTCGAACATATGATCCAAGTGCTTGTTTTGCTCCTCCGTGAATTCGGATTTGAACTCGTTTCTGCGTTTGATACTTCGGGCAAGGTTATTACAAGAATCCGCTATACTCTCGATTTCCGAGACGGCACGTAGCATGATACGGATTTCTTCCTTACTTTCAGAACTCAAACGGCCTTCCGATACTTCGGTCAAGTAATTTGCGATCTCGATCTCCATGCGGTCGCTGATATTCTCGTATTTCTCGACGCGGCTATAAGTCTTGAGGAAGGTCTCCTCATTCTTCTCGTAGAATAATTCTTTCACCATATTAAACATCCTAGCCGTACGCTCGGCGAATAATGAGATTTCTTTATGAGCTTGTAGGATGGAAAGCTCGGCGGTGGATAACATACCTCCCGTGATATAGCGAAGGCGGTATTCCTCGTCTTCCACCTTGGGCTTGATAAGCGTACATACGGTCTTTTCGATCAAGCTTACGAACCAGATCATAATGAAAGTATTACTGATATTGAATGCAGTGTGGAACGCTGCCAGTTTAAAGGATACCGCCACAGCCGGATCACTGACCTTCATTACATGGGTAACAAACCATGAGACGGCATTCGTGAAAGGGTAGAAGAGCACCAAAACCCACATGACACCGAAAACGTTGAAAACAAGGTGCGCTAACGCGGCTCGTCGTGCTTGTGTGTTTCCGGTTAATGCGGCTAAGTTGGCCGTAATCGTGGTTCCGATATTTTCGCCTAATACCAAAGCGACTCCCAAATGGTAATCGATCCAGCCGTTGGCGCACATAATCAATGTAATAGCCATCGTGGCGGCGGAGGCTTGTACGATCATGGTTAAGATCGCTCCGATAAATAAGAACAAGATGATGGAGAAAAATCCCATATCCGTATAATTCTGCACGAAAGCCAGCATTTCCGGATTCGCTCCGAGGTCTGGGGCGTTTGCCTTTAAACTTTGAAGACCCATGAACAGGAACGCGAAACCAAAAACAAATTCACCAATTGATTTACGAGAGCTTTTTCCTGAGAAGAAGAGTGGGAGAGCGAAAGCTAAAAGGGGAAGGGCGAATGCGGCGATATCGACCTTGAAACCGAGGGCGGAGATAAGCCATGCCGTTACCGTGGTTCCGATGTTAGCACCCATAATGACTCCGATGGATTGGGTCAATGTCAAGAGTCCGGCATTCACGAAACTCACGACCATAACCGTCGTAGCCGATGATGATTGGATAAGAGCCGTTATTAACACCCCGGTGAGCATACCGGTTACTCTGTTCGTGGTCATCGCGGTTAGTATTCGCCGTAAACTGTCACCCGCAAATTTTTGTAACCCTTCACTCATGATCTTCATTCCGTACAAGAACAGCGCCAAGGAGCCGATCAGCCGGAGAAAATCAAAAAAAGAATAGTCCATTTAAATTACGTTTAAGTGGATTGTATATCCGATTAATATTCCTAACTTTAGGGGGCGAATTTACAAATAATAACTGAGATAGTATGTCTGAGACAATAACAATTTACTGCAAAAATAATAATACCTACAAGGATGTACCCATTGGTTCTTCGTTGTTGGACATTTATACGGCGGTTGGCGCTCCGCTTCGGTACAGGCCGATGAACGCGCAAGTGAATAATAAGACGGAAAGCTTGAACTTCCGTTGCTGGCAACCGAAGGATATCGAATTTATCGACTATACTCAATTATCCGGATTGAGAACCTATGTCCGCTCGCTTTGCCATATATTTTCCAAGGCGGTGTATGATATTTGGCCGACGGCGACCTTAAATCTGGAACATCCGGTATCGAAAGGTTACTATTGCGTGATCCATAACGGCAAGAACATCGATCTGGAGACGATCGAGAAGATCAAGAAACGTATGTGGGAGTTGATTGATGCGGATCTTCCTTTCCTCCATAAGAGTGTCCGTACGGTGGATGCCGCCGTATTGTTCAGGGAGCGGGGTATGAATGATAAGGCTCGCTTAATAGAGACGGCGGGATTGCCTTATACCTCTTATTATGAGTTGGAAGGTTATATCAACTTCTTTTATGGCTGTTTAACCCCTTCGACCGGCTATATCCAATTGTTTGACTTGGAACCGTATATGGATGGCGTTTTGCTCCGTATCCCGAAGCAGACCGATCCGATGGAATTGCAGCCTGTCATCAAGCAGGATAAGATGTTCGAGGCTTATAAGGAACACCTTACATTGCAGCGGACTGTCGGCTTAGATAATGTGGGGGATTTGAATTTAGCGATAGAGAAAGGCCGCTCTCAGGATATAATCCTTGTCTCTGAGGCGATGCAGGAAAAACAGGTTGCCAAGATCGCCGAAAAGATCGCCGATGGATATAAAGAGGGCATCCGTATCGTCTTGATCTCCGGCCCTTCTTCTTCGGGAAAGACTACGTTTTGCAAGCGTTTGCAAGTACAATTGACGACTAACCTGCTTCATCCGGTAGGAATTTCCTTGGATGATTATTTCTTGAATCGGGAAGATACACCGAAAGATGAGCATGGCGAGTATGATTTTGAATCTTTGTATGCGCTGGATTTACCTTATTTTAATAAGGATTTGAAGAAGTTGTTATCCGGGGAAGAGATCGAGCTGCCTAGTTTCAACTTTGAGTCTGGCCGAAGGATTTTCAAGGGAAAGAAGTTAAAACTTCGTGAGAACTCGATTTTGGTAATAGAAGGTATTCATGCTTTGAATCCGGAACTGACGGAGTTTATCGATGATAAATATAAATATCGGGTATATGTCTCGGTCTTGACCTCTATCTCTTTGGATAACCATAATTGGATACCGACGACGGATAATCGTCTGCTGCGCCGTATTATCCGGGATTATCGCTTTAGGGGATATTCGGCGGAAGATACGATCAACCGTTGGCCGAGCGTGCGCCGGGGTGAGGATAAATGGATCTTTCCCTATCAGGAGAATGCGGACGCTATGTTTAACAGCGCCATGTTGTATGAGCTGGCCGCCTTGCGCAAATTCGCGGAACCGATCCTCGCACAAGTGCCGGAGAGTAGTAAGGCGAATGCGGAGGCGTATCGTTTGCTCCGTTTCCTCCGCTACTTTAATTACATCCCGACGGAGGAACTTCCCGGAACTTCCTTGCTCCGTGAATTCTTGGGGGGAGGAAGCTTCAAGTACTAGGTAGAATCATACTCTATAAAGCCTTTAAAAAAAGACGTACGTGTTTTTCCGAAAACATGTACGTCTTTTTTTGAAAACACGTACGTGTTTTTTTTGTATCTTTGTCCATGAGTCACATTAAACACAAGACGATATGAACCAGACTATTTACCCCATCGGCATACAGAACTTCGAGAAAATCCGCAAGGACGGCTATCTCTACATTGATAAGACCGCTTTGATCTATCAATTGGTGAAAACAGGAAGCTACTATTTCCTCAGCCGCCCGCGTCGATTCGGGAAGAGTCTGCTGCTATCCACGCTGGAGGCCTATTTCCAAGGGAAAAAGGAGCTGTTCGAGGGACTGGCCATGGAGAAGCTGGAGAAAGAGTGGACCAAGCATCCGATCTTGCATTTCGACTTGAATATCTCCCACTACGACGCCCCTGACAGCTTGTATAAGATATTAAATGATACCTTGTCCAGATATGAGGAGGAGTATGGGACACGGCCTACCGAGGAGACCCTGCCCCTCCGCTTCGCCGGAATCATCGACCGGGCCTACCGCAAAACCGGACAGCGGGCCGTGATCCTGATCGACGAGTACGACAAGCCCTTGCTACAGAACTTGCACGACGAGGAGACGCAAAACCGATTCCGGAACATGCTCAAACCCTTCTACGGTGTGTTGAAGACCATGGACAGGGCCATACGCTTCGCCCTGCTGACCGGCGTGACCAAGTTCGGGAAGGTAAGCGTCTTCAGCGACCTCAACAATTTGGACGATATATCCATGCGGGAGCCTTACGCCGCCATTTGCGGCATCACGGAAACGGAGCTGCGTACGCATTTCGATGAGGACATCCATACGTTGGCCTCTGCCCTTGAGCGGACATACGAGGAGGCCCGATCCTTGCTACGGAAACGGTACGACGGCTATCATTTCGTGGCCGGGGGACCGGGCATTTATAACCCTTTCAGCCTGCTGAATACCTTCAAGTATATGCGGCTCAGCGATTATTGGTTCGAGACGGGCACGCCCACTTACTTGATGGAGTTGCTGAAACGAACGAACTACGACCTGTACGACATGGCCAACACCGAGACCGACGCCGATGTGTTGAACAGCATCGACTCCGCTTCGAACAATCCCATCCCCGTCATCTACCAAAGCGGATACCTCACGATCAAGGATTACGAGCCGGAATTCAAGATCTATCGCTTAGGTTTCCCGAACCAAGAGGTAGAGGAGGGTTTCATGAAATACTTACTGCCGTTCTATACGAACATTCAAGCCTCGAAGTCTCCTTTCGAGATAGGCCGCTTTGTGAGAGAGGTACGGGCAGGAGACTACGATGCCTTCTTCCACCGCCTACAAAGCTTCTTCGCCGATACCTCTTACGAGGCGATTATTGGCCGGAACCCGGAACGGGACACGGAGCTGCATTACCGCAACGTGCTCTTCATCGTCTTCAAGCTGGTCGGACTGTACACGCAAGTGGAATACCACACCTCGAACGGACGCATCGACCTCGTCCTACAAACCGACCGCTACGTCTATATCATGGAGTTCAAGCTGAACGGAACCGCAGAGGAGGCTCTGCGGCAGATCGAGGAGAAAGGTTATGCCCTACCCTTCGCCGCTGATAAACGGCAAGTGATCAAGATCGGCGCGAACTTCTCCTCAGAGACCCGGAATATAGAACGATGGCTGGTAGGATAAAAAAGCCTGTTTTATCCATATATACTTACTTTGCGGATGAAGTATATATCCTATGCCCGGAGAAGATATACTTCATCGGCAAAGTAAGTATATCTTCTCTGGGAAAAGGCTTCTCAAGTGAATAACTGATCACTTCCCAAGCCGTTAACTGACGGCTACCCCTACTCGTTAGTTATTCACTTGACAAGCCGTTAGTTATTCACTTGTCAAGCCATAAGCGGATGACTTGCTTCTAGCGTAACCATCTGTTATTCAAGATATTTGTAATGGAAATAAAAATAGATCCAAAAAGTCGGGATTTCCAGCCAAGATATTCTCGTCTTTTTGTATTATTTTTACCCTCAACAAATAACACACAAATGAAGAAAAACATTGTTTTCCTGTTAATTCTAATACCTATTATATGGATCTCTTGCGACGGAATGGGCCATCAAACCATAGACTTCCGAAAAATAGAGAACCTTATGCCCCAACATCCGGATAGCGCCTTAATGCTCCTTGAACAAATAGAGAACAAAGAAAACCTATCCCGAAAAGATAAGGCACATTATTATTTGCTGCTGACGGAAGCGGAAGACAAGACGTACGTTACGCATACCACCGACTCCCTGATCTCGATCGCCGCGGATTATTACGAGAAAACAGACGACTTGGGAAGAAAAGCGAAAGCTTGGTATTATAAAGGAAGAATCAATCAAGACTTGGGGCACCCGCTAAAAGCGCAGGAATATTACCTCAAGGCTCTTCGGGATGAGGAAAAGATAGAGGATCATGCCTTGCTTGGTAGGATCCATAATCATATAGGTATGCTCTATGCCTACCAGAAGGTTTATGAGAAGGCATTGCCTTTCCAGAAAAAAGCGGTGGAAAATTTTCATTTATTAAGTGATAGTACAGGACAGGTGTTCGCGTTGCGGGATTTAGGGCGTACCTTCTTGATGCTGGGCCATCAAGACAGCGCTATTATTTGCAACCAAAAAGCGATCGCTTTAATGAGGAAGAGAATTATTCCTTCGGTTTATACGGAATTAGCAGGTTTCTATATAGACAGACAACGCCTGGAGGAAGCACATGGATTATTGCGGACATCTTTACAAAACGTAGCAAAACCACAAGCCAAATATCCCGTATATCTAGTGCTTGGGGAACTTTATAAGAAAAGCGGTCAAATCGACTCGGCTTGCTTTTACTTACAAGCCTGCATAAATTCTGCACCTTTACCCGAGACACGTGCCGGAGGACTTTTCCATTTGAAAGAAATAGCCTTGGAGAAAGGGCAATGGGAACAAGCGGCGTTATTATCTAAGCAATACGAATTATTAAAAGATTCTATAGAGCAAGGAAAGAATGCTGAATCCATCCGGAACGTACAAGCGTTCTATTCATATAACGAAATCGAACAGGATTTATGGGAGGCACGGCTTTACGCTTCTAAACAGAAGTCCTTTTATTCTTTACTCATAACGGCTTGCCTGTTTTTATTAACAGTAGCCCTACTGCGTTTCATCCATTACAGGCGAGAACGAAAAAGCCTGTTACAACGGTTAAAAGCCAATGAAGAACAAATTCAAAGAAATGAGCAGACCCTGAAAAATATATCTGACGTAAAGGATAGCCTACAGAACGAAATCCAAATTTACAAAACGAAAGAGCGACAACTTTCCAAGGAAAAAGATGAGCAACTAAAGCGGACAAACGAGGAGATCAGGCAAAAAATCATGCAATTAGAGAAATTGTCTCATACCAAAGATGAATTAGAGAAAAATTTGCTCACCCTTCGGAGCGAGAACTCAAACTTAAAGAAACGGGAACAAGCAAGAGAAGAAGAGCGGAAAAAAATAGAGGAATCAGAGCGACTGCAAAACGAACGCCTATATGATAAATTCCGTTCCCCCGCTGGCTGGGAACCCACGGATACGGATTGGCATAAACTTTTCATCTCGGTGGACAAACTTTACCCAAAGATGGTGACCACCTTGCAAAAATCCACCTCCTTAAACGAATCGGAGAGGAAAATCTGTTATCTAAGTAAAATAGGAGTAAAACCCGGGGCGATCGAAATCTTGTTGAGTAAGGGAAATGTATCCGTTTATCGAAAAAGATTGTATGAGAAGCTCACCAAGAAGGAAGGAACAGCGAAGGATTTTGATAAATATATATCTGATATATAATAATTTATGCAGGATTTAAAATTAATAAAAACGAACAAAAATGAACAAAAGCGAGAATAGGACGAAAAAATATTTTTTCGCATTGTTCATATTTGTTCATTCGCTTATTGTTTTTTTACTGATATTCACAAACGATTAAAACACAACCAGTAATTAAACAATATTAGAGCATGAAAACAAATTTGTTGACCTTCTGTATCTTTTTAGGTTCTTTTTTCTCCATTTCATTGGCGTACGGGGATGATATTCCTACACAAGGAAGATGGGATGATGAGGATTATCGTTCCATCACGGCGTTGCCACCCACATTGTCCATAAATAACAATGTACTGAGCATAGAGTTCAAGGATGCTCTGGACAACCTGACAATTCATATTACGGATGAGAATGGTAATATAATATATGAGAATATACTTTCCGGTGCGATGGGCGATATAATCGACATTCCGATAGACGGAATGCAGACAGGAGCATATCAAGTAATCTTAAGCCATAAGTTAGGGTGGTTAACTGGTGAATTTGAGATCCGATAAAGCGTATGACAATCTTTAAATTCTCATCGTGTCTTCGTGATTAGGATTGGGATGGCACGATGGAATTTTAATGTATCTTGATCCCGCAAATTGATTATTCATGTAGGATCAAGTCCGGAGAATTGACCTTAAAAATATTCTAATATGAATTACCTCGAAAATTTTACTCAAAAAATAACGGATAGCGGCATTGAAGAAGAACCTGCTATTGTTCAATATTGTAAGGTACTTGCAGCTATGATTCCCAGCAGCTTATTTGTATTGGATATGGTTCAAAAGCGATTTTGCTATATCAAGCCGGACGATCTTTTTCTGTGCGGCCATTCCATGGAAGAGGCGATGACGTTAGGATATGATTTCTTTTCCAAGATCATTCATCCAGAAGACTTGCCGTTATGGAAAAGCTTTTTAGGGAATCTATCACGGACGTTACAAGAAAACTCGGACGAATGGAGTGATTATTTCGGCCTATTCCGTTTGCTGCCGAAATATCCCTTTATCACAAAATCATTGGAGCGGTACAGTTACCATCGGCTGATTCCGGTTCGTAAAGAGTCGGGACATTATTATTTGATAGGGATCGTCTCCGATTCGAAATGCAAAAAGATAGGATGTTATCGGAATGGCGCGAGTCGTTTCATATACCAAGCCTATAACCCTAAGAAACGAGGTTGGCATATACAACAAATTCCTCTACTCAGCAGACGAGAGCTGGAGATCTTGGCGATCGCCACAGGAGAGCAGGACTTGCATTTCATCGCTGAGAAACTTTGCCTGAGTTATTATACGATACGAAGCCACGTCTCCTCCATTAAGCGGAAGTTAAAAGTTCAAGACCTCCGGGAAGCGACCGATTGGATCTCTTATCTACATATTTTGCAATCTCCTCAGGAAAGAGATAGAGAGGAGAGTTGTTGTTCAACAAGAAATTTCACTTTCAATAAAAATTGAAAGATATACAAGCCTTATTGGGCGAAAAACAAAGCATCTGATCAATTTCACTTGCGACAGGAAGACCCGAAAGCACAATTCGAAGTTAGATTTCGAAAGGATCTTTGAAAAAATAAGGCTATACGCAAAAAAAGTAGATACTCAGATTGGCTAGACGGCTTACCCGCAAGAGCACGGTGGCTACGATTGATCGTCAATGAGGGCGGCGACAGCGAGAGCCCGGATGAGGTTCGATGAAATTTAGCAAACTATTCTCCTGCCGCAGAATGCGGCGGAGAGTAAATTATTAATCAATTAAATACTTCAAACATTATGAATTCCAAATCAGAGAAGAAGCTTCAAGGCAAGCTTAAGCTGAACAAGCTGAGTGAGAATGCGCTGGCTAAGCGCGAGATGAAAGTCCTAAAGGGAGGGTGTAACTGTTATGTTAATGGCGATAAAGTCGGCTATTAATATTCCCTTTTATCTTTTCAGCTAAAGGCCTAATTAGGCCCTTAGTTCTCTCGTTTTATTATTAGCAAGAATACTTCATATAGATCATGAAAAATACGATAGAATATGTCACGGTAGATAATAATCATTATTTATTCCACTCAGATATCTCTTTTTCGATGTTCATACATCCTGAGTTGGCGAAGGTGTGCGGGCGACAATCGGGGGTAGATCCTTACTATGTTCGAAAATACGCTTATCTAAAAGATAAAGGTTTCTTTGGGGAGGTCTTGCCGGTTGAGTTTGCTACAACCTTAGAGAAATCTGTAATTGAGAATAATATCGCTCAAGTTCCGCAAGTATCTTTTGAAACCACAGATCACTGTAATTTAAATTGCCGTTATTGTTCATTGGGCGATTTATATACCTTTAGTAAAAAGGAACGAAAAAACATTGATCCTCAAAAAGCGTTGCGTTTATTGCGGTTTCTTTTTGACGTGAAACTGGAAGGATCGGAATTTGCGATCGTTTTTTTCGGAGGGGAACCTTTGGTGAATGGTCGATTTGTAGAGATGATCGTTGAGGAAGCCAAACGTTTAAATGAGAAAAAGAAATTAAAATTGGAGTTCACTATAACTACCAATGCGACATTGATAGATCGATACCTTGACTTATTGGTGGATAATCAGTTTAAGATGTTGATTAGCCTAGATGGCGATGAGAAAGGGCAAGGCTATCGAACATTTATGAAAGATGGTACAAACTCTTTCTGGCAAGCGATCCGGAATATCGATCGTTTGCAGTGCGAATATCCGGATTTTTTCGAAGAAAGGGTTGATTTTAATGCGGTGTTGCACGATCGGAATTCTGTGCAGGAGATTTATGAGTTTATCTATAACAGATACCATAAGATTCCTTCAATTGCTCAGATGAATAAAGATCATGTAAATAAAGAAAAGAAAGAGTTAATGGAGCAAATGTTTGTTGATCGGAGGGTGAGTGAGAGCGACTTTCAAAAGACGAATTCCGATCTGTTGCCGGTTGTGCATGATGAACTGATCCAGTTCAAGGAACTGAACGATTTCTTTGCGAATAATTCCGTTAATTTCTATATGACCAATTTGTTGGACTTATTGTATGATCATGTAAGTTTAATACCTACTAAAACCTGTTCGCCTTTCCAAAGAAAGATGTTTTTTAATACGAACAGTCAAATCTTGCCTTGTGAAAAGGTCAGTTATACTTACTTTATTGGTAAGGTGGAAGACGATTCCGTAAAGATTGATATGGAGGAGGCCTCAAGAAGATACAGTGCTTATTATAAAAACATACAGAAAATCTGTCAGCGTTGTTATAATCGGCGGATTTGCTCAATTTGTCTATTGACATTGGATAATTTGGCGGATTTGGGAACAGATGGCTTTACTTGTCCTAATTTCTTAGATAAGGATGCTTTTGGGGAAAAGTTGGGAAAGACTTTCTCGTCCTTAGAGAAGAATCCAATGGAGTTTAGGCATATAATTAATGACTGGATGTTGAATAAAAGATAAAATAGATGGAGAACGAACAAAAATATTGGTTCATGATAGAACCTTATGTATATATTCATTTGACAGAAAACCAGGTTATATTGTATAATACGTTAGATTATGCGAGTATAGAGTCGAGTCGAATGGAAGTTGTTGGTTTAATGCGGGAGTTACTGCGGGAAGAGAATGTAGGTGTTGTAAGTCTTGACGCTTCGTATATGGAGCGATCTGTACCTATTAAGTCTTTTGTTGAGGAAATCCGAGAGAAATTTATGGGAGACATCGTGGATCAAGCTTTGTCTAACCGGAAGCCGGTACAGATATTGCCTTTTATTAATTACCCCGTTTGGGAGGAAAAGGGTTGTGACCTCAATTTCTTGGAAGATTGGTCTCAAATCTTATCTGAAGTGACAGTCCATATCGATCAAACCGTGAATATGGATTTATTGGTAAACTATCTTCGGACTATACCGGGAAATGTAGCTTTTATCTTGAAAGCGGATTGGAGAGAAAACTTGAACATCGATTTATTATTGGAGAGCTTGAAAGATAGGTCTGTCCCGATTACAATCGATAGCTCTTATCAATGTATTCCCGTAATTGAACGGACCTACGCTTCGGATTTTATTTATCGGGTATCTGTAGCTTTTCCGATTGATCATTCCGCTTGGGAGGCAGTCGTGCGTAAGGAGCAAGCGTTAGGTCATTCATTTAACTATTTCTTTAAGATTACATCAGAGGCCGATTATCAGGTAGCGGAACAACTGATCGAAACTTACCCGATTGGGAATTATCAATTAGATCCGGTCTATACCGGACAAAATCTTGATTTTTTCCAAGAAAATATATTCTTGACGCATGAGGATATTTTGGCTTCGTCCTTGTCTATGAAGGAATTGTTTAGAAAACGAACGATCAATCAGAATGATTTCGGCAAGCTCCGTATTTTGCCGAATGGTGATATTCGTGCCAATTTACATCATCCGGTTTTAGGGAATATCACGACTTGTTCTATTTATGAGATTATTCAAAAAGAGATAAAGGAAGGGAAATCATGGCTCCGGATCCGAAATCAATCTCCTTGTAATACATGCCTGTACAGGGATTTGTGCCCTTCTCCTTCGGACTATGAATTGGAGATAGGTTATCCAAATCTCTGTTGGATAAGTAAACATCATTAAATATCATTTTATGTATAAGTATTATTGAAAATAACAAAAACAATCATATTATGAAACTATCTATTTATACCCCAATATTTCTATTACTTCTTTTGGTTCTAAACGGATGTGGAGACAAATCCTCCGACGAGCAAACCTTCATCACGGTGGACGTGGACAAGAGTTATTCCAAAAAGGAATTTATCCTACAGGATTTGTTCGATATAGAGTATGTGCGATTAGAGACAAATGAAAAGTTCTTGACATCAGGAAAGGTGCGGTCGATTGGCGAGAATTTGATGCTTTTTACGGATAGTAAGAATGGTGGAGATATCCATGTCACGGACGGAAAAGGCAAATACCTACGAACGATCAACCGTAAAGGCCAAAGCGGAGAGGAGTATGTATACATCAATACCGTAATTTATGATGAAAAGAATCAAGAATTATACGTAAACGATACGATGACCGGTCGGATTCAGGTTTATGATCTGTTTGGTAATTTCAAGCGAAGTATCAAGCATCTTATGGGGGCTACTTATTTCAGGTTGGATAATTTCAATCAAGATTATTTGATTTGCTATGCAGAACCTTCTGCTGATCCCACGGACAGTGGATATGAGGAGGCCATACCCAATAGCGGGTTCATGTTGGTGTCTAAGCAAGACGGGAGTGTTCAGCGAATAGCGATCCCTTTCGATGTCTATGTGTCTGGAACGATTATCTCGGAAAACTCAGGGCAAAAAATATATGCCGCTATCCAAAATAGTCCTTTAATCCCTTATTTCGATAATTGGTTATTGACGGAAATCTCCACGGATACGATCTATTTGTATGAGACGGATAAACGGGCGTTGAAGCCTTTCTTAGTGCGTACGCCTTCGGGGAAAGAGATGAATCCTCCAGTTTATTTGTTTCCCGGTGTTATGACTGATCGCTATTATTTTCTTCAAAGCTTGAAGTTTGAGTTTAATTTCTCTAAAGGTACAGGCTTCCCCCCTGCGGAATTGGTTTACGATAAGCAGGAGGATAAGGTATATAGATATGAGGTCTATAACCAAGATGTGACAAAGGATGAGCCTTTGAACCTTGTATGGCAATTCCCGCCTTTGCCATATCTCAACAATCGTAATGGGATCGCTTTCCTTTCCCGGATGGAAGCCCCCGGTTTGGTGGAGGCCTACGAAGACGGCAAACTGCAAGGCCCCTTGAAAGAGATCGCCGCCGATTTGGAGGAAGAGTCGAATCCGGTTATCATGATCGCCCGATATAAGAACGAATGAGCGTATCGATTTGTCATACAGACCATCCGGACCATTCCCGGATCGCCGATTGGCTGCTGCTGAACGGCACATTGACCGCTTGCCCCGGCTTGTTGCATGGGAAGTTAGGAATCGCCATCTTTTTTTTCCACTATGCCCGCTTTACAGGCGAGGAACTGTTCGATGAGTACGCTTGGGATTTGGTGGTGGCGATGCAAGAACAGCTCCATGCCAATTACCGTCCGGATTACGAATGGGGGATAGCGGGTATCGGTGTGGGGATCGACTACTTGATCCGTAGTGGATTAATAGAGGTGGACGAGGATTTCTTCGAGGATTTGGATGAGCGGATGTATCGGGCGGTGATGTATGACCCTTATCCCGATTATAGCCGGGATGAGGGGCTGACCGGCTACGGATGGTATTGGCTTTGTCGCCGGGCGAATGCGGGGGCCGCGGATTGCTTGTCGCGGATCGCCGCCCGGATCGAGCAAGATCAGGCCGGTTTCTCTCCCGGAGAGATACGGGATGCAGCTCGTTTTCTGCGCGCTTATGCCGGGCATCCGGATCCGGTTGACACCTTGGTGGAGACGGATTGGGAGCGATTGGTGGGTGCGGGCTTGGCGGGTGGATATGCGGGGGCCGGCTTGGAGTCGCTAAGTTCGCTTGGAGCTGTGGATACCTCTTGGCGGCTTCTTTTATAAATTTGTTTGATCTCAATCTGTGGGAAAAGATGATAAATCTGTATTTGTTCAATAATAAAAACCGGGGGGCGTTTTATGGCGTGGGCAGCTACGTCCGGGAATTGGTAGCCTCGTTGCGGGGGAGCGGTATCCGTATTCATGTGGTCTATCTGTTCGGCGAGAAGGCTCAAATCGAGCGATGGGAGGAGGGGGAGGTCTCGTATCTCTCTTTTCCGGAGCCGGTAGCCGAGGATTGGGTCGCCTTGGAGGTGCGGCAGCGGGCGGCTTATTTCCGGAATATCGTTTATCTGCTTCGCCGCTTTATCCGGGATACGGAGAAGCTGGTGTTTCATTTGAATTGTTATAAGGACGAGGCATTGGCGCGGGAGTTGAAGGCGGCGTTTCGTTGCCGGGTGGTTACGGCGGCGCATTTCTCGGATTGGAGCTCGGTTATTTACGACAACCCGGAGCGTCTCCGAGCGATCTTGCGGAAGGAGTGTACGCAGCCTTTGGACGATTTGATCCGGGAGTCGTTCGGGGAGGAGCAGGCGTTTTACGCTGCGACAGACCGGGTAATCGGTCTTTCCGATTATATGCGTGCCTTGTTATGCGAGGACTACGGGTTGCTTCCCGATCGGGTGGCGGTTATCCCGAACGGGATGGCCGATGTGGCAGATACGGACCGGGATCCGGTGCTGATCCGGGAGAAATGGCAGCTGCGCCCGGAGGAGCGGATCATCCTTTTTGTCGGGCGGCTGGATAGTATCAAGGGAGTCCGTTTCTTGATCCGGGCGTTCCGGAAGGTATCCCGCCAGTATCTGGACAGCCGGTTGTGGATCGTAGGCGATGGTGATTATAAGGATTGTTTCGAGGAGGCGAATCCTATTTTCTCGCAGGTTACTTTAACGGGTTTTCTAGATCGGGCCTCGCTGCTGGAGTTGTATCGTGTGGCCGATGTCGGCGTGGTTCCCTCGCTGTTTGAGCCTTTCGGGTATGTGCCGGTAGAGATGATGAGCCCCGCCTTGCCGGTCGTGGCCACCGCCACTTCCGGTCTGGACGAGGTGGTAGATGATTCATGCGGGCTGAAAGTGCCGCTTGCCGTATCCGCCGATCGGGTAGAGATCGATGCCGACCAGCTGGCGGAGAAGATCCTCTTTTTGCTGCGGAACCCGGAGGAGGCGAGGCAGCTTGGGCGGAACGGACGCGGGCGATTTGTGGAGAGATATTCCTCGGAGGTGTTTGGCAGGAATATGTCGGCGTTTTATGAATCCTTATTCGCGGAAGAGAACCCTACGGAAGAAGCTATGGAAAAGGAGAAACATATAGATTTGTCGGTGATCGTTCCTATATATAATACGGAGGCGTATTTGCCGGTCTGTCTCGACTCGTTGTTGGGGATAGACGGGCCGTGCGTGGAGATCGTGCTTGTCGATGACGGATCGACGGATGGATCCGGGAAAATAGCGGATGCCTATGCACTGGAAGACAGCCGTATTCGAGTGATCCATCAAGCGAACGGAGGGGCTTCCGTGGCACGTAATACGGGATTGGAGGTGGCCCGGGGGGAGTATATCTTATTCGTGGACAGTGATGACTGGGTGCTGGGCGATGCGTTGGCATCTTTGTTTCGCACGGGGGTGGAGAGCCAGGCAGATGTTGTGATGGGAGAAATCCGGTTCTGCGATCAGGAGGGGAATCCGGGGGCGCTTTTCAATCCGGTCAAGGGGATGCGACCGAAAGTCTTGCTGGGCAGGGAAGGCTTTGTCGGGTTGATGAGGGATGGCTCTTATCTTCCTACTCCTGTCCGTTTTGTTTGTCGGCGGGATTTCTTGCGCATGATAGGGGTGCGTTTCGAGGAGGGGATCATGCACGAGGATGAGCTTTGGACTCCCATTGTTCTCTGCCAGGCGGAGAGGCTGGCGATTACCTGCACGGAGTTTTATAGATACCGCCAAGACGATTCTTCGGTCATGCATACGACCAAGTGGAGCCGACGGCTGCGATCCTTGTTCCGGGTAGTGGACGGGTTGGCGCAGTTTGCCGACCGCTGGTCGTTCGACGGGGAAGAGCGGGAATTGAAAAGTTGGTGGTATGCGAATCTGTTTCGCCTTTATCACTGGGCGTTCGCCTATCTTGCCGAGGTGCGAGACAGCTCGATCGAGGTTCCTGCTTGTCATTTGGATCGTTTCTGGCGAAATTGCGGAGAGATGATACCCGAGGCCGCCATACGTTGCAGGGAGTATTACCAAAAAGCGGAAAATCATTTAAAGGAGTATACGGACTGGCGTATGTCGGATAGCGTGATCGCCATGACATATTGGTCTAAAACCAACAAGAGGATTCTTTTGATATTCAATACGGTGGACGAGAGGATATACGTTTCCCATTTGGGCGGACTCCCTTCCGGCTGGGTAGTCACTACGGACAGGAAATACATAGGTCGTGCCGATTGGGTGGTTTTTCATCTGCCTTCGTTATCCGACACCTTGGAATATGACCTGGCAAAGCCGGAAGGACAACGCTGGGCGAGTTGGTATGCGGAAAGCGAGCAAGACGATCCTCTGTTCAACGATACGGAAATCATGGATTTGTTTGATATTTCTATCCGATTCACTACTTTTGGAGAGTGTATAGAGAAGATCGTGAATTTGGATGTTTAAACCCTTCCCCACATATCGCCAACTGGACTCCATGGACTGCGGCCCCACCTGCCTTCGGATGATCGCCCGATTCTATGGACGTGTGTACTCGATCCAGAACTTACGGGAGAAAGCCTTCATCACCCGGGAAGGAGTCTCCATGCTGGGTATCAGCGAGGCGGCGGAAGCGATCGGGTTCCGAACACAGGGCGTGCGGATCACGGTGGAGGAATTGGAAAAGGAATGTCCCCTACCCTGCATACTGCACTGGAACCAATGGCATTTCGTGGTTTGCTACAAGATAAAGAAAGGGAAGTTCTACATAGCGGACCCGGCGGCGGGACTTATCACCTATACGAGGGAGGAGTTCAAGCGGTGCTGGGTCAGCACCAAGGTGGACGGACAGGATACCGGGACGGCGCTCTTGCTGGAACCGGGGCCGGAGTTCTACGGGATGGAGGACGAGGGGAGAGACAGGAAACGTAACCTCGGATTCTTTTTCCGATATATATCGCCCTACAGGCGGGAGATGGCACAGCTCGTGCTGGGCATGGTGACAGCCAGCGTACTGCAACTCATCCTGCCTTTCCTCACGCAGAGCTTGGTAGATACCGGTATACGGGACAACAACCTAGGTTTCATAACCTTGATCCTTATATCGCAATTGGTGATCTTTATCGCCAAGCTATCCGTGGACTTCATACGGAGCTGGATATTGCTGCACGTAAACACGAGGATCAATATCGCCTTGATCTCCGATTTCCTCGCCAAGCTGATGCGCCTGCCCCTGCATTTCTTCGATACCAAGATGGTGGGCGATATCATGCAGCGCATCGGAGACCATGACCGCATCGAGGCTTTCATGACGGGGACATCCATCAATACGCTCTTCTCTTTCGTCAACTTCATCGTGTTCGGGTTCGTACTGGCCTACTATGACTGGACCATACTGGGATTGTTCCTACTAGGAAACGGGTTGTACGTGGCGTGGGTGCTGGGCTTCATGAGATGGAGGAGGGAGCTGGACGTAAAGCGTTTCTCGCAGGCGGCCGGGGAGCAGAGCAACCTATTCCAGCTCATCACCGGAATGCAGGAGATCAAGCTCAATAATTGCGAGACCAAGATGCGATGGAAATGGGAACGGATACAGGTAAAACTTTTCAAGATAGGGATCAAGGGGTTGGCGTTACAACAATATCAGCAACTCGGGGCGGTCTTTTTCAACCAGACCACGAACATACTCATCTCCTTCATCGCGGCACGGGCCGTCGTGCAAGGGGATATGACACTGGGTATGATGATGTCGGTGACCTACATCGTGGGGCAGCTCTCCTCACCTATCGAGCAATTGATCGATTTCTCACGGTCCTTACAGGACGCGAAGATCAGTTTGGAGCGGCTCGGCGAGATACACGGGAAGGAGGACGAGGAACAGGTAGGCGGGATAAGACTGAATGTTCTCCCCGATGACAGGACGCTACGGCTGGAAAATCTCAGCTTCAGCTATGACGGGGCGGACAGGGATTACGTGCTGGAGGATATCAACCTGACGATACCCCATAACAGGGTGACCGCCATCGTAGGGGCCAGCGGGAGCGGGAAGACGACGATCGTGAAACTCCTGCTCGGTTTTTACAACCCCAACAAGGGGGACGTGAGGATCGGCGATACCTCCCTCAGGAACTTGAATCCCCACGTATGGCGCAGCAAGACCGGTTCGGTCATGCAGGATGGTTTTATCTTCTCGGATACGATCGCCAACAACATCGCCCCCGGCGAAGAGGTGGTGGACAAGGAACGCCTGCTGCATGCCGTGACGGTAGCGAATATCCGGGATTTCATCGATTCGCTCCCGCCGGGCTATAATACGAAGATCGGCATGGAGGGCAATGGAGTAAGCCAAGGGCAGAGGCAACGGATCCTGATCGCCCGGGCGGTGTACAAGAATCCCGACTTCATCTTCCTGGACGAGGCCACGAACGCTTTGGACGCAAACAACGAGCGGGAGATCATGGAGCAGTTGCACGCCTTCTATAAAGGACGGACGGTGGTGGTCGTGGCGCATCGGCTAAGCACGGTACGTGACGCGGACAAGATCGTGGTGCTTTCAAATATCCTGACGTGATCACGGCAGACATGACATTGACGGGGCAACATCCCGCGACGGCGGTAGTGACACGGGCAGCGGGGAAGATACAGGAGCTGCTCGTCAGGGATAATCGTCCGGTAAGGCAGGGGGATTGGCTGGCGGTCATAGAGAATCACGCCGACACGGACGACGCCATCTATCTGGATAAGGCGTTGGAACGATCCGGAAGCGACGTGGATAGCCTGGACAAGGCGTTATCAAGGTACAAGGAGCTATCGCTGGGTGATATGCAAGCGGCTTACTCGGGACTACTGTCGGCGCTCCATGCCTGCATCAATTACAGGGAGATCGATTATTATCCGCAAAAAATGACCTCCATCCGCAAACAGATAGCGTTGTATAAGGCTTACTATAACGAGACCGAACGGCAGCGGAAGACCCTCTCGGAGCAATTCGCCTTGACAAGGCGGCAATACGCCCGGGATTCATTATTGTATAGCCGGTCCGTGATTTCCTCCTACGAGCATGAGACCGCACGGGCTTCCCTGCTGCAAAGCCGTTATTCGCTGGAAGGGGCGGCAGCCTCGGCCGAGAATCTCCGGATACAGATCGGGGAGCAAGAGCAATCCTTGCTGGATCTGACGCTGGAGCGGAGCGAGAAAGAATTTACGCTACGGCAGGAATTACAGACCGCCCGAGAACAATTGCTGAACAGCATGAACGAGTGGAGGTTGCGTTATTGCCTCATCGCCCCGGTAGGGGGTGTCGTGACTTTCACCAAGTACTGGAATGAGAACCAGTATATCCCATCCGGAGAGGTGGCTTTCACCGTCGTGCCGCAAGGCGAGGGCCGGCTGGTGGGGAAGGTGCGCATACCGATAGCACGCTCGGGAAAAGTCCGGAGAGGCCAGCGGGCGATCGTCCGTTTCTCCAATTTCCCGGATCAGGAGTTTGGCGTGGTAAACGGCGTGGTATCGAATATCTCATTGGTCCCCACCGACGAGTACTATACGGCGGATATCGATTTTCCAGAGGGCCTGAGAACCAATTACGGTATCGACCTGCCCGTCTCGCCCGAGACGCAAGCCTCCGCGGAGATCGTAACGGAAGAATTACGCTTGATCGAACGATTCTTTCTCCCGATCAAACGGATCGTGAAGGAAGGATTTTAAAGTCGCTAGGGTCCATCATGCACCTTGTTTAGAACTATTATAGTTTAATAGCTGTACTGTTAAAACTAAAAACTTATATTTGCATGTTGATAAATAAGAGGGCGGGTGATTGTCCTTCCCTTACAGTGCAATGATTTAGATTATGTTAAAGCAACAGTTACAACAAAAGTTACAGCAAAAGCTATCCCCTCAGCAGATACAGTTGATACGGCTTCTGGAGCTTCCCGCGATCGAGTTGGAAGAACGTGTGAAGCATGAGCTGGAAGATAACCCAGCCTTGGAGGAAGGAAAAGAGCCTGTTGATGATTTTGAACGAACTGAAAGCGAGGAGGGGGGAGAAGAGATCCCTTCTGTTGATACTGAGACCGACCTTTCTTTGGGAGATTATTTAACGGAAGACGATATACCTGATTATAAGCTACGGGAAATGACCGAGCGTGCGGAACGGAAAGAGGATGTCCCCTTCTCCGTAAGCCAATCCTTGAATGAGTTTCTGTTACAGCAGCTCGGGTTAAGGGATTTACCGGATAAGCAAATGAAAATAGCGGAGTATATCATTGGAAATATCGATGATGACGGTTATTTGCGCCGGGACCTTTCGGCGATAGCGGACGATTTGATCTTCCAAGCCGGACAAGAGGTAGATGAGAAGGAGATCGAGTCTATCTTGAATATCATCCAAGATTTTGAGCCTGCCGGGGTAGGTGCCCGTGACTTGAAAGAATGTCTGTTGATCCAGCTGGATAAGAAGGAGAATACTCCGGTTACAAATTTGGCGATTCGTGTTTTGACCGAATATTTCGAGGAGTTCACCCGCAAACATTACGATAAGATCTTACGAGGTCTCGATATCGATGAGGAAACGTTAAAGAAGGTCATTCACGAGATTACTATGTTAAATCCGAAACCCGGAAGTAGTTGGGGTGGTTCTATGGAAGTGGCGATGAGCCAGATCATCCCGGATTTCGTGGTGGAAGCGCATAATGGAGAGCTTATCTTGAGCATGAATAACCGGGGGGTACCGGATATGCGTATCAACCGGGAGTATGCCGAGATGTTTCAGGATTATACGGCGAATAAGGCGAACCAAACCGCTGAGAGGCGGGATGCCGTACAGTTCGTGAAACAAAAGTTGGATTCCGCCCAGTGGTTCATCGACGCTATCAAGCAACGTAATGAGACCTTGCAGCGTACCATGGAGGCGATTATCTATTTACAACGGGACTTTTTCCTGACAGGCGATGAGGCTACCCTCCATCCCATGATCTTGAAAGACGTAGCGGAGCGTGCGGGATATGATATCTCCACTATTTCCCGGGTAAGTAACAGTAAATATGTGCAAACGAATTTCGGTATTTATCCGTTGAAATACTTTTTCTCCGAGTCTATGCAGACCGATACCGGCGAGGAGATCTCGACCCGTGAGGTGAAAAAGATCATGAAAGAACATGTAGATGCCGAAGACAAACGAAAACCGTTGACCGATGAGGAGTTGGCTACGATCCTGAAAGAAAAAGGGTATGTCATCGCCCGGCGTACGGTAGCGAAATACAGGGAGCAACTGGGGATTCCGGTAGCTCGTCTGAGAAAAGAAATATAAAAGCGTATGAAACTATTCTCGAATATAATATCCTTCGTGTTCCATCCGTTGCTTATGGTGACCTATGGGATCGTGTTGGCGTTGATGTTTACATTTCTCGCCATTTACCCGTTACCTGTGAAGCTGCTGATTGCCGGAGGTACCTTTATTTCGACAGCGATAGTTCCCGGGCTTTTCATCTTCTTATTGGTGAAAAATGGCGCGGCCGGCGATATAGAGCTTTCCGACCGGAAGGAGCGGGTGGTTCCTTATCTGATTTTTATCACTTCCATCTTGGTATGTATCTTTTTCCTGTATAAGATGCTGATGCCGTTTTGGTTGTTAGCGATGCTGATCGGGGCTTGCGTAGCCTTGGTAATCGCCTTATGCATCAATTTTGCTTGGAAGATTAGCGCGCATGCCATTGGTATCGGCGGGTTACTGGGCGGTGTTATGGGAGTGGCGCGTATCCATATGATAAATCCCTACTGGGCTTTTATAGTCGTGTTGATCGTGGCTGGTTTATTAGGTACCTCGCGTATCTTTTTAAAAAGGCATACACCAATGCAGGTATATGCGGGGTTTTGTCTGGGATTTATATGTACCTTTGTAGCCTCATTAATGAGTTATATCTATTTATTCATCTAATAAAAACACTAAAATTATGAATTTTCCTGCAGATTTAAAGTACACAAAAGACCATGAGTGGATTCGTGTAGAAGGTGACGTAGCTTATGTTGGTATTACTGATTACGCTCAAGGCGAGCTAGGTGAGATCGTTTATGTAGACATTACGACAGAGGGGGAGACCGTCGCTCAAGAAGAGGTGTTCGGTACGATTGAAGCTGTTAAGACTGTTTCCGATCTTTTCATGCCGGTTAGCGGAGAGGTTTTGGAAGTAAACGCTGAATTGGAAGACGCTCCTGAATTGGTTAATGAAGACGCTTATGGTAAAGGTTGGTTAATCAAGATTTCTCTTACGGACGCTTCTGAGTTGGAGGAACTATTATCCGCTGAAGACTATCAAAAATTAATCGCTAAATAAGAATGACACCTGTTGTAAGTATTATCATGGGTAGTACCTCGGATCTACCCGTTATGGAGAAGGCGGCTAAGTTCTTGGATGAGATGGAGATCCCGTTCGAGATGCATGCTCTATCCGCACACCGTACTCCCGCTGAGGTGGAGGCTTTCGCCAAAGGAGCTAAAGGACGTGGAATCAAGGTTATCATCGCCGCTGCCGGAATGGCCGCTCATCTTTGCGGTGTGATCGCTTCCATGACGACGGTTCCCGTGATCGGCGTGCCTATTAACTCTACGCTGGACGGTATGGATGCCTTGTTGGCTATCGTACAGATGCCTCCGGGAATCCCTGTGGCTACTGTCGGCATCAATGGCGCTTTGAACGCTGGTATCCTTGCGGTGCAGATGCTTGCCGTCGGCGACGAGCAACTTCAGGAGAAGCTATCCGCTTATAAGGAGGATTTGAAGAAGAAAATCGTGAAGGCTAACGAGGAGTTGGCTAAGGTTTCTTTTAAATACAAAACTAATTAATTGAAAGTTGAAAGTTGAGAATTGAAAATTAAGGAGAAAGTCTCTCTTTAGGTTTTCAGTTCTCAACACTCATTCTCAATTTTCAATTCTCAATTTTCAATTAACAATGGCTTACTTTAATTACAACCGCCGTAAATCATCCGTTGCCCAAATCGGTGACACACCCATGGGAGGTGAGAATCCTATCCGTATTCAATCCATGGCTAATGTATCAACGATGGATACGGAGGCGGCGGTAGCTCAAGCGATCCGTATGATCGAGGCGGGAGCTGAGTATGTGCGTTTTACGGCACAGGGGGAACGGGAAGCCCGAAACTTGGGCGAGATTCGTAAACAATTGAATGAACAAGGGTATACGACTCCTTTGGTCGCTGATATCCATTTTAATCCTAGAGCGGCTGATGCCGCCGCCGGTGAGGTGGAAAAGGTACGTATCAATCCGGGAAACTATGTAGATAAGGTAAAGACATTCAGCCATCTTGAATATACGGATGAGGAATATGCCGCCGAGATCGAGAAGATCCGTGAGCGGTTCGTCCCTTTCTTGAATATTTGTAAGGCACATGGCACCGCTATTCGTATCGGTGTGAATCATGGCTCGCTCTCCGATCGTATCATGAGCCGTTATGGTGATACGCCCGAGGGGATGGTAGCGAGTTGTATGGAGTTTCTTCGCATTTGCCGGGAGGAGAATTTCCCGGATGTGGTTATTTCGATTAAGGCTTCCAATACCGTTGTCATGGTAAGGACCGTGCGGTTGTTGGTTCGTACGATGGAGGCCGAGAATATGCATTACCCCTTGCACCTTGGGGTAACGGAGGCGGGTGACGGTGAGGACGGGCGTATCAAGAGCGCTGTCGGAATCGGTACGCTTCTATGTGACGGTATCGGTGATACGATCCGGGTTTCCTTGAGTGAGGACCCCGAGGCGGAAATGCCGGTAGCGCGTAAATTGGTGGATTATATTAGGGAACGGGAAAATCATCGTCCTATCGAGGCTTCGATGGCTCCCGGTTTCGATACGGTGGCGACATGCCGTCGTATAAGCCGTGTGGTGGAGGGTATCGGAGGTACTTTCCCGCCAGTCGTGATCTCCGATCGTAGTAACGGGGATTTTGAGTTTGATCATTTGTCCTTGCCGGACTATATATATATAGGAAAGGAAGATCCGGATAATTTGCCGGATAATTTCCGTTTATTGGTAGACGCTCATTTTTGGAAAGAGCGTCCGAATGCTTTTCCTTGCTTCATCGCCTCGGAAGCGGAGGAGTTAAAGGATTACGATTGTCCGCTTAAGTTTATCCGTCTGACGTATATGGATCTTACGGATCGTATGTTGGAGATCTTGAAAGCGGATAAGACCGTGGTGGTTTTATTAAGTACACATCATCGGAATGGGGTTGGCTCGCAACGTGCGGCTATGCATAAATTGCTGATGGCGGGTTGTGACGTGCCGGTTGTCTTGCATCGTGATTTCCGGGAGACGGATGTGGAGTTGTTGCAACTGAAATCCGCCGCCGATTTCGGTACGCTTTTGCTGGATGGTTTTGGGGATGGCTTGATGCTGCACAATGAGGGATGCGAGGCGGTTGTCTCGGATCGCTGTATGTTCGGGATCTTGCAGGCTACAAGAACCCGTATCAGTAAGACGGAATATATCTCTTGTCCGAGTTGCGGACGTACCTTGTACGACCTGCAAACAACGATCGCCCGTATCAAGGAGGCTACTTCCCATTTAAAAGGCTTGAAGATCGGTATCATGGGCTGTATCGTAAACGGCCCCGGCGAGATGGCCGATGCCGACTATGGTTATGTGGGTGCCGGACGTGGACAAATCAGCCTGTATAAAGGTAAGGAATGTGTCCTCAAGAATATCCCCGAGGAAGACGCTGTAGAACGTTTAGTTCAGTTAATAAAAGAGAACGGGGATTGGGTTAATTAGTTAATTCATTACCTTTGTGGAGATCAAGGATTAGAACCTATTAAGAAGTATGACAGTAAATGAATTGAAATATGTATATATAGAGGAAACCATGAGTGCCTTAGGTAATGAGGAGCTTATGGAAGCGATTCTTGATGCTGTAAGAAAAGTAAAAGTAAAGTTTCAAGAAAGACAAGAGGTTTCTGATAGTTTGTTTGGAGATGTACCGGCATTACCTCATTCGATCGCTCAATTGAAAGAAAGTCTAGGGAGGGCTGAAGAGGATCGTGTCGCTGGACGTTTTACCCCGAGCGAGAAAGTCTTTCAAGAGCTAAGAAATGAATATCCGTTCTTATGCAAGTAGTTTGGCTTGATGAGGCTAAGGTGTTGTTTAAGGAAGCGATATCGTTTGGTTTTCTTGCTTTTGGGGAAAAGGCCGTGATTCGTTTTGTGGACGAAGTGCAGAGAACAAATGAGCGGCTGTCTGTTTTCCCTCGTTTAGGTAAGATTGAACCTGCTTTGAGAGGGCTTAAACGAGAGTATCGCAGTTTGGTTGTTCATAAGAATTATAAGGTTATTTATTATATAGATGATGATATGGTCTTTATCGCTTCGTTTTGGAGCACTCGGTGTAATCCGAATAGTCTCCGTTCGGGAATAAAGAAAATAAGATAATATATGAAAGTAAGAATTATCAATAAATCGCATCACCCGCTGCCGGGTTATGCGACTCCTTTATCTGCCGGGATGGATATCCGGGCGAATTTGTCGGAATCGGTTGTGTTGAAACCGTTGGAACGTAAATTAATCCCGACCGGACTTTATATCTCGCTGCCGGAAGGCTATGAGGCCCAGATGCGTCCTCGTAGCGGGCTGGCTTTAAAGCATGGGATAACCCTGCTGAATACGCCGGGTACGATCGATGCCGATTATCGGGGGGAGATCGGTATCATTCTCGTGAATCTATCTTCCGAGCCTTTTACGGTGAATGATGGTGAGCGTATCTGCCAAATGGTTATAGCCGCTCATAGCCATGTGGATTGGGAGCCCGTGGAGACGTTGGATGATACCGAGCGGGGAGCTGGGGGATTCGGTCATACCGGAAAAGAATAAGAATAATAAGGTTAACAAGAATAATAGGATGTTTAAGCAACTGATATATCTCATCTCTTTCCTCTCGTTGGTCGCTGTGCTCCCGGCTGGTGCTACAGAAACGGAGAAGGATCAACGTAAATTCGATTACTTCTTTTATGAGGGCTTGAACTTGAAGAACGCCGGGAAATTCGACGCCGCTTATGATGCCTTCAACCATTGTTTGGCGATTGACTCTACGGCGGCTCCGGTCTTGTATGAGCTTTCTTCTTTTTATGTGCAGCTGAACCGTCCGGAGAAAGCGGTCGAGATGTTGAAAAGAGCCGTAGCCAACAGCAAGGATAATTTCACGTATAAAATGGCATTGGCGTCTATCACCCGGAATCTGGGTATGTATGGCGAAGCCGCCGAGGAGTACGAGGAATTGGTTCGTGATTATCCGGAGAAGGAGGAGCTGAATTATTATCTGGCCGATGCCTTGACGCAAGCCGGCGAGATCGGGAAGGCGATCGAGGCTTATGACGCCTTGGAGTCGGTTATGGGTATGAACGAGGCGATCTCCATGCAGAAATACAAACTGTACGTCCAGTTGGAGAAACCGGAAGAGGCTTTCAAGGAGATCGAGAAGCTAGCGGCTAAATATCCTATGGAGGCCCGTTACCAGATCGTATTGGGCGATCTTCATTTGGAAAACGGGGAGATGGACAAGGCTTTGGCTTGCTATCAAAAAGCGAATGAGATTGATCCGACCGACCCTTATTATATCGTCTCTATGGCCAATTACTACGAGGCGAAAGGGGATAAGGAGGCCGCCGAGCAACAAATCCGTAGCGCTTTGGTAAACGAGAAGCTGGACGTGGAGACGAAAGTGAACATCCTTTCCCGGTATATCTTGAAACTGCAACAAACGAAGCAGGGAACCGAGAACGCGAACCATTTATTCCAAACTCTTTTGGAGCAACATCCGGAGGATATTGACTTAAAGCTGATGTATGGCGGTCTCTTGATGGCCCAAGGAAAGACAGAGGAGGCGAAATTCCAGTTCCAGTTGGTAACCGAGATGGAACCGAGTAACGCCGGGGCTTGGCAGCAATTGCTGAATCTGGCTTTGAAAGGGGAGGATATCCCGGAGGTCATCCGTATCTGTACGGCTTGTATGGAGCTTTTCCCCGAGTCGCCGGAATATTACTTCTATCTGGGTATCGCTTACTACCAACAACAGAAATATCAAGAAGCCTTGAATACCTATTATGCGGGCTTGAATATCATTCCGAAGGAGAACCTGCCGCTGAAATCGGATTTCTACGGCCAGATCGGTGATATTTATTACCAGATGGGGCAATTGGATCAAGCGTATAAAGCGTACGATGAGGCATTGAAGTACAATGACAAGAACGTGGTCGTACTGAACAACTACAGTTACTTCCTTTCCTTGGAGAAGAAAGACTTGAAGAAGGCGGAGCGTATGAGCGCCCAATGTATCAAGCTGGAACCGGACAACGCCACGTATCTGGATACCTACGCTTGGATCTTCTTCGTACAAGGGAACTATACCTTGGCGAAAATCTATATCGAGAGCGCTTTGGAGAAAGATAAGACAAAGAGCGCCGAACTCGTGGATCATTATGGGGACATCCTTTTCATGAACGGTGATAAGGAGAAAGCGGTGGAGCAATGGAAAAAGGCGAAAGAGATGGGGAAGGATTCCGAGATCTTGAACCGTAAGATCGCCGAGCAACAATATATAGAAGACGAGAACGCGAAATGAAAAGAGACTATTTCTTGACCTTCCTGTTATGTGGAGGTCTTTTACTTTCGATGTTGACAGGCTGTAAATCGTCCAAGAAAGTCGGGACGGTGGAATCCGCTAGCGTGAAGGCTCATAATGAGTTCTTCCAGTCGGTGGAGGATCAATCCTTCCAGTTCCGTACCTTGACGGCTCGGCTGAACGTGGATCTGGATATCCCCGGTAAGCAAATGAGCTCTCGGGTGGATATGAAGATGGTCAAGGATAGCGCTTTCCAACTGTCGGTACAGCCATTTCTCGGGATCGAGATCTTCCGTATCGAGTTGAGCCGGGATACGATCAAGGTGGTAGACCGCATGAATAAACGTTATATGATCGAGAATTATTCCAATTTGCAAGGACAGACTCCGATCGAGTTCAACTTCTACAATTTGCAGGCTCTTTTCACGAATCATCTGTTTATCCCGGGGGAGCAAGGTGTTTCCCGTAAGCATTATAATCGGTTTAAGCTGAATCAAGAAGGTCCGGTAGCCGAGATCAAGACAAAGGATGCCATGGGGCTATTCTATACCTTTAAGGCGGACGGCGAGGAGAAACTTCTCTCTACCTATGTAGCGGACCCTTCCGATCGTTATGCCTTGCAATGGCTGTACGAGGATTTTCGCTTGGTGGATCGGCAGCCGTTCCCGATGTTGATGGATGTGCAGGTGTTGAAGAACGGGAATCCCGAGGGTGGGGTGAAGATCCATTACTCCCGTATCCAACTGGACGAGCCGCTCAAGTTGGATTTCTCAGTTCCTTCTAAATATAAGCGTATTACCTTTGCGCAAGTATTGAAAACGATTACGAATCTGAATCAATAATCTATCATGAGGTACGTCTGGATCGTTCTATTGGCATTGTCTTTATCTACCGTGGTTTACGGTCAGAAATCCGCTGCTGTCCGTCAGTTGGAGCAGCAGCGCAAGGAGGCGTTGGCCGATATCGAGGAGACGAATAAATTATTACAAGAGACGGCCCAGACTGCTAAAACTTCCCTGAACCGTTTGAATCTACTTTCCAAACAAATTCTTTCGCGTAAGAAAGTCATCAGTTTATTGAATCAAGAGCTGGATGAGATCGAGAAAGATATCTTGAATATCCAAGGCCAGTTGCGCACCTTAAAACGGGAACTGGGCGATAAGCAGACGAATTACGGTAAATCGATGCGAGGGCTTTATAAACGCCATAGCTCGCAAGATAAATTGTTGTTTATCCTATCCGCCGAGAGTTTCTCTCAATCCATGCGGCGTATGCGGTATTTACGGGAATATGCGGATTGGCAGAAGCGGCAAGCGAATGACATCGTTGAAAAGCAGGCCGAGATCAGCCGCAAGCAAGCTGAGATGGAGAAGACCCGTGCCGAGAAGCGTACCCTTTTAGGAACTCGTCAAGAAGAGAGTAAGAAGCTAGAAAGTGAGGAAGCTTCTCAGAAAGAGGAAGTCCAGCTATTGAATAAGAGACAAAAGGATTTGAAGGCGGATCTCCAAAAGAAGCGTCGTCAAGCCGAGGCTTTAAACCGACAGATAGAGAAGCAGATCGCCGAGGAGATCGCCCGTGCCGAGGCCGAGGCGAAAGCCGCCCGTGAACGTGCGGAACGTGAGCGTCGTGCCCGTGAACAAGCTGCCGCTAAGGGTAAACCCGTACCGGAAAGTAAAAAAGAGCCGATCCGTGAGGAACGTGTGGCGGATACGAAAGGGGGCTATGCGATGACAAAGGCGGAGAAGCAATTGTCCGATAACTTCGCCAATAACCGGGGACGTTTGCCGTATCCGGTGGCCGGAAGACATACGATCGTCGCTACATTCGGCGAGCAACAGCATCAGGAGTTGAAATATGTTCGTACCAGTAATAGTGGTATCGATATCCAGACCTCACCCGGGGCGGATGCCCGTGCGGTATTCAATGGGGAGGTAACGCGTGTGTTCGTGGTGCCGGGGTATAATAATTCCGTAATCGTTCGTCATGGTAACTACTTGACGGTTTATAGCAATTTGAGTCAGGTATATGTAAAAGCGGGCGACCGGGTCTCTACCCGTCAAGCGATCGGAAGGATCTATTCGGATCCGGAGGACGGTAATTCCACGATCCTCCATTTCCAATTGTGGAAGGAAAAGACGAAGCTGAATCCGCAGCCTTGGTTGGAATAAAAGCGGTTGTGATATGTTAAAACTATGATGGGCATTATAAGGCTGTTACGATGCCTGTTGTAAGGATGCTAGAATGCCCATTGTAACAACCTTATAATGCCTATTGTAATTTTCTCGTTTAACGCTCGTTCAATACGTTGTATAACCCATTCAGATCGTCGGCACCTACCAAGTCTACGCCTTCCTTGATGAAGAAGCGTTTGAACTGCTCGGTATCCGGGGCGCCCCACCAACGGAATAGTTTTCCCTCATCGTGGACTTTCCGGATGATCTCACGCATCTTCTGTAGTTGGTCGGCGGGCATCTCGCCTTCACCTTTCCAAGTGAAGAAATCGGAGTAATTATCGCTTATGACCGGAGCGAGGGAAGCAGGGATGCCCTGTCCCAGATCCTTTATTTGTCCGTCGAGGAAGGTGAAGCGGCTGTTCTCTTTCGGCAGGCTGTTCTTCGGACGGTCGCCGGAAAGGAAGAAGAGGACGGCACCTTCTTTATATTCGCCGTTATCGACGGAACAGAAATATTCCTTGTAAGGTTCCATCTGTTTCTTTAATAGCTTGTACATCTCTTCGCCTTGTGCCTTGCAATCCACCATCAGGTAGAAAGGACGATCGCTATCGGGATAGACCTTACCTCCATTCGCTTGTATGCGGGCCACGAGCGGCTTGAGGTATAGGTTCTCGAAGGTAATGGCCGGATTGGGTTCCGGGCGGTCATGGGAAACGTATAGCTCGCCATCGATCAGCCACAGATCGGCCTCCACGCAGTTGAAGCGGAAGGACAAGGCGTCCAGCAGAGGTCTCTCCCGCCAGTAATCATTGTGCGAGAAGGCGTTGTAATGAATTGCGGAGGAGGCTTTCTGAATCGTCTGCTCCGTGATTGTCTCCGCCACTTGAACTGTGTCCGATCCCTTCGGGGAGGAGCAAGCCGTACAGAGGGCGAGGGAGGTGATAAATAAGGATAGAATCTGTTTCATATACTAATTGTTTTTTGAGTCTAGTTGTAGAGACGGGGCACGCACCGTCTCTACAACTGGATGTTTGATGGATTTACTGTTTTATATGGTTTGCGTGCCGGGTTTTACGTTAGCCGTCTTCTGTTTGTCGCCCCAAAGGACGGTTAGTTCCAAGGGGACGTCGCTGGTAATTTCTACCTGCGGCTCTTGGGTAGCGGAAGAACGGGCCTTGACTTTGATCGCTACCAGACCGTCGAGGCCGAAAGGATAACGGTCGATACCATAAGCCTCCGTCAAGTTCACGTCTACGGTCAATTTCTTCTCGTACACATTGGAGCGGATGCCGAAGATTTGCTCGATCAAGCCGGAGATCGGTGCCAGTCCGCCCCAGCCCACGAAATTCGGGCGAGCCATGAAGCCCGGCTCCTCATGTTCCGGAGCGTAGTATTCCCAGAACGTACCGGTATTCTTATACACCTTTAGGACGTTATCATAATGGTTGCGTGCGATCTCGTAAGCCAATTTACGATAGCCTTGTTGCAATAGGCCGGTAATCACCATATAATTCGCTCCCGGCCATACGCCACCCTGCCAGTAGCGGCCGTTATCCTTGTATTTAGGATGGTTGGCGGCAAGGGAAGGGATGCGGTGCAGGCGGTTGAATGTCTCCTTGTTATCCAGCTCGGCCACGAAAGCATCCATGCGTTCCTTGGACAGGACATCGGTCAATAAGGCCCAGTACGCATAGATTCCCTTGGTGGAGGAAAGGCTTCCGTCGGCGTATTGATCGAAAAGGAAATGTTCCTTCTCGTCCCATAGGTTCTCGTTGATATACTTCTTTAGCATCTTCTGCTCGTCCTCGAACTCCTCGATCTCCTGCCAACGCTCCAGATAGAAACCCATCTCAAGCAGATGCCCGGCGGTGAAGTATTGTTGCAAGCAAACGTCCAGCCAGATCATATGGCCGTGGCTGTATATCGGGTTGTATTTCGGTTCCACCCGGGGCATGTTGTCCATGCCGGTACCCCAACCGCTGGTCCAATACGTACCGTTGCGCCACGTATGGTTTAGCTTCAACCATTTATAATAAGCGCAAAGGGCGGGGAATATCTTGTGTAGGCGGTCTATATCGCCGAACTGCTTATAATAGACGATCTCGCTCCAAGGGAGGATATTCGGTCCGGTGCTGGTCGGATCGTAACGCTCGAAACAGTCTGCTCCGTCCGCCTTAATCTCCCGGCAGATGAAACCGTCTGGGTGTTGTTTGGCGTAAAAATTATCTAACGTACGTTGGAAGGGGAAGAAGCGGGTACCGAAACGGGCGAACATCATCATGAAGGCGGAGTCCCACATGAAGATATTGCCGTTGTAGGCGACATCGAGGTAGCTGCATACGAAACCGGAATCCGGTTCCGGGGCCTTGATGTTGCCGATGCCGATTTGCCAAGCCTTCCAGTACATCTCGATTTCCTTCTCGTGTCCGCTCCAAGTCGGGTCCGGGAGGATTTGCTTGGCCTCCTCGAAGGTTCCGGGCGTGATGGTCTCCGGTTTCGCTGTCCGGAACTCGTTCTCGGTCACGAAGGGTTCCTTCAGGTAGGTGTTCTTGTAAGGAAGATTGTACTTGGGGCGTTTCTCTTCCATTTTCTCTTGCGCTAAAAGGTTCCCGGCGGGAACGGAGGCCGCGCCTGCCGCGAGAAGGGATTGCTTTAAGAAGTTTCGTCTTGTTGTCATTCTTTATGATATTTATTGAGGGAGAGAGGGAGAAGGTGCGCCTCAGTCGGTGAACACGGTCCTCCCGGTCGGGTACCGTAGTACTGCTAGTCAAGTACTGCTGTCCTGCTAGTCAAGTACCGCTGTCCTCTCAGCCAAAGTACTGCGGTACTTGGGCAGGGGTACTGCGGTACCCGACCGGGAGGATTGCGGTACTTGACTAGCGGGATAGCGGCCTGTTATACTCTCCATCGGATGAATACTGTTTGATTATAGATTCAGGAGCTTTTTGATCTTCCAGAAGATATCCGTATTCTCGAAGATACCCGTGAAGTTCTCGGCACCCGGGCCGAAAGCATAAACGGGAACCATCACGCCGCTATGCCCTCCGGTGGAGAATTTACAAACGATACGGCCCTCGTTCAGATCCCCGTCCACCAAGGTAAGGCCACCGGTCTCGTGATCGGCGGTTACGACAACCAATGTCTCACCGTCTTGGGCGGCCCATTCGAAGATACGTCCGATCGTACGGTCGAAATCATGTGTCTCTTGCATCAACAGGTCGATATCGTTGAAATGTCCGTAATCATCCAATTGGGAGCCCTCTACCATCAGGAAGAAACCTTCCGGGTTTTGTCCCAGCAGATCGATCGCTTTCATCGAGGCACGAGCCAAGAGATCGCCTCGCTCGGCGGGAAGCGGGGTGTCTACGGTATCGGTAACGCAGAATACCTTGCCTTTTTGAATCTTCGCCAGTTCCTCCCAGCTACGGGGAGTCTGGTAACCTTTCTCCCTTAATTCCTTGAACAAATCACGTCCGTCTGCACGGTTCTCGAATAGCTTGGAGCCGCCGCCGAATACGTAATCGACGCCACAGTTCACGTAATCCGCTACGATCTCGGCCTCGGCGTCGCGATCCGTATTGTGGCAGCAGAAGTCGGCGGGCGTAGCGTCCCATAGGCGACAGGTAACGGCGATGCCGCTTGACAGGCCTTTCTTATTCGCCAAGGTAGCCAAAGATTCCAAGGGCTTGCCTTCCGGGTCTACGCCTACCATATGGTAGTTCGTTTTATGGCCGGTGGCCAGTGCGGTACCTCCGGCTCCGGAGTCGGTGATGAGGCGGTTGGCGCAATAGGTTTTCGAGAGGCCGGTGTATTGGGAGTTGTCTAGCCAGAGCTTGCCCCGGTTGGCGGTCCAAGCGGAATACATGTGCATAAGGCTCATGCCGTCGCCGATCATGAGGATCACGTTCTTTATTTTCTTTCCGGTAGGGGGGACTAGTTTCTTGACCTCGTAAGGTTTCTCTAGTACATACGTTTGTTCTTTGTCTCGGCGACTTTGTGCCGCGGCCTCCGGAACGATCATGCCGGATAGCAGGATGGCTAAGGCGGATAGCACGGATAGAGTTGTTCTTCTCATATGATTCAGTATTTAATATTATCAATTTATATAAAGGTTCTCTGTTGGGATTGTGTCTAGTGTGGACATGCTTGGCGTACGCCAGCTCCAGCCTAGGTACTCACCCTCGTAATCCTCGAAATAATGCAAGGCGAAGGGGTGGTAGCCTTTTTGTAAGGGGATGCGTCCCGTTGCGTCGATGGCGGCGTGGGAGGCATCATTGTCCACTACCTTTTCTTTGCCGATATAGAGGACGCTACCGTCATCCGAGCGGGTACTGAACTCATAGACTCCATCTTCCGGGGCGTATATATATCCGGTGAAGATATAACCGAAATGATCCGGCAATTTAGCGTTCAGGATAGAAGGCTCAGGTATTGTTCCGGTCTCGACCACCTTCGCCTTTTGCAGATCGGCTACCCATTGGAACTCTCCTTCGTAATAAGTATAAGCTACCCCATGCTTCGTAGGCTGTATGGATAACGCGGGGCGTAATACGGCTTTTGTCGCTTGGATCGAGTACGTACGGCTGGGTACGAATCCCTTTTTATATCCTTTGGCCTTGATAATCGTGGTCTCTTTTAAGACGAATGGCTCGCTGTATACCGGAGCGTTCTCATCCGGTTCCGATCCGTCAAGCGTGTAATGGATAACCGCCTCGGGTGTCGTGGATTTTAGTTCCGCCGTAATCTCTCCTTCAAACAAATCCAGATCATTCGCTATGTAAGGGATAGAGACGGTAGGTTGCTCCGTATAGGAATAGGGAGCGTACTCGGGAGCGGTTCCCCAACGCTTGTCCGGTGTCGCCGAGAGCGTAAAGTCCAGCGTCCCCCCTTGCATCAACTGGTCGTAGGTGATGTAGCAATGCGATATCTCCTCGCCGTTTAAGGTAACCTTCGTGATATACTTGTTCTTATCCGGCTGGTTGGCGGTAATGACCAATGTCTTGCCATTGCCCAGCTTCATGTTCGCCTTATCGAACAACGGGGTCGTTAGGATAAACTGGTTGCTACCCGGACATACGGAGTAGAAGCCGAGGCTGCTCAAGATATACCAAGCGGACATCTGGCCGCAATCCTCATTGCCGATGATGCCTTCCGGCGTGGGCTGGTACATCTCGTCCAGCAAGCGACGGGTCCATTCCTGTGTCTTCCAGGGCTGGCCCACATAGCTATATAGGTAAGCCATGTGGTGGCTAGGCTCGTTGCCATGCGCATATTGACCGACCAATCCGGTAACGTCTACCAGATCGCCGACTACCTCGGAGGTAACCATAAATAAGCTATCCAGATCAGCGATGAACGCCTCCCGGCCTCCGAACAACTGGGTCAATCCATATACGTCATGCGGGGTAAAGAAACGATATTGCCAGGCCGTAGCCTCCGTATAGGAACGTCCGATGGCGAATGGATCGAAAGGTGTCTCCCAATTCCCATCCTGCCGTTTGCCCCGGAAGAACCGGGTACTACCGTCGAATACGTTGATAAAATTCTGGGAGCGCTTGATGAAGGTCTCATAATCATCCATATGTCCTAAAGCTTTCGCCATTTGTGCGATACACCAATCATCGTAGGCAAATTCCAATAGGCAGGAAACCGATTCTTTCTTGATATTCGTCGGGATGAAGCCTTCCTTTATATAATAATCCGCTCCTTTCTTATTCTTCTCAGCGGAGATCTTCATCGCTTCGAGAGCGTGTTCTGCGTCATATCCGCGAATACCTTTTAAATAAGCGTCCGCTATAATCAATGTGGAGTGATAACCGATCATGGTCCCGGTCTCGCCCGCCGATAAGGGCCATAACGGAAGCTCGCCGCTGGCGTCGTACATATCCAAGAGAGACTGTACCATATCATTCACCAAGGTAGTATCCAACAGAGTCATCATCGGATGCCAGGCCCGGAAGGTGTCCCAAGTGGAGAAGGTGGAGAATTGGCGGCGACCTGCCGGGATCGTCGCTACGCTCATGTCGTGACGGCGGTATTGTCCGTTCACGTCGCTCGCTATATTCGGAATGATCTTGCTATGGTATAGCGCCGTGTAGAAATTCGTGCGCTCGGCTTCGGTGCCTCCTTCTACCGTGATAACGTCCAGCTCTTTTTCCCAATCGGAGCGTGTCGCTTGATGGATGGCATCGAAATCAAAGCCATAGGAATCCGTCTCTTGCTCAAGGTTCAGACGGGCGTTCTCCTCATTTACGATCGATACCCCGACTTTGCAGACGATGGGCTTTCCGGTAGTCGTATCGAAGGTAAGTACGGCTTGCCGTTCGGAAGGCTGTTCCATGGAAGAGAAGGGTTGCGAGAACTGCGCTACAAAGAAGACATATTGATTGTCTACCCAGCCCCGGGTACGCCGCATACCGGTAAGCTCGTTATCCCCGGTTCGCTTCACCCAGCCCTCGTACATATATTCGTTATCCAATAAATGGTCCATATCGACCACCAACGTAGCCTCTGTCTCTTTTTTATAGGTATATCGGTGTATCCCGACATGCGGGGTCGTGGTAAGTTCCGCTAATACACCTGCCTCCTTGAGATTCACCGAGTAGTAGCCCGGGGAAGCCTTCTCGTCCGAGTGCGAGAACGCTAGAGGTGTCTGGAGAGACGGGCGGAATAGGATATCGCCTAGGTCGATACATCCCGTACCGCTTAAATGGGTATGGGAAAAACCCATTAAGGTAGAATCGCTGTAATGATAACCGGAACAAGCGTCCCAATTCCCTTTCCGGGTGTCCGGGCTTAGTTGGACCGCTCCGTAAGGAGCCGTGGCCCCGGGATACGTGTGTCCGTGAAATCCCGTGCCGATAAACGGATCCACGGAATCGATGGGGGATTGTGGAGCTTGGCTACAGGCCGTGAATAAGGCTATTATTCCTGTACACAAGCAAGAAGAAAGCGTTTGAATTAATCTCATGGTATATTTTTTGTTTAATATATAGTATACAATAGGCAAAGGTAAGCTACCTATTTGAGATATGCGTTTTTACCCGGTAGAAAATAACATGGGCTGTTTCATTTTCTGAGACAGCCCGTAATGAATCTTATTCGTACCTTGATCGGTTTAAAGGAGTCGGTTAATATCCCTCGTTCTGCTTCAATTGACCATTCGATTTAGTAATCTCTTCACTTGGATACGGGAATACCATCATATGCGCTTGATAGGCGTTTTTGTTGGTGTAATCTTCGTAACCAATAATCGTGAATGCGGATTCCGGATTCGCCCGGTCTTCATATCTGCGGATACGTGGATGTGCGTTCAACTCTTTATCGGCCAATGTCTTTATGTCGGTATTGGAAGAACGGTTCCAACGCTTTAAGTCGAATAGATGATCTGTAAACTCAAAAGCCAATTCACAACGGCGTTCGTGATATAGATCCTTCATCGTGGCGGTGCCGGCAAGCGGTGTCAAGTTGGAGCGTAGGCGGATACGGTTGATGTCTGCGGTTGCTTTATCGGCTTGACCTGTCATTAAATATGCCTCGGCACGGAACAATAACATTTCTGCGAAACGGATGATCGGGAAATTGACACGGACCGTAGGCCAGTCTCCGTTAGCACTCACGGCTCCTTCACCTACAGGGTCTGAGTATTTGAACGCGTCCATGTATTTATTGATCATGAAACCAGCTTCAAGGTCGGAGGTAGACCAGAACTTGCGTGTCTCGCCGAAGAACGGGAACTCTTGGTTGTATTCCAAGATTGAGCGTACTAAACGGTCATTACCTTTACCATCTTTCGCCATTTCTTCGTAGATGTCGTAAGAGGGCTTCATCTGCCCCCAACCATTATATTTGCCCCATCCTTTGTTCTCAAGGATAATGCCCGGGAATTCGGTACCGCCCGGTAGTGCGCCGCCGATACTCGGAATAGTCCAGAGATATTCGGCGTTCCAATAATCTTTCAAGTCAGACGAGAATAGTTCCGCGAATGTAGGAGCTAGATCTCGATTGTAGTTGTTCTCCAATTGATTGACCATCTCGATGACGTTGTTCCATTGGGTAGCATCCCAAGTAGCCCAGTAAGCATAAGTTTTCGCTTTGAACGCCACGGCAGCAGCCTGATGTGCCCGGCCCCGGTTGTCGGCGTCATAGGATTCGAAGTTTGGAAGGTAGGCGATTGCCTTGTCCATATCTTCGATGATCAGTTTATAATTGTCCATAACGGTAGCTTGCTGAGGCGGTATGGAGTTGTCGTAATCGTCGGGGAAGTCCTCGTAACGTACGAAAGGCACTCCTTGTTTATCCGTACCGTACCGATAAGCGATCAGATAATGTGCCCAGCCGCGACTGAAGTAAGCTTCGCCCAAGCTGCGTTTCTCGACGGCGGTCAGCGTCGTTCCCTTTTCTTTCTTCACTAATTCTTGGATGATCCAATTCGCACGGGACATAGTAGAATACATACGGCTGAATACATCTCTTAGAGGAGATTCATCACCGGTATAGGCTAAGGTCGCCAAAGAGTTATAACCGCGTGTACGTCCCCAAACAATGTCGCATGCGGCTCCCTGTTCCCAGAATAACTCACGGCCGTAACAACCCTCTTGATGGAATCTTTCATATAATCCGTCAATGGCATCAATGGCCTGTTGATCATTCAAGAAATAGGAGGTTGTAGTTGCGTTTCCTTCCGGCTGAACGTCGAGGAAGTCGCTACAAGAACTACAAACCAATGCGGATAATGCTAATACTGTAATATATCTTTTCATTTTGATCCTTTGTTAATATGAATATCTTTTAAAACACCCGATTAGTATGTCAATTTGACTCCGACAGAGAATATGCGTGAAACCGGATACTTCAAGGCATCCCAACCGCCGGTTTCCGGGTCCATTCCTGAATAGTTCGTGATCGTGAAGAGGTTCTCACCGCTAAGGTAAACCGACATCATGCTGTTGCGTTCTTGCAGGTGAGCGCATTTCCGGATAACATCACTCAAGTCATAGGATACGGTGAAGTTCTTCAAACGTAAGTAAGAAGCATTCTCCAGATACCAATCAGACGGTGTGCTAAAGTTGCTATTCGGGTCGTTTTTCGATAAGCGTGGAATATTCGACCCTGTATTCGACGGACTCCAAGCGTTCATGATCTCTTTTGAGCGGTTGAAGTTTCCTTCTACATCGCTTAAGGCCATATATTTACCTACATATAAAGCTTGTGCTCCACCTACGCCTTGGAACATAGCGCTTACGGAAAGCTTCTTCCAAGTGAATCCTCCGGAGAATGAGAATGTAGTTTTAGGTGTAGCGCTACCGCAGTATTGACGGTCTTCATCATTGATGACTCCATCACCATTGGCATCGACGAATTTCAAATCGCCGGCTACAGCGTCCGGTTGGATTCGTTTTCCGTCTTTGTTTACATAAGCGGCTGCATCCGCATCGCTTTGAAAAATGCCGTCAGTCTTGATCAGATAGAAAGAGGCCAGCGGTTCTCCTTCGGCTGTTTGATACATATATGGAAGGTTACGATAACTTCCATCGAAATATGCATCATTTTTGGTGATACCTGTCCAAACGCCCGGGGTTCCGTCTGCGTTCTTTACCCCAATATCAGAAACCCAGTTCTTTAGATAAGAGAAGTTTCCGGAAACGAAGTACGACCAATCTTTATTTACTTGTTGGTTCCAATTGATTTGTGCCTCGAAACCTCGGTTGCGGACTTCACCTTGATTGACTAACATGGCATCGATACCGATCGTTCCCGGCCAGTTCATCGTTTGCGACTGGATCAAGTTGAACGTGCGTTTGTCGAAATAGTCGAATGCCATGCTCAAGCGATTGTCGAACATGTTCACATCTAGGCCTAAGTCCCATTGCTCGGAAGTTTCCCATGTTAAGTTGGGATTTAATGCGGTAGAGTTATAGACGAAGTTTCCCCAAATCTTGTTCGATTCTACGCCGTACTGTGCCTGCTCCGACCAATAATTCTTACCTAATAAAGCTGATTTGTAATTGTAACCGATAGATCCTAGATTACCGACACGTCCCCAAGAAGCACGGATCTTCAATAAATTCAGTGTCTCGCTTTTCGGGAAGAAAGATTCATTAGAGATTTTCCATCCGGCTGTTACGGCAGGGAAGTCGCCATAGTTATTATCTTTAGGTAGACGGCCTGCGTAATCACGACGCCAAGAGGCTGTAACGAAGTAACGATCGTTGAAGGAATAAGCCAGACGGGCGATCAAGGATACGTTTGCGTCAGGACCGGTCAAATAATCGGTAGCGGAAACGGAATTCGCATAGGATAGATATTGTAAATAATCGGATTCGTCAGATAAATCTTTTCCATTAACCTCTAGCCCTCGCTTGCTGTAATGATCGGCCGTAGTGGATAGTAAGACACCCACGGTGTGCATGTCATTAAACGTATTGTCGTAAGTCAATGTGTTTTCCGTTTTCCATGCGTCTGCACGGTAAGTCGTTTCATCCAGATTATTTGTCAAGGAGGGTTTTCCCACCTCGTCACGGATCGGACTGAAGTTCTTATATAGATTATTCTTCAGGTTGTAAGTGAAACGGCTCGTGAACTTTAAGCCGGTAACGATATTCGCTAGTTCCAGACTGGTCGTACTCCAGATGTCGCTGGTTCGGTCATAGCGGTTTTCCGCTTCCAGCAAGCGAACCGGATTGACAGCGTCTCCGTGGATATCTGCGAAATTGGAGCCATATTTGGCGATGTAATCCGGGTCTTCGGTCGTTGTTCCACCGTAAGTACCATCCAGCGGATTGTAAACCGTAGCGCTGGCAGGCATATACATAGCCGCCGCGACAACTCCCGTATAACCACTGTCGGTATCTTTTGAACGGCTTTCGTTGTTCTTCCAAACCACGTCTTCGGTGATGGTCACCCATTTATTCAATTTGAATTTACCGTTGTAACGAAGTGAAAGGTTCTTGTTGAAAGTATTGATCAATACACCTTCATCGTTATCGTAAGCAAATGAAACACGGTTGGAGGCATTCTCGGAACCAACATTCAAGGCTACGTTATGGCGTTGGTAGAAAGCGGTGCGGAAGATCTCGTCCATCCAGTTGGTACGTGTGGTACCTACCCATGGGTTCTTGGTCAAATCCCAACCGGTCGGCAATGTAAGCCCCGCGTTTGCGTAAGACAGTTTTCGCATCTCGAGTTGCTCTTCCGCATTTAACGGCTCGATTACGTTGCTAGCTTTACGAACACCGAAAGTCGCGTCATAGCTCAACGAGGTCTTGCCCTCTTTCGCCTTCTTGGTGGTTACCAAGATAACACCGCCGGCTCCGGATTGCGCTCCATAGATAGCGGCAGAGGCAGCATCTTTTAAGACGACAATCGTCTCGATATCATTCATAGAGGCGATGGGTGCGCCGGGAACACCGTCAACAACCCATAATACGTTATCGCCATTCTGTGAGCCCTGTCCACGAATCACGATCGAGGGTGTAGCCGTCGGGTCTCCACCGTTCGCTTGTACGGTAACACCCGCTAACTGCCCTTGCAACATACTTTCGGTAGAGGTAACCGGACGGGCCACCAAGTCTTCCGTGTTGTTCAGCACGCCCACGGAAGCGGAGAGATCTTGTTTGCGTTGCCCCGCTCCATAACCGAGTACGACTACCTCATCCAATTTCTGCGTATCTTCTTCTAGGATGATGTTGAAGGTCGTTTTCCCGTTTATCGGGATACTTTGCGTCATATAACCGATATAACTGATCTCTAAGGTAGCGTTTTCCGGAACTTCCAGTAGGAAATCTCCATCGAGCCCGGTGATTACTCCGTTTGTCGTCCCTTTTACGATCACGTTCGCGCCAATTACAGGAATCCCCGCCTGGTCTTTGACGATACCGGAAATCTGTTTCGTACTTTGTTGGTAGATGCTGGGACTCGGAAGTTCTAAGCCCGATGATTGCCCGAAGACGGGAGAAGCTTGAGCGGTTTGGGTACCTGCCACTATGCCACATAAAGACATCCCTACGCATAGATGCTTGACAGGGATGAAATCATAAAGCCGTTGTTTCATGTTTGCGTATTTTAGTGTTTATCTAAATCTGCCGCAAAAGTAGGCGTAATATGTGCGAGTATAGTGGAAGGTCTTATGAAGTGTTTGTGAATAAAATGTTGCAAAGCTGTTGCAGCCTTACTGCAACGCACGTGCAGTGTTACTGCGACAGGCGTGCAGTAACATTGCAATGTGGGTTGCAGTAATCAGAAATCAAAGTATCGTTTAGCGTTGTTGTAACTGATGTCCTCCACCATCTGTCCAATGAAGGAAAACTCGGAGGCGGGCAATAAGCCTTTCTCTATCTCATTGCCTAGCATATTACAAAGGATCCGGCGGAAATACTCATGACGGGGATATGACAGGAAGCTACGGGAATCTGTCAGCATACCGACGAAACGGCTTAAAAGCCCGAGGCTGGAAAGCGCATTTAATTGATCTTCCATACCTTTGATCTGATCGAGGAACCACCAAGCCGCTCCATATTGCATCTTCCCGGGTACACTGCCGTCGTTGAAATTGTAGGCATTGGCTACCATCAACTCGGTGTCGCGGGGGTTCAGGTTGTAAACGATCGTTTTCGCTAACAGCCCTTCTTGATCTAAACGGCTGAAAAAGCGGTTCATGGATACGGAGATCGGCTGATCGTCGATAGCGTCGAAACCCGTGTCCGGTCCTAATAACTTGAACATCCGTTTGTTATTATTTCGGTTAGCGCCGATATGGAATTGTTGTACCCATCCACTCCGGGCATCCATCGCCGCCAATTCGTATAGCAATGCCGAACGGTATTTGCGAACTTCCTGCTCCGTGAGCGATTTGCCCATACGAGCCTTGAGGAAGATCACCTCAATCTCCTGCTCGGTATAAGGTTCGGCATAGAATGTATCCAACCCGTGGTCCGATAACCGGCACCCTTGGGCGGCGAAGAAATCATGTCGTTTTTGTAAAGCCTCCAATAAATGCTTGTAGGTGAGGATGGTCTTATCGGCAGCCTCCTCCAGCTTGGACAAATAGTCATTAAGCGCCTTGAAATTATCGATAGTGAGTACCTTGTCCGGTCGCCATGCCGGATATACACGAGTGTGGCATCCGTTTGAACGTATTTTTTGATGGTATTCCAAGGAATCTATAGGATCGTCGGTCGTACAAACGATCTCTACGTTCATCCGTTTCATGATGGCTTGCGCACGATACTCGGGGGTACGTAGTTTATCCGTACAAGTTGTGTAGATTTCCTTGGCGGAAGCCGGATTCAAGACTTTATGGATTCCGAATATACGGCTAAGCTCCAGATGCGTCCAATGATAAAGCGGATTTCGCATCGTGTAAGGCATCGTCTCGGCCCATTTAAGGAATTTCTCGTAAGGAGATTTATCTCCGGTGATATATTCCTCGGGAATACCGTTCGCTCTCATCGCCCGCCATTTGTAATGGTCTCCGCCCAGCCATATCTCCGTAAGATCCTCGAATTGGTGATTCTCCGCTATTTGCCGGGGATCCAGATGGCAATGGTAATCAATGATGGGCATCTTCGCCGCATGCTCGTGATATAACTCACGGGCCGTGTCGGTCTGGAGCAAGAAATCTTGATCTAAAAAGCTTTTCATACTTGGCGATACTTTTGAATGATAGATAAGGCGTTGCGGCATAAATCGGTAATGGATTGCCAATCGTTTCCCGCTATCGCTTCTTTGGGGAAGAGTTTGGACCCCATTCCTACGCAGGTCACGCCGGCCTTGAACCAAGCGGATAGATTCTCCTCTGTCGGCTCCACGGCACCGGTCGCCATGATTAGGGTCCATGGCATGGGCGCCTTTATGTTCTTGACAAATGAGGGACCTCCTACATTTCCGGCGGGGAATATCTTGCAAAGGTCGCAACCTGTTTCTTGGGCAAAGCCGATCTCGGATACGGAACCGCAGCCGGGCGTATAAGGGATGAGGCGACGGTTACATATCTTCGCTATCTCCGGGTTAAACAGCGGACCGACTACGAAGTTTGCCCCTAGCTGTATGAATAAGGCGGCTGTGGCCGGGTCTACGATAGAACCTACGCCCAATACTAATTCCGGACATTCCTTGGCGGCGTATTTTACCAGCTCGCCAAATACCTCGTGGGCGAAATCTCCCCGGTTAGTAAACTCGAAGGCTCTGACGCCTCCCTCGTAACAGGCTTTTACAACTTGTTTTGCGATCTCTACCTCTTTATTATAATAGACGGGCACCATTCCGGTTTGGATGATAGCCTGTAATGTTTGTATTTTATTGAATCGAGCCATATTGGGAATTAAAAATTGAAAGTTGAGAATTGAAAATTAGCGGGAGACACGGCCGGAGGTGTCGCCGGACATGAGTTTTTCTACTTCCTCTACGGTTACTTGATTGAAGTCTCCGTAGATCGTGTGTTTCAGGCAGGAAGCCGCTACCGCAAAGTCCAAGGCTTTCTGGTCGTCACCGGGGTAGGAGAGCAAACCGTAAATAAGGCCTCCCATAAAAGAATCGCCTCCACCTACACGATCTACGATATGGGTGATGTCATACCGGCGGGATTCGTACAACCGGTTGTCGGCGTATAGCACTCCGCCCCATGTGTTATGATTGGCATTGATGGAGCCTCTTAGCGTGATGATAACTTTCCGGGCACGTGGGAAGCGAGCCATTAATTGGGTACATACCGACTGGAAAGAAGCGGCGTGTACCTCGCCTTCCGTGGCGGCAGCGTCGAAACCTTCGGGCTTGATACCGAAGACTTTCTCGGCATCTTCCTCGTTTCCTAGGATGATATCGCATCCGGCTACTAGTTCCGGCATGACCTCATGGGCTGTCTTACCGTATTTCCAGAGATTTTTCCGGTAGTTGAGGTCGCAGGATACCGTGATGCCCAATCGGTTTGCCGCCTGTATCGCTTCCAAGCATACGTTGGCGGCACCTTCGGATATGGCTGGCGTGATACCTGTCCAGTGAAACCAAGAGGCATCTTTGAATACCTCGTCCCAATCGATCATCCCCGGTTGGATCTCGGCGATGGAAGAATGAGCCCGGTCATATACCACCTTGCTGGCACGAGCGACCGCTCCGGTCTCCAGAAAATAAATGCCTAACCGTTCCCCTCCGTAAATGATCTTGGATGTTCCGATACCCTGTTTGCGTAATTCCATAACGCAGGCACGGGCGATGTCATTTTTGGGTAAACGGGTTACAAACTCAGTCTCTATGCCATAGTTGGCGAGTGAGGCGGCGACATTCGCTTCCCCTCCGCCAAAAGTAGCGTTGAACTGATTGGCTTGGCAAAAGCGTAAATAGTCCGGAGTAGCCAGCCTAAGCATGATCTCTCCGAAAGTTATGACTTTCTTACTCATGGTGGTATAGTATTATGTTTTTCGCAAATGTAAGGGTTTATTTCGAATAATGTATAGCGTGTGTGCGAAAACATAGGCTTTTTTATTCCACCACCCACCGCTCAATGTTTCGTGTCTCGGAAGAAAAGTTTACACCGATCTTGAAAACCTTGCGTCCATCGTTGGCGAAAGGCAGGGCGTATCGTTTCTCGTCGATTTGCCGCAGGGCATCTTCCGCAGAGCCATTCAACTTAAACTCCATGATGTATATGTAACGATCGGTCTGTACGACGAGGTCGATACGACCGTTTGAGGTGTGGTATTCCACCTTGGCGTAAAGCCCGATCAGTCGGAAGACAATGAAAAGTACATTTTGGTAATGCAACTCCGTGTCTCGTTCCGGCTTTTGGCCAGCGATCACCTCGTAAGGGGTGTCGGCGAAGAAGCTTTGCAAGCGACGGAAGAAAGCGTCGTAATCACCATTCTCCACCTCCCGGACAAAACGCCCGATTTCGAAAGGAGTCTTTGGGGCGCTAACACTGGTGTAGAAAGGAAGCAGGTATTTGACAAAGCCTTCTTCTACCTCTAAATTGGGAAATCCTAGTTTATAGATACCAAAGCGAGAATCATAATCCTTGATCGTAAGGTAGCCGCTTTGGTAAATGACAGGGACAGGATTGCTAGAGGTTGAGTCGATACTATTCAGCACATCGGCATCGGTTTCGGTATTTGCCAGCTCATAGAGGTCGTAATGGGTGTGCTTGAGTAACTCTACTAAATAAGAAGGTGTTCCGGTCTCGAACCAATAATCCTCAGGCCGCATATATTTAAAGGTATTCAGCAGGCTGAAAGGGTTATAGATACCCGGTACGTTGGCTACGAAATGATAGCCGTCGTAACGCTTTTTCAGCAAGGAGCGTGTTTCATCATAGGTCAGTTCGAGGGAGGAGGCCAGTTTATGGATATCTCCGTCGAAATAAGTTAGTAACTCTGCTTCCGTAATCCCGCAAATCGCGGCGTATGGCTCTCGCATAGATATATCGTCCAAGTTATTTAGGTCGCTGAATACGCTCACTTTCCCGAACTTCGTGACACCAGTTAGAAATGCCAGCCGGATATATCCGTCCATGGTTTTCAATACACCGTAGAACGCCTTTAATATCGCACGATATGCCTCTTGAAGCTCTGCGTTCTCTAGGGCTTGGAGTAAAGGCTTGTTGTACTCGTCTACCAGCACGACAACTCTTCGTCCTGTTTTCTCATAAGCTCGGCGTATCACACCGGTGAAACGATCGGAAGGTGTGGTCTCCCTGTCATCCTTCCCCCACCGGTCTTCCCAAAGATTCAAGAAACGCCGTAGTATGCTTTCCAAGGCGCCTGCGTCTGAGTATTTCTCGGCATTCAAATCCAGATGCAGGATGGGATACTCCATCCACTCTTTCTCCAGATTCGCGATCGCCAATCCTTCGAATAGCTCTTTCTTCCCTTGGAAATAGGCTTCCAGAGTAGAGAGTAACAGGCTTTTCCCGAAACGTCGGGGACGGCTGAGGAAGTAGTAACTTCCGGTATTCGCCAATTGATAAACCAAAGCGGTCTTGTCGACGTAGAGATAGCCGTCCTTACGAATCTTCTCGAAGTTCTGTATACCGATGGGATAAATAGTCTGGTTCATAGTACCAAGTATTTAATGTGACCTATTGACAAAGATACGATAAGTTTCTTGATTTAGGATATAGAGTCCGGAAAAACAAAAAAGCCGCTAGTCCCAATATGGATGCGGCTTTTTTTGCTCCTCAATGAAACAATCTCACGATTCCCCCCTTGCAAAGACTTGTTAACCTTAGATCTAAAATACTATGAAAAAAACTCGATGCAAATATAAGGGGTTTTATAATATGCGTCAATAGTATTTGTAACATTTTATTGTAAAAATATCGCAAATAGGTTTCAATTTGATATATATCAAGCTTGTTATTCTAGAATTCCGTACTTTTTAGGAATATTATTCATAATTTCGAATAATTCGTTAACAGTCTCCGCACGTAGCATGGCGATCCGTGTTTGCTTGAAATCGGTAATACCTTTGAAGAGCGGAGTAGCTGCCAGATGACGGCGAATATGTAAGATTCCCCTACGCTCGTCCAATCGTTCCACGCTTTGCTCCACTTGTTTTTTTAGGATATCCAGATACCAAGAGAAAGGCTCTTGCGGCAATAATTCCCCGGTCGTAAGATAGTGTTTTACCTCCCGGAAGATCCAAGGGCGGCCTATGCTAGCCCTACCGATCATTACGGCGTCTACGCCATAGTCCTCGAAACGCTGCTTGCATATCTCGGCGGAAGTCACGTCGCCATTCCCGATGATAGGGATTTGCATGCGAGGGTTATTTTTTACGGCACCGATCAAGGTCCAATCCGCCTCGCCCGTGTACATTTGCGCCCGTGTACGTCCGTGGATGGAGAGGGCGGCGATACCGCAATCCTGTAGTTGCTCGGCCAGATCCACGATAACACGGTTGTCGGCATCCCATCCTAAACGGGTTTTCACGGTGACGGGGATGTTCACGGCTTTCACTACTTCTTTCGTGATTTCCAGCATCAACGGGATATTGCGTAGCATACCGGCCCCGGCTCCCTTGCCTGCTACTTTCTTTACGGGGCAACCAAAGTTTATGTCTAAAATATCCGGACGAGCTTCCTCGCAAATACGTGCGGCCTCTACCATCGAGGCTACGTCCTTACCGTAAATCTGGATAGCGACCGGACGCTCATCATCGGAGACATTTAGTTTTTGCTGTGTTTTGTTCACACTGCGGATCAACGCGTCGCTCGATACGAACTCCGTATATACCATGTCCGCCCCGAAGCTTTTGCACATCAAACGAAACGAGATATCCGTCACGTCCTCCATAGGCGCCAAGAATACCGGACGCTCCCCTAAATCTATTGAACCAATCTTCATACCTTCTGTTTGCTAACTAAATAGAGATTACAAAAGTACTTCTTTTTGGGGAATAATTTTTACATCTCGTAAGATGATCGGTGGATGGAACAGGCGTTTTTAATAATCCGGATCATTTATGATATATTGATAGAGCTCGGATTGCCCCGCTTTATTTAGGATCTTGTGCTTCTCCAACTGGAACTATTCTTTCATGATGGGATGGAGGGTTTGTGCTTATAAGAAATCTTCTCAAATATTATTCGTACCTTTGCTACCGTAATATTAAAATATATAACCTTGAAAGAGAAGGATTTTGAAATAATGGCGCCTGTCGGTTCCTATGAATCGTTGATGGCTGCTATACAAGGAGGGGCCGACTCCATTTATTTCGGTATCGAGGGATTGAATATGCGTTCTCGCTCGTCGAATAATTTCACGACGGAGGATTTGCGTAAGATCGTCGCTATTTGCGGGGAACATGGTATCAAGAGTTATCTCACGGTTAATACGGTTATTTATGGTGAGGATCTTCCGTTGATGAGGGAGATCATAGACGCCGCTAAGGATGCGGGTGTTTCCGCCATTATCGCCGCCGATGTGGCCGCTATGAATTACGCGAATAGTATCGGGCAAGAGGTGCACTTATCCACGCAGTTGAATATCTCGAACGTGGAGGCGTTGAAGTTTTACGCCCGCTTCGCCGATGTGGTCGTATTGGCTCGCGAATTGAACTTAAAGCAGGTGCATGAGATTTATCAGGAGATCGTGAAGCAGCAGATCAAAGGCCCGAAAGGGGAATTGATCCGCATAGAGATGTTCGCTCACGGGGCTTTGTGCATGGCCGTGTCCGGTAAATGCTATTTGAGTTTGCATGAGATGAACGCTTCCGCCAACCGGGGGGCTTGCATGCAAATTTGTCGTCGTGCCTATACGGTGCATGACAAGGATAGCCAGATCGAGCTGGATGTGGAGAATCAGTATATCATGTCGCCGAAAGACTTGAAGACGATTCATTTCATGAATAAGATGATGGATGCCGGCGTACGTGTGTTCAAGCTGGAGGGGCGTGCCCGCGGGCCGGAGTATGTGCGTCTCGTGACCGAATGTTATAAAGAGGCGGTCAAGGCCTATTGCGAAGGTACCTTCGATGAGGAGAAGGTAGCGGTTTGGGACGAGCGTCTGCGCAGGGTCTTTAATCGCGGTTTCTGGGATGGCTACTATCTGGGACAACGATTGGGTGAATGGAGCAGTAAATATGGCTCTGGTGCTACCCGTAAGAAAGTGTACGTGGCACGGGGTATCAAATACTTCAGCGGAATCGGTGTCGCCGAGTTTGAGATGGAGTCCGGTTCCTTGAGAGTAGGCGATGAGATCTTGGTAACAGGTCCCACGACCGGAGCCGTTATGCAGACCGTCGATGAGATCCGGGTAGACCTGAAACCGGTGGAGGAGACCGTGAAAGGGGAACGCTTCTCGATAAAGATGTCCGAGAAGATCCGCCCGTCCGATCGTCTTTATAAAATGGAGAAAGTACAAATCGAAAAAGAACTACGATAATGAAGGAATATATTTTTAAACTGACAGACAAGGTTCGCGATTATGAGTGCGATTTGCAAGGCGTGGTGAATAACTCCAATTACCAACATTATATGGAGCATACCCGGCATGAGTTTCTGGAGTCGTTGGGTGAGAACTTCGGCGCCATGCATGAGAAGGGCATCGATGCTTTTGTGGCCCGTGTGGATATCCAGTTCAAGAACTCCTTGCGGAGCGGCGATCGGTATACTTCTTGCCTGAATGTATATAAGAAAGGGGTGAAACTGGTGTTCGAGCAAGATATTTACCGGGAATCCGATGGGGCGCTGGCTACTAAAGGAGTCGTGGAATCCGTTGTCGTAGAGAATGGCAAATTAACCAGAGGAGAATATTTCGATGAGATGCTAAAGCGAATAGAATCAAAACAAGCATAAATGACAGACAAACAGATTTACCAAATTGGCCTTACTATGATTAATGGGGTGGGAGATATCCTAGCCCGCCATCTTCTGGAAGCGTTGGGAGATGCGGAGGCCGTGTTTACGGAAAAGCGCCAGTCGCTAGAGAAGATATCGGGTATCGGCGATTCGATTATCGCCGAGATTAAGCGGGCGGATGTGCTTTTACGGGCAGAGAAAGAATTGGCTTTTGCCCAAAAGAACGGTATCTCTATCTATTTCTTGAAAGATATGAATTATCCGGAACGTCTGCGGGAATGCCCGGACGCTCCGGTTTTATTTTATTTCAAGGGGAACGCGGATTTAAACGCCGCCCATATCATCAGCGTTGTGGGTACTCGTAGGGCCTCCGCTTATGGGCAGGAAGTGACCGAGCGTTTATTGCGGGATTTGTCCGTGATTTTCCCGGATCTATTGGTCGTTAGCGGACTCGCATATGGCATCGATATTTGCGCTCATCGGAATGCGTTGAAGAACCAATTGCCCACGGTGGGCGTATTGGCGCATGGTTTGGATCGTATCTATCCTCCCGTGCATCGCTCTACGGCGGTCGAGATGTTGGAGAGGGGAGGTTTATTGACCGACTTCCCTAGCGGGACGAATCCGGATCGGCAGAACTTTATCCGGCGAAACCGGATCGTAGCCGGTCTGGCGGATGCCACGATCGTTATTGAATCGGCGGAGAAAGGAGGCTCTTTGATCACGGCGGATATCGCTTTCTCGTATGGCCGGGATGTCTATGCCTTTCCGGGCCGGGTAACGGATATCAACTCTAAAGGATGTAATGGCTTAATCCGGCAGAATAAAGGAGGCTTGATCACTTGCGCTGACGATTTAATCATGGCGATGCGTTGGGATGTCGCTCAAAAGACAGACGCGTTACCGGTCCAAACCCAATTATTATTTCCTGAGAACGAGGAGAGTGAACGGATCTTGTCGTTCTTGGAAATGCGAAAGGAATCTCATATCAATGAATTGTCCGTAGCCTTGAATCTTCCGGTACATCAATTATCTTCTCTGCTCTTTGAGTTGGAATTGGATGGAAAGATAAAATCGATGCCGGGAAGCATCTATAAACGAATGAAACCCCTATAAATAATTAAAGCCTGTCTCACGACAAGCCCTAACCAAACTTTGTTAACCTTAAATCTAATACTATTATGAAAAAACCACAATGCAAAGATAAGCTTGTAAAGCCCCTTTGTCAAGGGTTTTGAGTATAACTTGTGTTAAACAACATGTCTGCCCGGTATAAAAAATGTTTTTGAATTTGAAACTATACAGAATAGGCATAAAATCTTCTAAAATTAACAGTTTGGATGTTGTTTGTAATCCTTGATCTTCACAGTGCTTGTATATATGGAGGAGGTTTATCCATACTAAAAAATCCTTGTAAGCGAACTTACAAGGATTTCTGGATTTGTGCGGCTGAAGGGACTCGAACCCCCACGCCGTGAAGCATCAGATCCTAAGTCTGACGTGGCTACCAATTACACCACAGCCGCATTGGAATCGTGTGCAAAGGTAATGCTTTTTTATAAACTTGCAAATATTTGCGTTGTTTTTTTAGCGAAACCTTATTTCTTCTCGGTCTCGGACAAGAGGTGGGTGATCGCCGCCTCGATAATCGTATCTTTACCTTTCTCGATATCTTCTTGGGTCATAGAAACCTTATATGTAGGATCGATACCGAATTCCGTATGCTGTTTGTTTACATCTAGCATGGGAGACGCGGAGAAACGGACACCCCAGCCGTTGGGCAACTCGGAGTTAAAGGGGAAGCCACTACCGCCTCCGGTGCGATCTCCCATCGTCGTTACATAAGGCATCATGCGTACTTTCTGCACAAAATCGTTGGCGGCGCTGTAGCAATGACGATTCGTTAAGACCACAACAGGGCGTAACCAGCGGATACGCTCGGAAGGTGAGAGATAAAGGGGATAAGGTTCGGAAAAGTCATCGTGCCCTTTACCCGTCTTATGTTGGATATAGCCGGTCAGTATCTTTTCCTCCAAGAAACGGGAAGCGATGCGATCGGCGTTTGATAACATGCCACCGCCATTATCCCGGATATCGAAGATCAAACCTTTGCAATCCTTGAATTGATAGAATATGTGATCCAAACCGCTTTCGCCGGCCGAACTGGAAAAGCTACCGTAGTAAATATACCCGATCTGCCCGTCACTCAATGTCGTGTATTTAAGTCCTCCGGCGATCGAGTAGTTCCTTCCGAGATAATTCTCTTGTATGTCCGAGTCGAAATTATCCGGATAATCGAGATACCAATCCCAATAGCGGGACATATTGAAGGTGGATATCAAATTGGTATGCCCGTCTTTCAGCTCGTTTAGCATATCGCCTAATACGTCAAATAGGACGTATTGGTTCATCGTATCGCTTATCTGCGTCTTATAACGGTCGTGAATCTCGTTCCAATCAATGTCCTTGTATTCGAAGAAGCAGTAATTCTCATCCAATATTTTCCAAAGCGCCTCAAAGTTCTCCTGTGGGGAGGCCACGTATTCGTCCGATTTCTCACATCCGGTAAACAGGAATCCGAGAGATATACATATATATATAAGGTATCGTTTCATTTGATTTCCTTTTAATAATAAGCGCTTCTGAACCGCTGGGTATTCTTTAGGCGTTTTCCTCCGAAAGAGATGAATTCTTTCACGAGGCCGATCATAAAAGAGTGAGAGATTATATGAGACTGTATCCCATTGATATCCGTACGGTAAGAGCTGTTTAGGTAACCTGCCCGTATCGTAAAATTACAAACCGGGAAATCGACCGTGAAAAAGTTCTTCATGGCGAATTTATTATGGAAGGAATTGAATTGCACCACTCCCGAAGCATTCCCTAGGTTGAAGATCTCGTAATACGATTGCCCGTAATGGGGGGAGAATAAAACACCGGCGAAGGGGATCGTGAACTGGTAGCGCAGCGTCATAGGATATTCCTTGACGCGTAACTTATAGATCGCCATGGCGGAGATGTTCAAATCGATATCCGCTTTCGCCGAGGCCGGGTTATTTCCGTTGCGGGTATTGTATATAAAACCACCCATGCCATGCACGGCACCACCCGCCAGAAGCTTTAAATCCGGCAATACCGTGGGCAAATGATAATGGTAACCCAACGTATAATCGATAAAGCCCGCGAAATCCGTAGCGGTAGAGGCAGCATTATCCGTGCTAGCCAGATCGACGCTTATGGTTTGCTGTCTGGATACCCGATAGTTTGCCAGCCGGACCCTCTTCATCCGTTCATTCATTACCCGTAATCCGGGGCCTGTATATTTCTTATCTTCCATGCTGGGAGATAAATAGGTGTCCATTAGGTTGTAGCTGCCTATACCGACCATGGTCCCGCTGTTGATAGACCAAGGGATCTCGTCTCCATCGGACTGGGCCTTGGCCGATGACGCGAGAAACAGCAGGAACAAACCAATCAAACAGGTGATAGCTTTCATAGGTTATTCGTCAAACAATTTCATCTGTCCCGTGATTTCATCGATAATATCCGTGGTACTCTGCCCGTCGTCAGTGTCGTTTCCCTCCTCATTGCCTTCGGTATCGTCTGATTCCGATGCGTTTTCGGAAGGGACGAAACGATTCGGTTCCAGCTCATTGATTGTCTCGACCTCAAATGTAGAGATTCGTTTACCTTTGGCTTTGAAGCCTTTCACCGCGATAAATTCGTCGGCATCGAGGACGAGAGCCTCCCGGAAGGCGTCGTGGCCTCCGAAGATCACCTCGATACGAGGATAGACCTCATCCGTAAGCAACATCAAGCGGTTCTTCGGATTCTCTCCTAGGAAATTCTGCTTCCGGGTGTTTACCTCCAGCAGGAATCGTTTGATATAATAATATTTCTGATCCGCGTCGTATAATACGGCAGTCCATATCTTGCTCGGCTGGTATTTCTCGATGACCATGATATTGGACTCGTAGTGATTGCTAAGGTCAAAATTCGTGACGTAGAAATCGCCGTTCGGCAGGATCACCAATATCTGATCGTTGCTGTGGAACTCGCCTAGTTCTTCTCCCCGCCCATCGTAATTTAACCGGAGTACGTCCCAGTCGAACCATACTTCCCGGCCTCCCAAGGTGGAAGAGCCTTTCTGCTTGAGGCTGATCTTGTGCACTTCCGCTTTCGTCAGGATATTACCTTGAGAACCCCGTCCCTTAATGGCTATCTCGCTGAAGTTCTTTTCGAAGACGAGTAGTTTCTGCCGGGGTTTGGGTTTCAGGATTACCTTGACGGTCTCCGCCTCTCCGTTCGGGTTTGCGCTGAAGTAAAGGACACGGGAGTTTTCCGTACCTTTGGTCAGGTCGTATTCCCGATCGCGTGTAGCGCCTGTGACGGCGAAGCGTTTGATGTAATTATATCCGAACTTACCGTCCCGGTATATGACGTTGTAAATCGTCCGGTTGTCGTTACGCTTAAATACGTTGACATATAGAATATCCTTACCGATAAAGATCTTATCCGCTACCTTGACGATCTTATAAGTACCGTTGCGATAGAAGATGATGACATCGTCTATATCCGAGCAGTTACATATGAACTCGTCCTTTTTCAGTCCCATGCCGATGAAACCTTCTTGACGGTTGATATACAATTTCTCGTTCGCCTCTACGACCTTGGTCGCCTCGATCGTGTCGAAATTGCGTATCACGGTATGGCGAGGGTAAGCCTTGCCGTATTTCTCTTTCAGCATGGTAAACCAATCGATGGTATAGTCGACGATATGTTCCAGCTTATCGTTGATCTTGGCGATTTGTTCCAAGGTCTGGGCGATGAACTCGTTACTCTTGTCGGAGTTGAACTTTAGGATACGTCCCATTTTGATCTCCATGAGCTTCAGGATATCGTCCCGGGTAACCTCACGGATAAATCGGGGCTTGAACGGCTCTAAACGAAGGTCGATATGGGATATCGCCTCGTCCATGTTCTTGGCGTTCTCGAACTCCGGATCTTTATAGATGCGCTCCTCGATAAATATCTTTTCAAGGGAGGCGAAGAACAGGGCCTCCTCTTGCTCTTGTTTCTGGATCTTGAGCTCTTCCCGTAAAAGCTCCAGCGTACGATCCGTAGAGTGGCGAAGCACATCGCTGACCGTAAGGAAATGCGGCTTGTCCTCCTTGATCACGCAACAGTTCGGGGAGATACTGATCTCACAATCCGTAAAGGCGTATAAAGCATCGATGGTCTTGTCTGAAGAGACCCCCGGAGCGAGATGCACCAAGATCTCTACATCCTTGGCGGTATTATCGTCTACCTTCTTGATCTTGATCTTTCCTTTATCGTTCGCTTTTAGGATGGACTCGATCACGGTAGAGGTTGTTTTTCCATACGGGATCTCCGAGATCACCAATGTCTTATTATCGAGCTTGCCGATTTTCGCACGGACTTTCACCGATCCACCCCGTTCTCCATCATTATATTTGGCTATGTCGATAGAGCCTCCTGTCTGGAAATCCGGGTATAACGCGAATTCCTCTCCCCGTAGATAGGCGATGGAAGCATCTAATAACTCATTGAAATTATGAGGGAGTATCTTGGAAGACAGGCCTACGGCGATACCTTCCACGCCCTGTGCCAGCAATAAAGGGAATTTTACCGGTAAGGTAACCGGTTCCTTATTACGTCCGTCGTAAGAAAGCTGCCAAAGGGTTGTCTTGGGATTGAATACGGTCTCCAAGGCAAACTTGGAAAGGCGAGCCTCTATATAACGAGGAGCGGCGGCTCCGTCTCCCGTCAGGATATTACCCCAGTTTCCTTGGCAATCGATCAATAGATCCTTTTGTCCCAATTGCACCAAGGCATCTCCGATAGAGGCGTCTCCGTGAGGGTGGAACTGCATCGTATGACCTACGATATTCGCAACCTTGTTATACCGCCCGTCATCCAACCTCCTCATGGAGTGCAGGATACGTCGTTGTACGGGTTTCAGTCCATCGTTGATATGCGGAACGGCCCGTTCCAAGATCACATAAGAAGCGTAGTCTAGGAACCAGTTTTGGTACATCCCAGACAAATGATAGGTCGTGACACGTGTATCCCCTTTCCCCGGGACTTTATAGTCGGAATGGGTATTCGCCTCTTCCTCCGTAGCCTCGTTATCTTGGGTATCACTATTTATATCCTCAATTTCCTCGTTTTCCTTATCCTCGATATAATCGTCTTCTTTATCTTCCGGTCTCATAAAATCCAGTTCTTTCTACACAACGCTATTACGCCAAATTGCTAACAGGGTGTAAATATAGCAAATATTCGGCAGTTTTTATAAGAATGAGGCTTTTACGAGAGTGAGTTTGCGTTAAATAAAGAGATTTTATAAAATAAATATTTAGGTGGTAGGGGTTTTTCAGAATCTTTTGTCTTATCAATAACAATTGATATTTACATATAAAAGAATATGATATGAAGAAGCTGATTTTATTTGTGTTATGCGCTTTGAGCGGCTTGGTGGTGAGCGCTCAATCACGCTGGGGGATTACTCCGGAGGGTGGATTTGCTGCGGTTAATCGTGTTGGAATGGGATCTAGCTGGCGTGCGGGGGTTAAGGTAGGCGTTGGTGTATCTTACCAGTTTGAACCGGGATGGATTGGATTGAAATCCGGTTTATATTATGCGAATAGAGGGTATTCGTTGGGAGATTATCCGAGAACGACGGAGTCTGCTACGTATGTCTTGAAAGAGATGATGACCGGTGGTATCACGCAACATTTTTTGCAATTGCCCGTGATGGCTGATTTCTCATGGAAAGTGTCGAAAGAGGTACGTATGCATTTAGCGGTCGGTATGTATGCCGGTGTATCTGTCAAGAATGATACGAATTGGGGATCTTCGTTTACGATGGGGTATTCGAAGGAGCCGCAGGCGCTTGGTAAATATGTCAAATCTACTGGCCTAGGGTATAGTTATGGTTATGGCCATTCGGGATATGATGAGGCTGAAAGCGCCGATCATCCATTTCGAGACGTGAATTCTTTTGATTGGGGATTGACAACTTCTTTTGGTATAGAGGTGAATAACTGGGTGATGAATCTGGGGTATGATCTCTCTCTAGGTGATGAGGGCGGTAACTATAAGATCGATGGCGATAATTTCTCTCTGTATGAAGTAAGAAGTGTCGGTGCCAATTACAATACGATGAGTCTGACGGTTGGGTATAAGTTCAAGCTTTAACGGCAAATCACTCATAGGATACGAATCTGACGAATATTCGGTGTCTTTTGGCGTAAGAAGTTTACTTCAACAGAAACCTAGATTAGACGTATCATAATTTGTCTACGCTTCATTATAAGTATGATGAACAAGGCCGGAAAATAAAGGGGATTACTGAATATCCGGTTATTGGCAAGAGCAAGGTGACAGTCTTTTCTTATAAGAATAATCTTCTGGAACGGAAAGTTGAGTACGACGAACTCGGCCGGAAGCTTACTTATACGGACTATGAGTACGATGAGACAGGGTTGTTGACAAAAGAAACGATTCGTGATCCCGAAACGTCCGAGGTTCTCCGATATAGCGAGTACCGCAATGAGAACGGATTGAACATGGAGATCATGGTTTATACTTCTCTCCCGACAGAGAAGAAACCCATAGAGCTTCGTCGGATCACGAAGTCCTATGATCAGAATGGCAATCTGCATCAATTAGTCTCTGAAGAATTGGCTTCTTCTAGCTCCCAGTCGAGTTTCTCGGAGTCCTATGAGTATATTTGAAGGCGTTCGTGATGACTTTATTCGATATAGAATGTCATCACGAATGTTTTTTCCTTCGTATAGGGTGCCTATTCGTCCAATCCTTGTTCGTTCGGATTTCCGGTCTTCATGAAATACCCTTATACAATAAGACCCCTTCCGTAGTTGTTCTCACTCCTTGTACTTTTCCTCCGGTAATTTGAAAATTCTTTTAGTTCTTATGGTTTTCTATATTTGCCATAAATATAACAAAAAATGCAGAGCGTAGCGTAGGGATTAAAAGCAAAAGTGGGTTTTGTCTTATGCTGATATAGGTAGACACATTCAATAACAATAAAATGTGTAATTATT